>Ga0209489_101675_pt1 | contig 45553 bp, 34 predicted proteins | sample SiratrowhiteBW_FD_187527 | JGI IMG/M metagenome (GOLD analysis project Ga0209489, IMG submission 187527) | Root nodule microbial communities of legume samples collected from California, USA - Siratro white BW (SPAdes) (version 2) | ecosystem: Host-associated > Plants > Roots > Nodule | place... | reverse complement strand
TTGCTTTTTTTTTTTTTTTTTTTTTTTTTTTTTTTTTTTTTTTTTTTTTTTTTTTTTTTTTTTTTTTTTTTTTTTTTTTTTTTTTTTTTTTTTTTTTTTTTACTGATTTGAATAGTTTATTGAATTGAAATGTAGTCAACTTTTGATAACTCGATTTCGACGGCTTCTTCCTGCACGTCCTTATCTTTCCTGCACTTCCATAACACACTGAAAATATCTAAATCATCTTTAATATATAATAACATAATTTTATTTTGTCCTACACTTCCATTTATGATCTGCTCTGTCTCTCTGCACCTCCTCATTGACGTTTCTTCATTCCATCGTTTGTTGTGTTCTGTCACCAGTGTGTCGTACTTATTTGGATTTCGTCGACAGCAGAGAGAAATTTCAAATTTCTGAAAACATATATATTGGATGAGATATAATCTGGTATATATTTCGTATTGAATTTAGATGGTTTCGGTATATATTATTTTCGAAGTGCATATGGAATTACACTTCATCCAATATATAATTTTTCAAAATTTAGTATACTCGATGAAGTACAATCTACATCTTATAAATAATACATATCAGAATCATCTAAATCCAATATGTATTATTTATAAAATGTATACTAAATTACACCTAATTTGATATACCTTTAGAATAAGACAACTGTGACTCAGTTCTCGTGTGTAGTGTGAGGGGCATTTTTTTCCGAATCTTATCCATCACAAAGTTTCTCTCTCATATCTGTCACACTATTAGAGTGAAAACATTCATATTCAACTTTACCCTAACAGCTAATGGTTTTCTGGATTTATAGTATTAAAAAGATACAGATTTGAGATTTATGAAGATATAGCATGTTTCAGAAACAACCCAACAAGAATAAGGAGAATTAGTACTTTTCACCTATCATACCCATTTTTATAATTTTTCAAAAGAGTATTAACGTTATTTATAATTTGTATGGAGATGCAGGATGAAATCATGAAGGTGCAGGAAGAAACCGTCCTCGATTTCACCCTACCAATATTGAAAAAAATAGGCAAAAACTTCCTGCACCCGATGACTTTTGACTTCCAAAAAAAATTCAAAACTAAAGTAAAACTAAGCTTTCTTTTTAAAAAGAAGTTTCAGAAAATATTTTCTCAAATATAAACTTTATATTTGAAATATGTTTTTTAAAATTTATTTTTGGAAACTATTTTTCAAAACATAAAATTTACATTTTAGAAAAAACTTTTCGAAATATATTCTATTTTTTTTAAAACGTAAATTTATGTTTTGGAAAATATTTTTTAAAAATTTTCTAAACAATATTTTTGAACCGTATAGATAAATTTGTATAGATAACACAAGAATTTTATAATAACTTAAAATTTTTGATTCCATCAAATATACCATAATTTATAAATATCCAAATTATGTTTTTTTTTTCTGTTTTTGAAAATCAAACAATTGAAATTTGTTACTTTCATTTTATCCATTACATTATTAAGAATCTAAATATCACTTTAAAAGAATATAAAATTAGAGATACAATCAAAATATTGACTACTATTAAAAAATTAGTTTAAGTTTAATTTTAACAGAGTTTTCAACACACTTTTCTCATATTAAGGTTTTTCTCATATTAAGGTTGAGATATCTATATCTTATGTTTGGAACTAAATACTTGTAAGTAATGTGATAATAACTCAATAGTAAATAATATAATAGGTCCATTAAATTGTTAGAATTTAATTTAATATCATATTTAAAAGTAACTTTAACTTCACAGTTTGACTTATAAATTAATGATTATTTTTATTTATATATTATATATTAATTTATCTCTAATTAATATCAGATTTTTAACAGTTATACGAAAGGAAAGGGATCTATCGTGGTTGAAAGTGTCTTGACCCATGCAGTGGAAGATGGAAGTATGGGTGACATGTGCATGAGAAAGAAGAAAGAGTCTCGACCCATGCAGTGGAAGATAGAAGTATGGGTGGCATGTGCATGAGAAAGAAGAAGAAATGAGTGAAAGTAAAAAGATGCATTAGTGCAGAAATGAATAATCCAACCTTTACAAAGCAGTAACATTACACAGCAAAATTAATTAGGCCAACCATGTTAAATTTTAATACACCTTCTGTGTAGTAGTTGAATATTGCACCAAGTATTTAATAAAAATTGAATATGCATTGAACATCTATTAATAGTATTTAATAATATTTATGTAACTTTTAATTAATAAATTTTTTTAAAAGCGGTGGAAGAGAAAAAATGACAAAAGACAATAATTCAATCTCAAATTATCTTCCTCATTATTTAATTTTTATAATGCAAAAATAGCCCCTCCAAAAATCAATGTTACCTTTCTTTTTCAATTAATATTCCAATATATGGTTTTTTGTTACCATTTAAAGCTATGCAATTTTTGTGGTGTATGTCTATCAGCAGTATTATTTTATTCTTTAACAGAACACAGAATTCAAAAGCAGAGGAAGGTACCATCCCAGTCCTACCAGGAATCCAGAAAAAAAAAAATAGGGAATGAGTATCTCAACAAATTTGCCTATAAAAACTTTTAAGACATAATAAGTTAAAATTAGTTTATGTATGAATTATATTATATACATGGAGAGGTGGGTGAGAAGGTAACGTTTCATTTAAGGTTGCTGATTAGGTTACAGGTATAAGATAATTAAGTGGTTCTATTTTCTATGCATTCCTCTGCATTGACCAATTTTTTTTTTTTTTCGCATTTTAACAATGTATTAACTTAATTGTGTTTCCGTTAGGAAGTTCAGAATAAATATATTTGACATTAACAAAATATTTTGCAATATTTACTTTTATGTTTGACATGACTTTTTAATTAGTTTATTGGTTTTTTATCAGCTAAATTTTCTTCTTTACTCTATACACAACGCTTGATGAAAAAAAAAAAATTTCCTTAGTTTGTGGTGTTTTTAAAACATTACTTGAAATACTATTTTATTTTAAAAATTGATTTTCTATTAATCATGAAAACCTATTGACGAGACACCTCCTTACTAATATTCGTCATCTAAAAGGTGTCTTAGTCTTCTTACTTACATTCTTCACCTTAAGGAGAAGGAAAGTAATATAGAGAAGATTTGTGCTTACAGAGCTTCAAAAGAGAAAGAGTGGAAGGCTACGGAAGAATCTTTGAAAAATGAAATCACCACTTCTTTCAAGATTGAGTTTGAAACTGCCATCAGCCAAATTCGGGTTTTGCACCCCAACATTAATTTAGCCATCGATCCTTGCAAGATGATGGTGAATGGTCAGCTAGTGATAGTTAGGATTAGTTTTATAATACTTCCTATTAAAAATTAAAAAATGTATGTATTTTATGTATCTAATGGTAACTTGACGATGTTTCGTTTAATTCTACTTAGGTGTATTTTACAGTTTTGTTCATGCTTGATCTTTTGACGACCTCTTTAAATAATGTTCGAATATAATTAAACAACCATTTTTGCTTTACACCAAGTTATTAGGTTTACAATAAATAAGTATCTACCATTGCAATTACTCTTTGCCTGCACGTCATTATTTAAAACTTTTGACTTCTATATTTTGGAAACATCCTATCATTAGAACAAGATTTTCTTGGTGTTTAAGGAAAGGAGTTTATAATTAAAAGTTACATTCAATGTGATCATGATCTAAACTGTTTGCATGATGTTTGAGGTTGATCCAAGAATAAATTATATTAATAAGTTGATTACTCGATTATCGTTTGATTCTTAGTATTTATTGAATTATCTATAGGTAATTTCCTGACTTCAAAGAGTGGCAAGTTTGGATAATTGATTGGCTTGGGAATTTTGATCCATCAAGACATGCAAAAGTTCAAAAGAGTGAAATACTTCTAATAAGGATCATACGTACTTTTAGATATTGAGTCAGTGAGGATCCTTAGCCTGAAATTCATCAGATTACTTGTCCTGTGACCAACTATGAATCACTCTTTACTATAAGATTTTGAATGCCCGTCTCTTTTTTCAAAAGTATCGATGCTATTAATGCTTCATACTCTACTTGATAATTGCTCACCTTGAAGGAGAATTGAAGTGATTGCTTGATAAGGACACCATCAAGTCCTTCTAGAATTATACTTGTGTCGCTGCCTTTCAGATTAGTTGCACTATCCACTGTAAGAACAACTTGGAGCCTTAAGCTCGATCATGTCAGAGGGCAAAGTGAGTTTTGCTACAAGTCAGCCAATATCTAACCCTTTATAAACCCTCACGGTTCATATTGTAAGTCGGATTTTGATAAATCAACATACCATTTTATCATTATGCTAGTGATATTTGGCTTTCAAGGTACTTGTTTGATTGGGAGATCAGTCATAACCATAACCTATAACTATGAAAATAGTGTTGAAGTTGCTTGGTTGTTACAACTACTACCAATGTTGCTTTTTCTATCTTCTGAAAACGGATTTCAGGGCCTTATAGCACCTTATTAACAAAGAAAATTAGCCTTTGTCTTCCCTCAACTTCCTATACAAACACCGAGTTGATTACTTGGTTAGTCATCGTGATATATAGTTGGTCCTGTTGGGTATTGGTTTACTGAGAAGTAGAGGGTTGGACAAGTATTTCTTTATTTTTGAAAAAGCGTCCTCACATTCTTCTATCCACACAAAACGATTACTTCTTTGAAGATAACACAAAACGATTATTTCTTTGAAGATAACACAAAACGATTACTTCTTTGAAGATAACACAAAACGATTACTTCTTTGAAGATACTAAAAGTAAGGAAAACAATTTCTCCATCTTTAGAGAGGAAATAAACAGGAAAACCATTTGCTCCATCAGTCATGGTACCTTTTTTCACATATATAGGACTCCTTATATTGATAATAGTTAAACATTATTCACGTTTGCCTCAATTCCTCGTTCTATAAGTGGGTATCCAAGAATTTCCCTACCTTTACCCTAAAAACACATTTTTCCAAATTAAGTTTGAGTTGATACTTGTTAATAGTGGTGAATAACTCTTCCAAATTCAAATGGTTGCTCTCTTTTGTCTTGGATGTTAAAACCATGTCATCCTTATAAACTTGCACATTCCTTCTGATCACAGGTTGTGGTATTCTATTCATAAAACATTGATATGTCATGTCAACATTATTTAAAATGAATGACATCACTTTGTAACAATAATAAGGAGTCTCGACCATGAACGTTGTCTTGTCCTCGTCCATTGGATGCATATGTATTTCATTGTATCCTGAATAAGCATTCATAAATTGAGTAACCTAAATCCTGACGTGTTATCCATCAATGTGTTTATGTTTGGAAAGGATATGATTCTTTTAGACAAACATTATTTAGATCCATAAAATCAACGCACATTTGCAATTTTTTGTTTTCCTTTTTTACCATGATGAGATTGTATAGGCATTTTGGTATTGAATCTCCCTTATATGGTTAGGTATTAGCAACTTATCAGTTACTTCTCCGATTGCCCTTACCGAGCTTTCTTTGTTTCTGAATGATTGGTTTTTTCCTTCAAGTTAATGGCCAATCGGTGAAATAAAAAATTTGTATCAATTCCTAGCATTTCAACAATCAACCAGAAAAATACATTCATGTTCTTTTTCAATACTTTTGTCAACTCCTTTTCCATTTGTTCGGTTAGGGTAACGCCTATCTTGATCTTCTTGTTGTTTCCAATGTCCACCTCTTTTATATTGCCTATAGGTTGTGGTCTTCTATCCTCGTAAGTGACACAAGGATCTGCTTCCAAAGTATCCCGATTGGCAGCCATAGACATACAATAAAAAAACCTTTGCGGATACAAAGACAACTTTTACACTATCTTCCTATCGACCTCCATTGTTTCAATTTTAGCTTCTACAGTGGAGAATTTCACCTTGAGATGCACAGAGGAGATGATGACTCCTAACTTGTTTAAATATGGTCTTCCTAGGATAGATTGAATGACGAATGATCATTGACCAATTGTTGTCAAAAACCCATCTGAGAAGGTAGTTCGTAAATCAAGGTCACCTCGGACTTCAATTTGCTCTCCCGAGAAACTGACCAAGACTCCGTCAAAAGGCTTGAGTTAGTCTCGTAGTATCTAGAGTCCAAAACCATATCCCAAAACATGACGTCAACGAAACTCCCTTTATCTATTAGGACCCGATGAATGTTGCGACCCATCATTACAGACAAGACAATAGGATCATCCTCGTGAGAGACACATCTTTCTGATCGATATTTGTGAAATAAATGATGGGTGCGAGGGAGCTTCTTTTGTTATGAAGGAAAGTACAACTCGAGAGTATCGTTTCTGACTTGATTTGGTCACTTCACCCACTGCAAATCCTCTCGATATTGTATTGAAGTCCCTCAAGATATTTGTCTCATGTTAACTAGTGGCTTGAGATTGGGAATTTGAGATGGGACTGCAATTCGGGGTGACTCTTCTTCATAATGTCGGAAGTACCTTCCTTCGCCAATTTTGGTGAGTTGGACTATTAAGGCATAATACTTTGTATTGTGATCATAAGCTTGGTGAAACTCACACTAGACATTCTGGATGTGGTTGAGAACTTGATTTGTCCTTTTGGGAAATTGTAATCTACTAAATATTTTATCATATGTGATATTTTTTTTTCAGAACATTATTAAAGGAGGACATATGACCTTTTCCCTTTCCTCCCATGGTCTTTGAGCAACGTAAGGAACTTGTAACCGATCAACTCATCGTCCCTACTAATGATCATCTTCTCTTTTCAGCTTCCACTCATGGTTGGTTTCCTTATGCTTTTGTGGTTGTTGTTGTTTTTCTTTTGACTTCTTGTGTCTCATCACTTCTTTGATCTCGATAAGACATAAGACCCTACTTTGGATCTTGGTCATGGACTCATCTTTATTCCGAATGAGTAATTCATTAAAAGGGTTCGCTCAGAGTCCTTTGAAGAAGACATCTATGAATATCTCTTCATTCAGCTGGTAAATATATATCGAGATGTCACATTTGTGATTGAGGTAGTTTTCTAAAAGCTCATTTTATTGCTGCTTAACATAAAAAAGGCCAACAATTCTTGGAGGCTTTAACTTTTTAGTTGCAAATTACTCCACAAACATAATAGAGAAATTCTGAAGAGAGGTGATTACTCCATGAGGAACCCCACTAAACAACTGTAAAATAGTTCTTGTAAAGGTGTCGACGAACATCCTGCATCAGGTTGCATCCGAGCCCCCTGAGATTAATATTTGAGCTCGAAAGGCCTTGAGATTATTTTCTAGATTTTCTAATCCAGAAAATGGTGTGACCTTATGTATTATATAGTGCAATGGTATTAGCTTATCCATGATAACCTACAAAAATGATTGTGGATCTAGTTGTGTGTGGATTGGATATGAGTTGGCATGTTCCTCGTGATTCATTTGTCTACACATGACTTGTTGTAGTTTTTCATTGGTTTTCTACAACTCTTCATGTGCTTTCAAAGCTTCCTCCATTAGATGGTGTGACAACTCTGCTTCTGTGCATAGTTGTTCTTGCTTTGCTTGTACTTCTCTGCTATTCTTTTAGCTTTTGCACTACCGTGTTGTAAATCTCTCATATTGTCAAGGATTTGTTGTAGTGTGGGGCTATAGTCATCCTTTTTGGTTGAACTGTTGACCTTTGGTTTTACATTATTTTGTTTTGATTTCATCTTATAGAGATAGGAAAAGTTATACCTAATCTCATAGTGGATGCCAAAATGTTTTAGTTCAAAGTAAAGTGATTTTAAATTGTAGAGTTCAAATGTCTTATCCAATCCAAGATGGATTTTATTTATAGGTATCCAGCCCTAGTACGCCCTACTGAATAGTCTTAAGTACTACAAAAACAAGTTCAGAAATTCAAAGATTTAGCTATTCCCTACAATTTCAGTAACAAAACATCATTCTCGTTAATTTTGCTAAACCTGTTAATGAAACACCCCTTAACCAACATATTCGTCGCCTAAAGAACATCTTAGTCTTACTTAACACTTATAATCCTTTAACCTTTAAATTATTCTATTATTAGATATTCTTTCAATATACACTCCGTCACTCAAGAATCAATCTCTAAATTCGAGATGTTACATACTTTCAATATGCACTCAATGGATCATATTTTTACATTCTATCTATTATATTTATTCATTTTCTTAAATGTATAATACTTGTAAATTTAGTATTTTATCTTTTTTTTTTAAATAAGGTATGTTTTATTATAAGATGCATAATCAACATACTACGATTTTTATTGAATTATATTTTTCTATTTTAAACTTAATTAGAAATATTTTAAGATATTATATAATACTAAGATAAAATTAATAGAATATAAAAATACAATAAATAAAGCTAAATAATATAATTAAAATAACTAATTTGTAAATAAGTTTAAATATATATTCATCTATAAAGATAATTCCATACCAGATTGTATTTTTAAATCACAGATTTAATAATTATATGCATCATATAAGAATTACAACTTTATATAACTCATACACTTAAATCACATTAATGTACATGAAAATATAATAAACTTAATTACAAATAACTTGATTATGTTTCACATCCTGAAAATGATATGTATATTTTTATTAAGATCTTATTTAAATTTGATTTATTTTAATATTTATATTTGACAAAATTAAAGCTTGTTCAGTGTATGATAGAATTTAGTAAGCCTCTAGTCTATAATATTTTTTTAAATGTCCTATTTAATTTTATTTATTTTTTAATATTTATATTTAAGGATTCAGTGTATGATAGACTGAATAAGTCTTCGGTTTATGATTTTTCATATTTAAATTTACTTTTTTAATATTTATATTTAACAAAAATAAAGTTTTTTTAATATAATAGATTGAATAAGGCGAATAAGGCGGCAGTTAAACTATGATAAAGGTGTTATTTCCCCGTCCATCGCTCAGGTAACAAACACTAGCTGCTAAACATAGGTGTTGTGCAATCAGATAGAAGTAGGAACTGATATAAAATTTTCAAAAATGAAAATTTTGAACTGTTGAAAGAGCTAACATAGCCTTGGAATTATCATAGTACAAGAAAATTACACAAATGACTAAAAGTTTGCACATGAATCCCCACTTATTTGAAATCTACAATGAAGTAGTATAGTCTTTCCATATCCATACTGGATCAACTGTGAGATCGAGCCACGATTACAATCAAGAGGATTACTACGGAGAGAAGGAATGATGATCTGATTTTTTCATCCATATCTGATGCATCTGCTGTAGCATTTTCCATCTTAGGGGATTGAAATAAATCATTCACAAGTGACTGGAAACTTTCAATCAGTTCCAATATCTTTCGCTTTATTATATCCGTTGTCCAGCTGAGTATTGTTGTGCCGAATTCATTTAGTTCAGAAATCTCAGGCCTTTTACATTCAACTACATGACATAACACAGTGTGAAATGAGTCCTAGAAGTTTAATGGAATATATTCCGACATTTAGAAATATTTTTCTTAGTAATAACTCAATCTAATAAAACTAACTTTTAAGTGAGGTTTGCATGCTACTAATATAGATGATGTTGCAAAATAAATAGTTTAGGTGAGATTTCCAATCAGAAGAATGCACATGTCAAGCGTGGAATTAAATATCTGTGGATGGTCTAACAAGAGTCAGGTAGTAATGCTATAATAGTTTCAATGACCTTGACTATGATAGACTATAAATAACTCTATACCATCTTAAGCGAGTTCATACCAAACTCAATTTGACAAAACTGATTTTTAAGATGAGATTTATATCCACTCTAGCATCCTTTGCCATTATACACTTGAGAAGGAATAGAAAGGGTTAAAGAGGGTAAGTTGGATGTGAAAATAGTGGTGTAATAAACAAGGGTTGCTTAACACTTTACGTGGTTGGTTTTGGGAAAAAAGGGTCTAGTTATTGTTGTAGGTTCATTTCCTTCTTTCATAACACTAGATCAATGGTATATTAAGCACTACCAGTTATGACACTACCTCTTTTCTTATCTTTCTTTTATTTGAGAGGTGGTTTCATATAATTCTGTACTTTTACTTTTCACAAAATACACACATACATGACCATGTATACAAACCTGAATCAGGCAACTCTATCAGCTTTTGATGCAGCACATTCCTCATGAAAGCATCCCAAAGAGCTTTATCAGTTGCTAATGATACTACTAATCTCTACAAGTTATAGTAACAAAGAGATTCAAATTATTAGAGAAAATTAAACAACAGCAACAACAAAAGTCAAAGAAGATTTTAGATAATAAAAGTAAGAATGATCACCTAGAAAGTTTCACAACGATACAATTAACTTGGGGATAACAAATTTAATAAGAATCCCCTGACAGTGGTTGGTATCATAACATAACAGATTAGGTTCAGACACGTGGTAAATGATTTGCTTCCAAAATAAAAAAGAAAGCATGTCATCCAAAACAAATACATCACTATAGAAAAGAGAATTCTTTTCTAATTTCAGATTTTACCCAGAATCATGGATTGCTATGATTTAATTTGAGAAATGGAAAATACTTTGCTATGTTTATAAACCACTAAGTCAAGAGTGAACCTTCACAGCAGGATCAGATTGCAGCAATTGAAAAGCATCGCATAGTCTTTTATATCCCCGGGATATAACTGTCCTCGAATCATATGATCCTGAGATCTGCTGAAATGCTTGTATAAATCTGACACGACAATTTTGGAAAGGAATGTTCAAGGAAGGTGTTACTGCTTGCATAAAACTCTTACGTACATAACAAAAGGTAAAATGTAAGCAATTAACTTCAGCCACTTGATCCTAAAACATCTTGTGCAGTAAAGTAGACAGGGTCCAAATGAGTAACAAGAAATGTAGCAGCTTTGGGGTTAAAAAAAATTGGGTAAAATTCTGGTGAGAATTTAGTCATTAAAAGAATACAATTCTATTGTAGTTCTTGAAAGTGTAAAAAGTGGGACAAATGTGTCTTATTCTAAAACTTTATGAATAAATCAGTCTCTAAACTTTTCAACTTTATGTAAAAATGGTCCATAAAGTTAAGGGGTCAAACTATCCATGTATTATTACTGTTCAATTCTTACTGATAAAGAAAACTGACCTCAAAAACACACAATTAGTGTCATGTTTTCTTGAAAAGTGAGCATAGTATAACTGATAATAAATTAATTTCTAAATTCTATAATTTAATATCAAATTGATCCAAAAAATTACAGATTAATGTCATACTAGTCCTCAAAAATACATTTTAATGTCAAATTTTCACCTAATCATTACATCTTATTAACAAAATTATCCTACAACACTTAAAGGCAAACCATAATTATATTCAATACAAGATTTTTTGTTAAACAGAATGGGTCCACACATTTCAACAACATAAAGATCATTTATTCTAAAGTAAAATTGAGTTAACATTGACAGTAACTACAATTTCATTGAATTATATATGTAAAGGGCATGAAGTAAGAAGAGAGACGCGTGCGCAAAAAAAGTAAGAAGTAAAATAGAACTGACCCTTGAAGACCTGAGACTGCATCTTCAACTTCCCCTTGAGATGGAAGTGGTTGTTTTGAGCAGAGTTGATTGTGACCGTGATAGATGGTAGATAAGGTATTTATAGTTGAAACTGGAGCCTTAAGATTCGGAACAACGGTTGAAGAAGAAGAAGAAGGCAAGTTGGTATTCATGATGTTTCCTCCTTCCATTGATGCTTAGTCGTTACTCTTCTCTATCATCTTCAACCATCATGGATTAAAGGATTCTCTGGGGGGACCATTATTCAGTGGGCTTCTCTAGGCCCATTTGTCACATAACAAGGAAGCCAACTACTTTTTGCAACCCCATGGTTTCTTCTGTGCTATCATGGGGTGTTGCAAAAGTCCAAAATACCAATGTTTTAGATCTCTCAGCTGTGAAAATAAAAGACATGTTCCAAATACATTTTAGATTGAGTATTCAGAATATATTTCTACTTTCGAATCTGTAGTTCAGAGTAATTTTTGAAATTTTAAATTATATAATTTAAAATATATTATTAAATTTTAAAATTATCTAATAAAAAAATATATTAGATTATATAATTCAAATACATTTATATAATTTAAATATATTTTTGAATTTTTACATATTCTAAATGGATTGAAATATAAAATATTTTCAATAATTTGGACTTTACACACTGATGGAGATGTAGGAAGAAGAACATATGAAGATGCTGAAAAGAAAGCAGGAAATAACCATTGGAGTAAAAAATGCAATTGCCTTATAATAACCTTTCACTAGAAAAATATAATATAGTTTATAATTTTAAAAAATCTCACAAAGTATCAAATATAATTTATTCTGACAAAATTAGTGAGCATGTTATTTTAAAGAAATAGAAATGCAGGACGTATTGAATACTACCTTTATTTTTTTATAAGAATTAAAAAGACTATTTTTTTTCCATTTTCTATATATAAGAAGTATTGACCTATTTGAAATTTGTTACTTTTAAATTACTTTTATACACCCTAGAATTTTTAAAGACATATCAGCGAGGCATTGGATTCCTATGCGTGGTACTGCAGCTCAACTTTATTTATTAAATAAAAAATATCCATTTTCACCATATACTTGAACAAATATTTGATTGTTAGAATATAATGCAACTTCAGGTAAAGATAATTTTAGAATTAAACTATAATTTGAAGTGTAGTGAATTAAAATAAACTTAATTTTGTTCGGTCTTCGCAAATTAGCACTATTTGTCTCTTGTAAATTAGTTAGTTTATTATGATAGTTTTAAAATTTGCATTAAGAAAATAAGTTTATATGAGAAGGAATTGAATTAATAACTAGTTTATTCACTTTAAACTTCCAAATATTGCATTAAAAGAATAATTTTTAAACAAGATTTTTTTTTCTTCTTTTTCTAACTGCAATGCTGTTTTCTTCTTTTTCAATAATAATGATGAATAAGTGGAGATGGAGACAATAATGACGTAATAACGATGAGATGTAATGTGAAAGAAATGAACAAGATAAATCATTTCGTCCACTTAGGAGGGTACATGTTCAAAATGAAGGGTGCTGGAGATAATTTCCAAAAAAGAAATTAAGGGATTATGAGCTTCATCATCAAATTTGGTCAACTATACCCACAAAACCAAAATAAGAAAAACACAGGTGGCATTGCTCCAATGACCACTTTGCCCTTTCTTGAGAATACTATGCATTAAAATATTCACTTAAATCCTCGTTGATGTTGGAGGTTGAGAGAGGTCTGTTCGAAAAACAGTTAAATGGTTATGTTTTTTTTTATAATGCTCCATGCTGAATTTTTTTTGGTTGTAAGGAGATTGACAATGGTATAACTGTATGGAGTATCTATCTCTCTTTAGTTAGTTGGATAAATTTGTTGTAATAAATGTTCAATTTGGTATCCATGTGACGTGGTAGATGAATGAACTTTTTGAGATTACGATGTTGTTTATGATCCATGATGCATATCAAAAAGCCATCAAAAAAATCATATCATTTTCCAACTGGGAAAATCAGTTGAAAAAATCCATTTACATCAACCTTGCTCAATTTTTTTTACAAGATATTTACAGTTTTTCCAGTGTGTCCTTCAACACACTTAGTAGTTATTAAAAGTTATTTTTCAACATCAATTTTTATACATTTATTATGTGAGAGGGTAACTTATATTTAAAGAACATTAATTATATATATATATATATATATATATATATATATATATATATATATATAATGCAAATATTTTTTTACACTACTGTAATAAAATGTTTTCATGTTTAATAATTTTTTGTCTTATGACAAATTTCATAGAAATTATATCTATATTTTAAATAATTGAATGATAATATAAACATTTTTCATGCATAAAAATTAATTGGTATTATTTAACAAAAAAATTGACACATAGATATTTACATAACGTTTTAAATAATTATACTTGTAAAAGAAAGAAATTAAATAATTATACTTAATAGTTTATTTCAAAGTTTTAAATTATATATGTGGTCAAAATTGCAATTTTTTTATAATTTTTAATATTATAAATAAATATTAGAAACAAATGCTGCAGCTATGACTATATTACTCACGGACATTAAAATTTTTGTGACATGAGAAAAAAAGTTATGGTAGTGGACTGTTTTTAAAATCTTGGTTAAGTTAAAAAAAAAAGTTTATTGCATTCACACAATTCGTATTATTTTCGTTATAATTTTTATCACTCAATATATTCAACACATAAAAAGTTATCAATTTTATAATTAATGAAATTTAGTTGTGTTCACCTTAATAATCATATATTGCAGTACACTGTTTCTTATAATAAGAATTAAAATGTTTTTTTTAATATAAATATGGATATCAAAAGTTTAAGATAATGTTAAAAATCATATAAGAAATTGAAAAAAAATATATATAAAAACTAATATATATATATATATATATATATATATATTTCAATAATTCAACATTTTTAGTATTTAAATATTTAAAATAATACACATAAATTAGCAATCAGGTAAAATTTATTTTTTGTATGATTTTTACATTTTTAAACCATCAAGTAATTAGAAATTATAATAAATTTGAAATTATAAAAAAATAACAACAAAAATAGTATAAAAATCATAATTAATAAAAAATAAATTATTTTCTTGTCTAATTAATGTAAAAGGCTACAATATAAAAATAAATTTTAATAATCATTCCGACACACTAAAAAGACTGAAATATTTAATAAGGATTACAAAAAGGTAAAAAAAAAATCCATTATTATTATTATTATTATTATTTCTTAAAAAAATATATAATTTAGTCATTTATATAAATCTAGAATTCTTATATCTTGGTTTGCTATATATTGATTTGTAATTTTATTTTCCATTTTAAAAGTAAACTTATTATTAATTAAAACTTGTATTTTGTTAAAACTTAAACTTAAATATTATGATGATTTAATTTGGACTTTTATTTATAATTTTAATTAAAATAGTTTGATGTTTTATTTTACTTTTTAGTGTTATTTCATTATCAAGTTATATTGTATAATATTATAATTATTACTACATGATTAACACTACTTTGATCATAATTGAATCATTGAACATTAGATAACAACTATGACAAATACAATGGATTAATTTTAAAATCATTTAACTTTTTGTCAGCTACTTTTAATGTACTCTATTTCTCCTAAGTTGATTTTTAATTAACTTATTTATTTGTTACTATATATTATATATTTTATGGCAACTTCACTAAGAAAAACACTTTATTTAGTGCCTCTCTGGTATCGTAAAAAGCAACTCTCGGAAAGGAGGTTCCTTACGTCAATTCAAGTACACAATATTTAATGTATAATCGAGTTTTCGGCGCAATGTAAGATATTAAAATAGAAATTAAAAACTATTCTTAACAATAAATATTACTATATTAAACAACACTATATTAAATATATATATTCTAAAAATAATGAAAATACTGCAGCACAATAATGTGTCAAACTTGATGCATTACAATCTTCTCATCTTATAAAACTTGCAATATCTCTAAACATTTATTGGAAAAGCTAAAAAGGACTAAAGAAAAGATTTATAAAGAATAAAATCTTACTCTGTTATAATTTCAATCAATTAGAATTGATGTTCATACCATTATATGTGGAAAATAGAAAAATCACAATAAGACAGTCTTGAATTGTAATTTAAATGATTTTTAAAATATTTTTGAAATTTATCATTTGATTTACGATGATAAAGAAGACGATTTGGTTTGTGAATATAAACTGAAATTCTTTTATTAAATTTGTCATGTCAAACATATTTTATTAACTTTTCAAAATCATTCCTCTAAATATTTTCTTATTCATTCTAATTAAAGATTAAATTGTAGTTCTTTCGTTTGACAAACAACACCTAATGAATATTGGACTTCTAAAAGTACCTTAATGAACCCAAATTTAAAGAATTTTTTTTTATAAACATATTTCAATAAGTTTCGTTTGATGAAGCTAAACATTTCTTCTTGAAGAAAAAAAACATAACAATCATAATTAGGTGAATATACAAAAGCTTATTTTATGTTTAGCTCTTCTAGCTCAGTGGAGTCATGTCAAATGAAAATTTCTAACTCAACTAAATCACTTGATTAATCATATATTCATGTTTACTTTAACAAGTGATTAGATAATAGTCATAACATCTGACTGATTAATGCAGGTATAGATCAAATACCTAGTTAAAAAAATGTTCAATAAAACATATTAGTGAGTTCTCATCATTAACTTTCTATCTTAGGTTAGTACAGATGATAATAACATGCAATATAAAAGAAAATAAGGAAGAGAAAAACAACACACATTATTTTATACTAATTCGTATATCGTAATAGACTACATCCAGTTCTTGATTATATTAGTCAAGTTTAACTAAACATACTAATGTTGTGAAATACATGTTGAATATTCTTTGGGCTTGTAACTACTCCTAGTTAACCTCTTGAGTATTCTTTCCTCAAGCCACTCCTAACCGACACTGAATATTCTTTGCTCAAGTCACTTCTAGTTAACACCAAGTATTTTGTTCAAGTCACTCCTGACTAACACAGAGTATTCTTTGCTCAATGCAGCCGTGGCTAACTTTGAGTATTTTTTTTATACTCTTTAGCCACTCTTGACTAACATAGGAAAGGTTAAGGATTTGAATGATTGTCTTTTACTGGCTAAGAGAGAGTGGTGCATCTTTCAATGAATACAAAGTTTGGACATTATCTCCTAGTTTAGATAATTTCTCACTTTAGGAAAGAGTTATGTCTTTCAATGAATACAAGGTGGAAGTTCACTCTCATGAGTGGCTAAAGAGGCATATCACGTGTTCTCTTCTAACCTCTCATGGATCCAAATATTTTTTGCAGTATTCCTACTTTAAGCATTGGGATCCTTTTTTCAAGCTTTTGAGGATTACATATCATCATGACAATACTTTTGTACAATGTATCCTTTATTCTTTTGTCTTCTTCATTTTGATGTAGGCTTTATATAGTTGCTAGAAGAAGATGACAGTTGAAAATTCATTTATATCCATTGAGTAACTTTAGTTCGTCTTTCATGGCTTGCTTTTATCTGACAAGCTTTAACTTGACTGTTGCATTTAATGCACCTTATGCATCTTTATATGTTCTTCTTCTTTACACAATCTCTTGAATATATAGCTTTCCCATAGTAGCAGAGCCTTCCTTACTATAACATGGTACAAGTGCACATTGTACAGGACAAGTAGCTAAGCCAAGATTTGAAAGTAGTTGTATTAGGAAAGTTGGTTGTCCTTGCAGCTTTAGCTCATGTCCCAAGATATATTTGAATGTTGATGTTTGGCGTAATTCTTCCTAAAGATAGATATAGAAGACAATCTATGAAAAGTAGACTCAAGCTTTAGGAATATTCTTTGATCTTATGTTGGCTTTTGCATTGAGCTTATCATTTGATGCTCTTTCACTTCTTTATCATACATTTTGGTTGGTTTATGTAATATTCCTTTCATAACATTATCAATGCTCATCATATGAAGTGAAAGATCTACTTAATGCTCTTTCGTCTGTTCTTCATTCTTCAACGGATAGACATTGTTGTTGATCAAAATTTTGTATCGTTTAGACGATGTGTTGGTATGATCTGATATTCGTGTTTACGAACACAACTTTATATTTTGTTGGTTTAAACACTTAATCAAAATTATATGGTATTGAACTTTTTCCTTAACAATTAGTGTTATCTAATCATAAAAAGGATGAAAATCAATCTAGAAATAAAGTAAAAAATAAGTAGAGAATAAAAATATAAAATTTTAGAGAGATGTAATGAGTTTTGTTTAAATGAATAATTAAATAGTGAAGATTATAGTTTATATACTCAATATAAATTAAAATTTTGATCTTTATATATTTAAAAATCATCTGGACTAAACAAAAAATGAATCTCACACAAAGGACATTTAATCCCTTCGTAATACCAATAACACTATATTCAACATCCAAAGTTAGAAAAGGTTGGTCTCCTTTATTATGAGAATTTGTAACTTTAACTCTTTGTTACACAAATCTTTTTTACTTAAAGAATATATCAGTCTAAACATCACAGTTTAAAACTAGACAATTTATATAATTTGACAATATTTAAAATTTTTAAAGTTAATTTTTAATTATTTTATTTTAGAATATATATATATATATATATATATATATATATATATATATATATATATATATATATATATATATATATTAGAAAATTATTTTATTTAGAAATTTAGGTATTTAAGTAATATTACTTAACTCATGTACATGAGTTAAGATTCAAAATATATAAACAAGTTACATATCAAGTGATAATATTATTAGGTAAACCATTTTTCTTTCTTTATTTTTCAACTATGAAAATAAATATTCTTCAATACTTATTAGTAACCATTATCCTAAAAGATAATTAATAAAAATTTTCGAAAGAGATACAACATCATTTATTCGAATTTAATTTGATAATTAGTAAGAGTTTTCATAAAATACATATAATTAACAAAGTTTTTACAGTGAGACGTGGAATGGGTGACTCCGTAATTTTAGATCTTTAAAAATGTGTAATATCTTCTATTATATATATTCCCTATATGTGTTTTGATTATTCTTTTAAAATTGATATATTTTATATGACACTTGATACTTACATATCATGCATGGATTATTTATATTTAAAATAATATGTTAACATTAAGTTTTTGTGCTAGAATCTCTCACTCACGGTCAATTCCACCATTATATATGTTTTCTTTTATTCAGTTTCCCTCCATTGGTGGTGCATTGATTTCTACGATCTATAAATTATCATCTTGTATATTACATGCATTGTAAGAGTTGATGACAGAGAGTGTTATCAGAAGAAGAAAAAAGCAAGAAGATTAGTTTTAATTTGGAAGATGAAACTCTTATTTGTTGTCCTAGGAATGTGTGTTGTTGCTTCACCTTGTGTGTGGGGTAGAATGGAACTTGATGCAGGTCTAAGATTCAATGTTATTGACTATGGTGCCATCGGCAACGGTGAAACTGATGATTCCCAAGTATGTTTCTCACTTTTCCTTTTCTTCTACACACCTAATATATCATTAGGTTATTAACATTTGTATTCACTTATTTTTTACAAAAATTGCACAAGTTATCACATTTGCCCTTAAAAAAATTGGCCACCAAAGTGGTTTTTAAATATTTAATTAAATTATCACCATAATTTTAGAAGGCTCTATTTTTCTAAATTAATTTATGTATAAATTCTTTCAAGAATTATCATTACATTATTTCCAAATATTTATTTTTGAAGTAGCATTATTTTCACATATTCTTATGCGTTATTTAGTCATATATATATATATATATATATGTATTATGATAATATACTAACATTTTTTTAAAATTTGGGGGATGCATTTAGTGACTAGATCATTGGAGGAAATATAGTGATATTTCCATAAGGTTTATGAGACTTATTTAATGGGAAAAAAGTTAAAAGGAATATAATTTGGTGATGTATATGTTGGTTTAAAAGATTAACTTAATTTTCTTTTATTTTTAAAAAAAGAAATAGAAAGTTATAAGTAAAAATTACTCAATGATCTATAATTATAATAATATCATAATTTTATCCGCACTTAAACAGATTCTATCGAAATTAAACATTAATGAATTATTGAGTTGTATATTTATTCACATCACTAATTTTTTTTTTTTTCTGTAGGAAGTATTCTCTTTCATTTTTATCTGAATTACAACTGCCGTTAGAATATCCATGCATATACTCTTTTTTGGTGTAGTAGAAAAAAAATGATAATCTTGTGGACTTGTTTTCACTTACATAAACATTGATATTTGTTTCAATGCATATTATTTTCTTATTCTTTATATTTCTTTTATTCATGATGCATCATATACTATATATCACAAATGTAATTAGCCTTTAGTGTTTATACGACTAATTAAGTTTAGATAGATTAAAATGATTATACTAATAGCGTTAGCTAGACTATACCAACTCACAAATTTCCTCTTGTAAGGTAGAATTTTTTTAAAACTTAATTATGTTATTAGTCTTAATATTTAAGATAAATCAAGTTTCAGTTTCTTAAAATTTGTAAAAGTTCATTTTAATCTCTTATATTTGAAACAAATGATTTAATCTATAAACACTAGTTATTGAGAGGCTTAACATGTTTTTAAAAATTAATATCTTTAACCTTTTAAATTTAGTATTTAAGGATTAACGTTATATTTTTTTCCTTTAATTGACCAAAATCAAATTATGTCAAATTTGAGGCGTAAAATCATAACTAAAATTTTTTTACTCTACTTTCCTTTTATATAATTACTTGATATCTCGTTATGTTTTATTTATTTTTTAATTTGTAGCGTTTAATTGATGTTTAAGGACATTTTGAAGATAATTATTTTTAATGAATAGAAAGTGTCTTTTCACTTGGTATTCAAAGACAAGCACTCGAAAACGTCTATTTCCAAATGAATTTGTGACCTGGCTTTACACATTCACCTGTTATTTATGATTAGTATTATATTATTTTCAATCAAAGAACAACTGTTAAAATATATTCGACTAACTCAATGTAAAGCAAATTTGAGTTAGCATTTACTTATAATTAGAGCCAAAGCCTTTTAAAAACTTTTGATGTTAATTTTGTTTATATGATTTCTTATTTGGACTTTTGATACATGGAAAAAGTAGTACCTTTTTTTTTACTAACTAAGAATTTTTCTTATTTGATATGATTTAAAACTATTTGTTTTGTTAAATTGTGAAGGCTTTTCTGGAAGCATGGAAAGACGCATGTAATGCAAGTTATGGCACTCCAACACTTCTCATACCCAAAGAGAAAACTTTCATGTTACAGCCTCTGTTGTTCAGTGGTCCCTGCAATCCTGCAATCGTTCACATTAAGGTTATTAGTATTTTTAATAGCTTTCATATTTTATAATCTTTTCAACAAAACTAAAGAATGAAAAATGAAGTATTTTAAATTTTAAATAAGATGTTGAAAGGATAAAAAGATTTTTCAAACGTCTAATTCTTTGCTTGTATAATTTAAAATAAAACTAGTATTTAAATTGTATTGTCTATTTTCCTGAAGCACTTTCACTCAGGAATAGTTTCTAAAAGTATAATTTTAGATGTTTAGTATACAAGTAAATGAAAAGGTAAATAATATTAGACAAGAAAAATATAAATTTCTGTAACGAGACTTTTTATTACTTTAATGCATTTTAAATAAATAAAAATAACATAATATACAATTAGGGTAAGAAAATCAACAAATAAAAAAGTTATAATTAACATTAGGGTTTAGGAGTAATCAACTTGAACTAAAAATGAGTCAACTTCATCAGACTTATCTTTTTAGTGAGTCAGAAATTTTATAATCTAATTTAACCTATTTTGTATTCTAATAGAATCCATCACAAATTGGTGGATTGATTCATTTAAACATTTTTTATTTTTCAAACTTATTTATTTATATATTTATTATAATATAATAAAAGTAAATTGACTCGATTTATCTATTTATAATTATACAATCAAAATGTTCACTTACATATAGTGTTGAAGACCATTTTATTCTTTAAAAATTCAATTTATTAACCTGCACATTTAAAAGTAATAAACTATTGTGATGAAAAAATTATAATAGATTGTTGTTAATAGAACCTCTAATATGCTCAAATTTTTAATTTAACTCGTCTTGAACTATGGTTAGCAGAATTGATTCAAAAATTTAAACTCATTTTGACACCTCTAATTATTACGCATACTTTTGATAATTATGAAAGTTATAACAAATTAATTATGATATTTTATAAATAGTGAAACTATAAAACCTCATTAGTGTATCTTAGGAGCCTTATGCACTTATCTGGCCTTTTGTAAAAGTAATTTACTTCGTAAAAAAGGGTAAAAACTTGAATCTGTATGCCTTCTTACCAATATATATAATAATAATAATAGCAACTCAATATACTCAAAATTTTCATGACATCACCTAACATGAACATGTGATCGAAATTTGAGAGGTTTAAATTCTATAGAGCAAAATAAAAAAATTGATTATGAAAAAACTTCAAATCTATAAGTAATCTTTATTTTTAAGAAATCATAGTTCAGGTCACATTTAATTTAAATGGTTCTTTTATCACCTTCAAAACTCACTCTTTATGAACCTTCATATTTTGACCCATTCTAATAAGTAATACTAATGAAACTCATTAATTAAAATAACATATGCGAATGTAGAACTTTCACTAGAACAAACAAGAAATAAAAGCACAAACAATACAAAGTCACCAAAAGAAAGAATAACACTAAATAATTGATATTGTAACTTCAAAACTGAATCCATGTAAACAAGAAAACGTAAAAGTTTTACCATGTGGTAACTCATATCTGCTATATATATGCACTCGGCTATTAATCTCTCAGTGGTAAGTTATTTCGTTTTGTTGTGAATTTTCTTAGAACAACGTCATGTAATCAGGTCATTTTACACACGTACATGTAAAATCATTTCATGCGATATATAGTTGCATGGAAAATTGGTAAAAAAACACAAAAAGTCACTGCCCAAATGGATACTAACACCTAACACACTTTCATTTGATATATATTTAGTAACCACTTATTCTGATAACAAAGGATATATAAGTGTGTTACTTATCTTGGCTTGGTAGCTTAAGGGAACCATTATTGCCCCAAACAAGATTAAGGATTGGAAATTGGGAGAAGGTACTCGTAAGGCATGGATCCGTTTCAGGCGTATAAATGGTCTTGTTATTCGTGGAGGGGGACAAATTGATGGCCAAGGTGCTCCATGGTGGAATGCCTATTTCAATAGTGAAATTAAGAGACCAACTGTAAGTTGGAGAACACACATCATGAGTATTTTGTTCATAGTTTTAATTGGATTCAAATTGTGTTATGATTAATTTATAATGGTTTGATATGATATGTGCATGCAGGCTCTACATTTTAGTGAATGCAACAATCTATTGGTCAGTGGATTGACTCACATCAACAGCCCCAAAAATCATATAAGCCTAAATAGATGCAATGGATCCCTCATTTCCAAACTTCATTTCATTGCCCCAGATGAAAGTCCCAACACTGATGGGATTGATATCTCCTATTCATCCAACATTCTCATCAAGAATTCTAAGATGGAAACTGGTAAATCACATATAAGTGTTATTCCATGCTTGTTTTTTCTCAGAAATCTGTATAAAGAGAAAGTTTGTCCGACTATAATTATAGTCCTTTTATCCTTTGAATTGAAAAAAAAAAAAAAAAAAAACGTAAACTATTTATTCAGCTAATAGTTAGAAATGAACTTCTTACTTCAAATTTTAACTCGACAATGTTATTATATAAGAAAAACTGCTAAGCACAATTTTACATTGACTGAAATTTGTTATAACACAATTTTTTATGTTTATTTCCTCTTTAGTGATTAATTTTAACAAAATACAACCATTAAGTTGTTCGTAGCACCTTCTCATCTTATGTTCTTCTATAGTTTTTGAGATGAGAAAAATTCTATCATACAACTAAATTAAGCAACCTTTTTAAATGAATATTAAACAGAAAAGAAGTGAGACATGAAGAATAATTGATAGAAAAGGCATTATTTGGTTGATGAGATTTTATATATTTTTATTGTTTACTAAAGGGGACGATTGCATTGCCATTAACCATGGATCCACCTTCATCAGCATAATTGGTGTTTATTGTGGACCTGGCCATGGCATCAGGTAAGTTGAAGAAGTAAATTTCTACTTCCACATTAATTAAATTTATTAGGACAATATTACGAGACTATTTGGGATGCATGTAGTATTGGGAGCTTAGGAAAAAATGGAGCTCATCACACAGTAGAAGAGATATATGTACGAAATTGCACCTTCAATAGAACCACAAATGGAGCTAGAATCAAGACATGGATAGTAAGGATAGCACTACTATATATTTGTTCTGAAAAAATTGAGCACATTATAAATGAGATTAAATAAATTTGATGTTTTGTGTTCCTTTAATCAGGGAGGTCAAGGATATGCAAGGAAGATCACATTTAAGGATATTATACTTGTGGAAGCTAAAAACCCTGTAATTATTGATCAACAATACAACCCATATGATAGTGTTGAAGCAGTGAGGGTGAGTGATGTTAGTTATCACAATGTGAGGGGAACCTCAAGTTCAGTGCATGCAATCAAACTGCATTGTGACAAAAACACAGGTTGCACTAACATTGTATTGAAGGGGATTAACATAACTACCATTGCTGGAAAGAAAACTTATGCATCATGCCAAAATGTAAAAGGGGTGTGCTCTTTGTGTAATCCCCATGTGCCATGCCTTTCTCACTACTGAATGATCAAATTTATGTGATGAGTTGTCGGGTTTTCTGTCTCAACGTTTTATTATTTTTTCTGCTCTGCAATGAATTGTTGATCGAATAAATGATAATAGCAAATGCTACAAATTTTGAGATGGAGGCACATAATATTAATAATCTGTAAAGTCGCATATATAATAGATTGAAAGGGAAAAAAGTTAATTTCTTATGATTGGATTCATGATATATGAGACACAAATAATAAAATAAAAACTTGTTTTCTCGTTCGGTTAGATACTTGAAAGCAAGGTTCATGATACCTAGAGTTTTGTGTAGTTGGAAGCTTTATATATATACAAGAACGTTTTAACAAATGTAAGTATGTCGCACACAATTCGTAGCTGCTTTAAGTCGTGTAAGTAAGGAAAACACTCTAAATTGTTACATGGATATTGAAGGGAATTAACATAACTATCATTGTTGGAAAGAAAACTCTACATTATTTTTATTTTTCTCACTTAGATAACAAATAAAGAATATGGTTTAAAGTTAAACAATTTGATCTTAAATTTAGACAATAGTTTGATATCGGTTTTTTAACAGTAGAGTATGGGACCATAGGTATTGTTGTTCAAATGCCACAGTTTCTTTCTAAGAGCACACTATTTTATTCAAAAACTATTGCTTGAGACTATTATAATAAATCACACTTTTTAAACTACAAATTTTTTTTTATAATTTTAGACAACACATAAAATGTGTTTACCTCTTGTTTATATTGTTTTCTAATTCTTGTATTTATATTTAAGTCATAATTATTTAACTGTTATAATATCATTTAGATCATTTTATACAACATGTTTACTAATACGTTTAAACTCTATAAATTGGATCATAAGAAACATTTTAAATAAGTTGGAACGTGGTTTATTTCAACAATTACGTATTTATAATTAGCTCACTTTAGAGTTTCACATTTTTGGTATATGAGTTTGGTAAAAAAAAAATTTCTCATTTCTTATCTTTTGAATATGGGTATAATTAATTGAATTCATTATCATTAATAGGTATATATTCAACTTTAAGTGATGTGAATATATGCATTTAATTAGTGTTTTTGTACAGGTCTCTACAGGATTTATTACTTTTAGTACCGTTTTTATATTTATATTTATTTAAAATATTATAATATATCAAATTATTATTTTTAATAACATTTTTATACTTACATTTATTTAAAATGTTACAATATATCAATTTTAACTATTATAATAATGTTTTTTTTATACAAATGCAACATTTTTATAAACAAATATTACTTAATATACATAGAGAAAGTTAACTTGTCTATAATTTCAATTTTTCACTGTGCAACATTAGTCTCGCAATGCAATGGATTTACTCTCACGTCTCCTGTCACTACAAGAAAAAAAGTTATTTAGAAATTATTTTTTAGCTATTAAATAAAATGATTATTAATTGTGACTAAAATAATCACCAAATTTGCTAAATAACTACAAAATAAAAGTAATGATTAGATTTAGTGACCAATTAAGTCAAGATAATTTGTATCTAACATTAGCTACCAAGGTTTTAGCCATTTATACCATTAATTTTAAATTGGTATCTAATTAAGTTATAAACTAGTTTAGAATCTAATGATATAAGTGGCTAAAACCTTAGTAGCTAATATTAGATACTAATTATCTTGACTTAGTTAGTCATTAAATCCAATCATTACTTTTATTTTGTAGTTATTTAACAATCAAAACTTAATTTGGTGATTATTTTGGTCATAATTAGCAATCATTCTATTTGGTAGGTAAAAATTAGTCTCTAAATAATATTTTTCTTGTAGTGCGTCCTCTTCTCATCCTCACAACTTTCGTTCTATTTTCTTCTCATTCTCACATTCTTATCCTTACAGCTCACAGATCAAGAATACTCTCACACCTGAAGGTCTAGTTCTCACTCTCACCCTCACGGTCTATTCTCAATCTCAGAGTCTCGCCTCACTCAACAAATGTAGGTGCACACTTTTTCTCGTTTTCTTGTGTGCTTTTTGTTTCATGCTTGCAATTCACATTATTGTTGACGACGATTATCATAGACTTGAATCACAAACCTCAATTTGTTCTTAGTTAAGGCTTTGGAGCTTGGTTTCTTGCAAATTCACTAGAAGCTGATCAAATTATTTATCAAGTTGCGTTTTTGTTTTTGCTTTGATTTTATTAGGTTTTTGTTTTCATTTACACCTTGATTTTGTCTAGTTTTTGATCGGTGTGTATCTTTCATTTTTGTTTTCATTATCATTCTCACTCTTTACCTGATTCTCATTTTCACTTTTTTGCTCGAACATGTTCTCATTCTTTTCTTGTTTTCCACTTAATTTATATTTTATTGTGTGTTTGTAAACAAAGTTTGGGTTTGAAGCCAACTAGGAAATGTTGGGTGCAGATTACAAGATCTTAGTCCCAAACATAATAGTCGGAAAGGAAGAACTCAAGTAGGTCCAAATGTTAGAGATAATGAGTTATACGCTAAGCACAACGAATCTAATATGAAAAAAAAATAGAAAGATATGATTCAGTGACATCACCTTCTAAATAATTTTTGGAAAAACCCATAATACTCAACCCAGATAGCAATCCAATGCTTGGTAGTGGAGTTGAAGAGCCAATAAAATATGGAAGATAATTTCAACATATTGAGGAAAAAGTCAAGAGAGATGAGAGAAGACGAAGTATTTATGATTCAAAAAAGTGTATCAATGTAAACAATATATTTCTAAACAATTGTTTTTCTTAACTCAAATATTAGGATTGAGATTTTAGCTTTTTAGATATATTAGTTAAATCTCTTAACTTTTCTTACTTTCATTCAAATTTTTCTTAAGTAAATTTTAATTTTTTTTTAGGAAACATAAGGAATTTTGCTTTGATAATACATATTTCTCTATTAAACAATTTAATAATTTAGTAATACTTGTTAAAATGTTATAAAATATTTAAATTAATGACTTTTTTATAATGTTACTTTCATTAAACTAAATATTATTAAAAAAATTAATGAAAATTTTAAAATGTTGCCTTTTTATTAAGAAAAGTTTCTAAAAATTTTTAGTAACATTTTTATAGTGTTGCTTTTTTATTAAGAAAATGTTACTAAAAAAATTTAGTAACATTTTTAAAATATCATTTTTTATTAAATAAATGTTACCAAAATTATTTAGCGACATTTTTATAATGTTACTTTTACTAAAAAAAAGTATTACTAAAAAAACTTTTGTAATAATTTTAAAATGTCGCTTTTATATTGAAAAAAAAAATTATTAGAAACTTTTAGTAACATTATTTTAGTATTACTTTTTTATTAAAAAAATATTATTAAAAGAATTTAGTAACATTTTTAAAATGTTATCTTTTTGTTAAATAAATGTTACAAAAATATTTAATAACATTTTTATAAATTAATGTTTCTATTGAGAAGTAAAAATGTTATTAAAAATCTGTAGTAACATAAAGTATATGTAACATTTGATAAAATGTTACTAAATCATATTAGTAACATTCTGTTTAATTTAGTAACATATTTTTTTTATGTTACTAATTATTACATATGTAGTAGTGAGTCTTGAAAGTTCTTCTTTACTGTTTGTTCTTTTAATGGTTGTTGTTAATCTTGAGTAGGTTCTCAGTCTACAACACGTTGAGGGAGATACCTGTAAAAGGAACTCTGATACTAAAGTTAGTTCTCATATATCAAATCTTATTTTAAAACTGGAGTAAAAAAATCATACATTTCTTTCTCATCTTTTCATGTTATTTATAGGAGTGAAAAAGTAATTTTGATATGATTGATTTGCCCTATGATAATTTTTCCATACTGTTGTTATTAGAGACATTATGTGATTATGTTCAGAGAAGAAATAATATAAAATCTTTGAAATGTGATTTATTCTTTTGAATTTGTACTTTAGGCAACACTTTTAAAGGTTATGAAATATTATTTATTTCAACAATTACATATTTATAATTAGCTAACTTTGGAGTTTCACATTATTGGTATATGATTTTGGTTAAGAAAAATGTCTCACTTCTTGCCTTTTGAATATGATTATAATCAACTAAATTCATTGTCATTAAGAGAAACATATTCAATTTTAAGCCATGTGAATATATGAATTTAATTGGAATAGTTTACATTGTTCACATATCCAAATTATATAGGTGTTAACACCCAATTTTGTCCGGATAACCTTTTAAATTAAAATAATAATAAAATAAAATAAAGAAATGAAAAAAATGAAAAATGAATAAAATAATTTTTTTAAATTTTTCCATTACAAAAAGTAATTAATAATAGAAAAACGAAAATAACAAAAAAATAAATAAAAAATAAATAAATTGAAACAACAGAACCTAAAATAAAATAATAATAAAAAATAACAAGAAAAGAAAACTATTTTCAAACTGTTTCCTTCATTTACATTTTCAAAATAAAAATAAATAATAAAAAAAGAATCAGTCAATCTCACTCAATCTTAACTTCCCACAAAAAAAAGAATAAGTCAATCTTCTCTGAATCCCTTCTCTCTTAACTCCACGTATTATTTGGAAAAAAATATATAAAATAATAATTTTGAAACTGCTCAGATAATAACACACCTTCTCTACTACATAAAAATAAAATTAATAATAAATAATGAATTATGACCATTGGAAAATGGCTTAATCCCTCATTCCTGGGTAGATTCATTTTTAATATTAAGTTTTTTTTTAAAAAATAAGCAATAAGAATGGGTCAAAGAGTGATAACATCTATGAACCACCTTCATTTTTTTAAAAATAATAATAATAATAATAATAATAATAATAATAATAATAAAAGAGAGAGATATATGAAGGAAACAATAAAAAAGAGGGATTCACACACACGGACATGGAGAATACACAAAAAAAAAGGACACATAGAGATATCAAAAGAAAGAAAGAAGAGAAAGAACACACAAAAAGTAAAAGAAAGAGAGTCGAAAAGGTCACGTTAAAATTTAAAGAAGAATCATTTTGAAGAACAAGAGGTATGCTTTTACACTCTTATAATCATGGTGTGATCCTTTAATGTATTTTGTTCATGATTTACTATGAAAATAAAAAAAAAAGAAACGACTTTCTCTCTTTGCTCGTTTCAACCATTTTTCCATGTACTTCCATTGCACCCCATTCCGCATTCAAATGTCATTTCCACAGTCTTCATCTTTCAAATGTCGAACCAGCCACAACACGCCTCCAAAATCATGCCAAACCCCTCACAAATCATAAAACCATGCTCCCACCTACGCCACTATGCTCCCATACATCTCCACAACACCTATGATGCCCCACTCCAACCTAGCTGCCAAATAAACCCACTAAAGAACCCATTCAAGATATGTCACAAGCATGCCCCTCTACGTAACACCATGCAATCCCACACCTTTCTCTCCCTACATGTTCATGAGAGCGACTAATCACATCCCACCTCCATGAGAAACACCATCTTGCACCCCCTACCCTTGCCTCATACCATGCATATGCACCACGCTGCCCTATGTTTCAACCATGCCCCTCCAAAACTGCACCTCTTTACTCCCAAAAACAACACTAAAAATCAGCCATGTTTACCTCAAAAAATAGTACCATTTTGTCACCAAAATAACACCATTTTATCTCCAAAACTGCACCTCTTTACTCCCAAAAATAGCACCAAAAATCAGCCATGTTTACCTCCAAAAATAGTACCATTTTATCACCAAAACAACACCAAAAATCAGCCATTTTACCTCTAAAACTGCACCTCTTTACTCCCAAAAACAGCACCAAAAATCAGTCATTTTATCTCCAAAACTACAGCTCTATACTTCCAAAAACAGCACCAAAAGTCAGCCATGTTTACCTCCAAAAACAGTACCATTTTATCACCAAAACAGCACCTAAAACCATCATCATGAACCTCTTTTCACCATAAGAATGTCATGAAAACAACCCCTCCAAACAGCACCACGTTTTCATACGAAAACAACACCTAAAACCATCATCATGAACCTCTTTCCACCATAATAATGCCATGAAAACAATCCCTCCAGAACAGTAGCCAAAAACAGTGCCATATCACCTCCAAAACTGCACCACTTTACCTCCAAAACATCAGCCAAAAACAACACCATATTATCTCCAAAACTGCCCACTTTACCTCCAAAACAGTAGCTAAAAACAACATCATTTTACCCCCATACAGCACCTAAAAATACCCAAAACAGTTACCATGCACCACCTAAAACTCACATATTTAAGCTTTGCATTGCCAAAAATTCATTCATTCACGTTCCATTTTTGCATGCATGATCCTGCTAAAACTAAAGTGTCAATTCCATGTTGCATATAACTGTTGCATGTTATTTTTCAACACCGAATTTGATATATACCCCAATTCTCAAAGCCCGGGCTTTAAACCTGGCACTGTATCTCAAAGCTCAGGCTTTAAACCTGGCACTGTATCTCAAAGCCCAGACTTTAAACCTGACACTGTATCTCAAAGCCCAGGCTTTAAACCTGGCACTGTATCTCAAAGCCCAGGCTTTAAACCTGGCACTGTATCTCAAAACCCAGGCTTTAAACTTGGCACTGTTTCTCAAAGCCCAGGCTTTAAACCTGACACTAACACCATTCACTTACCCTATTTTCAAATACAAGCTTTCAAAAGTTACTAAAAATATATATATCAAACCAACCAACAACCTTATCACCAAAGAACTACGTAACCCTGATTCTCTATCTTTAATAGAGATACATATGAGCGAGGTCAAATCCTTGTCGGGCCCCTTAAAAAAAAAAGTTTTTTTTGTTTGTTATTATTTGCATTTTATTTCTTCTTTTGGAAAAAGTAAATATTCCAGAAAATCACACTCTTTTACTCATTTAATTAAAGGTACCGCCGTAGGGCGGACGTTGTGGGGTGCTAGTACCTTTCCCACACGTAACCGACTCCCGGACTCTAAATCTGGTTTTGTGAATTTGCCTTATCTTGTTTTTGGTTTTCCATAGTTTTTCCTAATAAACTATGGTGGCGACTCCACTGTTTTGAAAATTAAATTATTTTTGCTCACCGTCCCCGTCGTGATTCCGGTTGCGATAAATGACGACTCCACTGGGAACTATTTAAGAGTCAGGCCAAGTTGATTAAATAAGTAAAAATGAGTGTGATTCTTTTGTAATGTTTACTTTCCCTTTCTTTTTGTATATATGATTGTTTGTTTATTGTTGTTGGAATAATTGAACCCTAGGGTAGATGAAATGTTATATATGTTATATATGTTGTATATCTGCTTAGAACTTTTCTGGCTGTTTTGCAGGTGGGGGGTTGGGTGCATGATTCTCCCTTCACACACACATACTTGTTCATATCATGAGTGGGGCCCTACACCCGGGTCTGAGAAATCTTAGAATTAGAAGGGGTTGTGTAGCAATGTTAATGAGGATGTGCTTCCCATTTTGGCTATTGCGAGAACCCCAACTAGAGTCTGTTATCTTCACTTGTATGCTTACACAAGTTAGCTACCAACTGTTGTGGGTAATGCAGTGAGGGGAGCCATAGCTCTAGTGACCTTATATACCTTTACGAATAAGGAGCTTACCTTTGTGAGTGTGCATCTAATGCCTTAGACCCCTAAGCATATTGAACCTTTTTAGGGCACAAATGGAGATATGTTGCACACCTCTATCCACCACCCCATTTTTTAAAAAAAAGAAGTAATAATAAAAATATTTTTATCCATTGCATTAATTTTTTCTCTCATACAAAACATCCATTATTTTTATCATGACATATGAAGATTAGCTCAGATTTTTCTTCATTGCATTGCATGCATGCATTTCTTTTTCTCACAGTCTCAATTGTTTTCTTTTAAGGTCAGAAAATATAAAGTTGTGTTTTTTTTGTCAAAAAAAAAATGGAAATTAATGTAAGTTCTAGAGTCAAAATGAAATCTGAAGAGGATTTGAAAGCAAAACTGTCGATAAAAGCCAGAGAGAATAATCTGGTTGGAATCAGGGCATTGGGGCAAAGGCTCAGGGCGGTTCAGAGAAACTCTTTCAGGAAGAAATATGAGAATTTGTTAGGTTTGCTCGACATAGAGGTGCAGACTTCCTTGATCACGGCCTTTGCGCAGTATTATGACCCACCTGTCAGAGCGTTCACATTTCAAGACTTTCAACTGGTGCCGACACTCGAAGAGTTTGAGCAGATTTTGGATTTACCCTTGGAGGGGAAGTCTCCATACAAATATGTTGACCATCATGCCTCTGTTTCGACTCTATCTGGGATAATGAAAATCCACCCAAGAGAACTAGAGAGTGCCTTAGTGAACAAGAAAGGTGTACAAGGATTTACCCCAATGTTTTTGGAAAGCTATTTGCATCAGTTAGCTGACCAAGAAAATTGGGAGACTTTCATGGATGTTCTGGCTCTTACGTTATATGGTATTATGTTGTTCCCTAATGTCGAAGATTTGGTCGACTATGCTGCAATCGATGTATTTATTGCCAGTAAAACTCGAGCGGAAAATCCAGTCCCAACAATCTTAGCTGACGTCTATATAACTCTTCAGTTGTGCTATGACATGGGGAAAAGAAAGTTGATGTGTTGTCTACCTGTGTTTTATGTCTGGCTCCTATCTCGCATAGGAGAAAAAGGCATCAATGCTTAATGCCCTGTTGAAGAGATAATGCAACGCAAGCTTGAAGTTAAGAGAACGACAAATTGGGGTGAGTTTCTCTCAAGACTGACTCAAGAAAAGATAAAGTGCCATCTATCTTAGCAGCAGAAAGCGAGCATCATATATTATTGTGGAAACTACCCAAACGTGCCACTCATAGGCACTAAGGGTTGTGTTAACTACAATCCAATTTTGCCCCAAAGACAGTTTGGGTACCCTATAAGAGGTTCACCGACAGCCGCTTCGCTTACTACCTTGCTGACGTACTACGGGAAAGGAGATGCTACTGAAACTCTCCGGCATATTAGAAGCGCATGGAAAAGGGTGATCCATATGGAAAGGGATTCGAGAGCATGGGGGATAGATAGAGACATCCCTTATCATCAATGGGCCACGGAGAGAGTTAATCAAGTCAAGCTACCTTTCCGATGAATCCCCACTCAGTCGAGAAATGAAGAGCAAAACCAATAGATAGAGTCAGGGAAATTAAAGAAGTTGAAGGAGGAAGTTGCAAGATTGAAAGAGAAGAATGTCAAAATGGCTGATGACCTACTGGGCTTACAGCATAGCTATGCAGACCTCAATAGAGAATATGAGGAGAAGACAAAAGCATATGAAGGTTTGATCCAGAAACAAAGAGCCGAAAGGGATTATATACACAGGATCAAACAAGATCTGTCCGCAGCAAACAAAGAGCTAACAATGAGAGTACAAGAGCGGAACACTGCCTTATTAGCTGAACGTCAGTGGAAAAATTTGTACGAGGATATTAAAAGAGACAAGCAAGAAGTTGTAAAAGGATTGCAAGATCTTCAAATGCAGGTCAACGCCATAGAACACCAAGTGGAGGAGATAATGGTTATATGTGAAGAAAGGGTAAATAAGGAGCGTATGTTGCTATTAGAGTTGGAAGAAAGGCACCAAGCTGCAATGACTCGTGCAAGAGATTACATGGCTAAGCAGGAAAAGGATGTGATACACTAGCAGAGAAATTTTTCCCAATTAGCTGCTCAAGCTAATGGGGCTATTAAGGACGTACCTGAGAGGCTGATGTAGTGACATTCCATGATCCTCCTCGAGAAGTTCAAGTTTTTCTTGATCATTGCAAGTGGCTAGTAGAGCAAATGAAGATTTTAATTGCTCGTGTTAGGGATTGATAGCAGTTTCCTTTTGTCTTTTCGTTGCTGTTGTATCAATTTGAATTCCTTAAATAAATCAGTTTCTTGAGACCCCAGATCTGCGTTAATTTCCATTTAATTACGTATCATAACTTTATAATTTCTGACCAATTGCATTTTATTCATATTGCACTTTTCATCTAATTCATCTTAAATAAAAGCAGAGAAAACAATAACGGCTAAATTCCCACGACATCCATATAGGACTCGCGTCAATCGTCAGAATATGGCAAACTTGGAGCAAGCAATGAAAGCAATGCAGGACGAGATCGGTGATCTAAAAGATAAAGTGAGTCAGATTCATGGTCTAAAAGAGCAGTTGGGTCAGATTCTCGAACATCTAATGATCATAAATAACAAACATGAAACTACTACCAGAGATGAAGGGACTCAGTCTTCACATCCTCCTGTTTTTCAACCGAGAACATTACAAACCCGAGATCTTCATCGAGGAAATCAAACAAATCAGGAGTTCCCTTTGTATGGTTTGCCCCCGAACTATGAACGACCCTATGAGGAAGGTGTGAAGGCAAAAACTATATCACACGATGTTAATGCTACTAATGCTGGAGGTCAGCCTGAGTTCATTCAAGTACCACCTGGTGGTCGTGGGGAAGATGTAATAATTAATAGAATTCTGACTACTACCCAACCCAGGGTTTTGAATGTGACGTTGGGAAGTGAGTCCAAAATAGAAGTTATAGCTCCGACTGCTGCGGTTCTTGATGCTGATAAAGCGAAAGATAAGCTGGAAGTCCTTGAGAAGAGATTGAGGGCAATAGAGGGTGGAAGTAGTCATGAGTTCGGAGATGCTGCCAGTCTATGCTTAGTACCAGATGTGGTAATTTCCCCGAAATTTAAAGTGCCAGACTTTAAGAAGTATAAGGGGACCACTTGCCCAAAAAGCCATTTGACTATGTATTGTAGGAAAATGGCAGCTCACGCGCACAATGAAAAACTTCTAATTCATTGCTTTCAGGATAGTTTGGGGGGTGTGGCATTGAACTGGTATATGCACCTTGAACCAACTCAGATTTCATCATGGAAAGATTTGGTAGACGCTTTCTTAAAGCAGTACAAATATAATATGGACATGGCTCCGAAAAGAATGTAACTACAAAATATGGCAGAGAAGAGTTCACAAAATTTTAAAGAATATGCGCAGAGGTAGAGAGAGTTGGCTGCCCAAGTTGAACCTCTGCTATATGAGAAAGAAATGATCACCATGTTCATCGAAACGTTACAGGCCCCTTTTTATGAACATGTGCTCGGAAGTGTTTCTTCGAATTTCTTCGATATTGTCACTATTGGAGAAAGAATTGAACATGGACTCAAGAGTGGAAAGATAGCACAAGGTTTGTTTACAACCACCAGTGTTACGAAACCTGGGTTCAATCCTAGTAAAAAGAAGGAGGGCGGGGTTCAAGTGGCTTCTACTGTACCTTATTGGGGAGGATATCGGCCACAATATCTTCCTAATTATAGGCCCTCATCTACGTATGTTGCAAATGCCATGTCGGGCTACTCTCAGAATACTCCTAGGGCGCCAACTGCATACAGACCTCCGTTTACCGCGAATAATGCATTTCAACCCAATGCTGGAAGTCAGAGCTTTACTCAAGCACAAAGTCCAGGCTATGGACAGAAGAATAATAATTCGAGAGGGAAAGTTGTGAGTTTTACTCCTATCTTGATGACTTACATAGAGCTCTTGCCATACTTGCTCAAGAATTCGCTAGTGGTCTTATGTCCGGCAAAGCTGGTACAACCACCGTATCCCAAATATTATGACCCCAATGCAAAATGTGAATATCATAGTGGGGAGGTTGGCCGTTCAACTAAGAACTGTCGAGCCCTCAAATATAAAGTGCAATCTCTGATTGATTCTAAGTGGCTTACTTTCCAGGAGCAAAAGCCGAGTGTTGAGCAAAACCCATTGTCTGGACATACAAGCTCCACGAATGCTATTATGGAAGAAGGAGGTCCGATTTTCGTTAGGAGTATCTATCAAATGAAGAAGCCTATGAGTGAAGTTTTTGAAGCAATTTGTCAGGCTGGATTATTCCAGTATGAGTGCAAGTCCGAAGATAAATGTGGTTTCCATGCTTGTACCACACATTCCATTGATGAGTGTGGTGAGTTTAAAGATTTTGTGCAAGACCTGATGGACAGACATGTTTTACAAGTTTGTCATCAAAGGAAAGAAGGAGAAGTGTTTACCGGGGAGGAATGGCTTCCACAGAGGCCAAAGCTATTAGTCATTCAATTTACTAAAGCAGTCGCTCCCACGCCTTCAGGGCGACAACCTCTTGTGATTCAAACACCATCGCCCTTTGCATATAAGGATAATAAAGTTGTTCCTTGGTCATATGGTGTTAGTATAGTTCAAGGAGAACAAAAAGAAGAATCGGTTGAGCAAGGCAAGACAACAATCGATAACATCTCTGGAATTGGAGGTATGACTAGGAGCGGGCGTCTGTTTGGTCATCCTGACCTAAGGGGTGAAACAAGCTATGGAAAGAATAAAGAAGAAATGGCTATGGATAAAGCAAAGTCATATTTGAAAGGAAAGGCTGTGCGAGTTGATTCAGAGCCTAAAGAGAGAGAGAAAGAAAGGAGATTACTGATGAGGATGCTTCTGAGTTTCTGAAGTTCATCCAACAAAGTGAATACAAAGTGGTGGATCAGTTGAACCGGATGCCTGCAAGAGTGTCTTTGTTGGAATTGTTAATGCATTCGACTGCTCATCGAAAGTTATTAATGAAGATCTTAAGCGGAGCTCATGTGGAACAAGATTTCTCCTTGGATAAATTTGAAGGAATTGTTAGTCACATCACTGCTAATAATTACTTAACTTTTATTAAGGAAGAAATACCTTCAGAGGGCAGAGGCCATAACAAAGTTCTTCACATTTCAGTCAAGTGCATGAATCATTTTATATCACGTGTGCTAGTCGATAATGGTTCCTCTCTAAACGTGATGCCGAAGAGCACAATGAAAAAATTGCATGGTGAAGGGATTCATCTACGTCCTAGCACCATGGTAGTAAGAGCTTTTGATGGTAGTAAAAGAGAGGTCATAGGAGAAGTGGAATTACCAGTACAAGTCGGTCCATGCACATTCCAAATTGTATTCCAAGTAATGGACATATTACCAACATACAGTTGCCTGTTGGGAAGACCTTGGATACACACGGCTGGAGTAGTTCCATTTACTTTGCATCAGAAGCTGAAATTTGTAATTGACGATAAATTGATTATAGTTTCTAGAGAGGAGGAATGTGGATCAACGTCCACTCCCTATATTGAAGCCACAGAAGAGGCTTTAGAAACCTCATTTCAGGCTCTAGAGTTCGTTAGCACAACCTATGTAGAGCCTTTCAAAGTAAATCAATGTCTGTCTAGCGTGTCTTTGATGGTGGCCAAGACTATGATGCAAGAGGGGTATAAATATGGTAGTGGCTTGGGCAAAAATAATGTAGGATCTGTGAAGCCACTGAAATTGGTGGAAAACAAAGGGAGGTATGGTTTGGGATACAAACCTACTCATGCTGATCGGAGGAGAATCATTGAGGAAAGAGTTGAAAGAAGTTAAGCCAAGATAGAGGGTCGGGAGTCGAGAATTAAAGAAATTCCCATGCACAGCCTGGATCAGAGTTTCTACAGCACCGGTTGGATCAATTTTGATCAAGTGGCGGTTATTGAGCAGAGGTATGGAGATCAGAGCTTCAATCATGTACACCCTTGCCTTCCTGATGAAGAAATTGGCAATTGGGAATCTGTAGACGTACCTATGGTGTTTAGTAGCGACAAAATGTAACGCTTTTCGGTCAACCCTATTACTTTGCCCAGAGCTTTAGGGTATTTGTTGTTTTTCATGGGCTGGTTTTTAGGATTTGTTGTTTCGTTCATTGCATTCTGAATTTGAATTGTTTCCCTTTGAGAGCGCAGTATTGCGCATCTGCATAATAAAATCGTGTTTTTATTTTCTTCTTCACTTTTTCTTTCTTTCCTATTTATTTTCATAAACTTGAATAATGCAGATATGTTGATGAATCTTTTGAAAATAATAATGTCAATATCTCATACCCTAATTTTACACTCCCCGTCAATAACATGGAAGATGATTATGAAGAGGACTGGAACCCTCTCCTGAATTGTTGAGATTAGTCGAACAAGAAGGCAGAGAATTAAAACCACATCAAGAGGATGTAGAGGTAATTGATTTAGGGGAAGAAAATGAAAAAAAAGGAGGTTAAGATAGGCACAGGGATGACGAAAGAAATACATGGGCAATTGTGTGCTTTGTTAAGAGAATTCAGGGATATTTTTGCTTGGTCTTACCAAGATATGCCTAGATTAGACCCTGACATTGTGCAACATAAATTGCCACTCAAGCCAGAATGCCTTTCGATCAAGCAGAAGTTGAGGAGAATGAAACCAGAGGTATCGTTGAAAATAAAGGATGAGGTAGAAAAATAGTTCAATGCCGGATTTTTGGCAGTAGCAAAATACCCTCAATGGGTGGCCAATGTGGTTCCAGTACCAAAGAAGGATGGAAAGGTTCGAATATGTGTAGATTATCGAGATTTGAATCGTGCTAGTCCGAAAGATGATTTCCCATTACCGCACATTGATATCTTGGTGGACAATACAACTAAGTTTCCATTGTTCTCATTTATGGATGGATTTTCTGGGTATAATCAGATCAAAATGGCACCTGAAGATATAGAAAAGACAACCTTCATCACACCATGGGGTACATTCTGTTACAAGGTAATGTCTTTTGGACTTAAGAATGTTGGGGCAACCTATCAGAGGGCTATGGTGACCTTATTCCATGACATGATACACAAAGAGATTGAAGTATATGTCGATGATATGATCGCCAAATCCCGATTTGAAGAACATCTTGTCAACCTGATGAAATTGTTTGAAAGGCTGAGGAAATTCAAACTCAAGCTGAATCCAGCTAAATGTACTTTTGAAGTAAGATCTGGGAAACTTCTATGATTCATTGTCAGCCAAAGAGGGATAGAAGTGGATCCGGATAAAGTACGTGCTATTCTGGAACTGCCACATCCTCGCATGGAAAAGGAAGTTCGAGGTTTTATGGGAAGATTAAATTACATTGCTAGATTTATTTCCCAGCTCACCGCCACTTGTGAGCCGATTTTCAAATTGCTGCGAAAGAATCAAGTGGTAGAATGGATTGAAGATTGTTAGATAGCATTCGATAAAATTAAACAATATTTAAGAGAACCTCCAATATTTAAGAGTCCCTGGAAGGCCTATTATTCTCTATCTAATAGTATTAGACGGATCAATGGGTTGTGTACTTGGACAACACGATGAAACAGGTAGAAAGGAGCATGTCATTTATTATTTGAGCAAGAAATTTACTGATTGCGAGCAAAGATACTCCTCTTTGGAACGAACGTATTGTGCTTTAGCTTGAGCAGCTCACCTACTAAGACAATATATGTTAAGCCATACGACATGGTTGATATCTAAGATGGATCCGATCAAATACATCTTTGAAAACCCTACTCTCACAGGAAGAATAGCTCGATGACAAATGTTGTTGTCAGAATATGACATACTTTATGTCACCCAGAAAGCTATCAAAGGTAGTGCCCTAGCTGACTTTCTAGCTCACCAACCAGTGGAAGACTATCAGCCAATGTTGCCTGACTTTCCGGATGAAGACATCTCAGTTTTGTTTCAAGTGGATGAATATAACCATAAGGTGAATACATGGACTTTTTTTTTTATGGGACTTCTAATGTAATGGGCCATGGCATAGGAGCGGTGCTCATCTCCCCAGAGAACCAGTATATACCTGTGACAACAAGACTGTGTTTCGATTGTACTAACAATATTGCAGAATATGAAGCTTGTGCTATGGGAATTCGAGCGGCCATTGAATATAGAGTTAAGATCTTAGAAGTTTATGGCGATTCAGCTCTGGTTGTCCACCAGATAAAAGGTGAGTGGGAGACTAGGGATTAGAAATTGATTCCATATCAAGCATATATTAAGGGATTGATGGAATACTTTGATGCTATAACATTCCATCACATTCCACGAGAAGATAATCAATTGGCTGACGCTCTTGCCACTTTGTCATCCATGTTCGAACTAAACCAAGAAGGAGAGTTGCCTACAATCAAAATGAAGAGTCATGAACATCCGGCTTACTACAACTTTATCGAAGAAGAGCTAGATGGCAAGCCTTGGTATTTTCACATCAAACGATACCTCCAAAGTCGTGAATATCCGGAATCAGTCACTGAAAATGGTAAGAGAATGTTGAGAAGGTTAGCCTCTGGTTTTGTACTAAACGGAGAGGTTCTATATAAATGGAATCACTATATGGTACTCCTTCGACGTGTGGAGGCAAAAAAAGCCGAGTTGATATTGCTAAAAGTGCATGAAGGAGCTTTCGGAACACACATGAATGGGCATTCTATGGCTAGGAAGATACTGAGAGCTGGTTATTTTTGGATGACAATGGAAAACGATTGCTGTAAACATGTGAGAAAGTATCAGAAATGTCAAATATATGCGGATAACATTAATGTATCACCAACTGCATTAAATGTTTTATCCGCACCCTGGCCTTTTTCCATGTGGGGTATAGACGTCATTGGAACTATTGAACCGAAAGCATCAAATGGACATCGATTCATATTGGTGGCCATTGATTATTTTACCAAGTGGGTGGAAGCCACATCTTATGCCAATGTAACTAGGAAAGTGGTGGTGAAGTTCATAAAAAAGGAGTTGATTTGTAGATATGGAATTCCCGAAAGAATTATCACTGATAATGCCACCAATTTGAATAATCAAATGATGTCAGAGCTGTGTGAAGAGTTCAAGATTAAACATCATAATTCTTCTCCTTATCGCCCAAAGATGAATGGAGCGGTAGAAGCGGCTAACAAAAATATAAAGAAAATAATTTAGAAAATGGTGGTAACCTATAAAGATTGGCATGAGATGTTACCGTTTGCCTTGCACAGATATCGCACTTCTGTGAGGACTTCAACGGGAGCAACACCCTTCTCGCTTGTGTATGGGATGGAAGCAGTGCTACCATTTAAAGTGAAAATACCTTCTCTCAGAGTATTGATGGAGACCAAATTAGAAGAAGTTGAGTGGGTTCAGGCAAGATATGATCAACTCAATCTCATTGATGAGAAGAGGTTAGCTGTTATATCCCATGGGCAGTTATACCAAAATAGAATGAAGAAGGCATTTGATAAAAAAGTTCGTCCGCTAGAGCTGCGTGAAGGAGATTTGGTGGTTAAAAAGATCATATCTGTTCAGAAGGATCATCGCGGTAAATGGATGCCAAATTATGAAGGTCCCTATGTCGTGAAGAAGGTTTTCTCTGGAGGGGCGCTTATTCTCACAAGAATGGATGGGGAAGAGTTACCGTTACCGCTCAACTCTGACGCAGTTAAAAAGTTTTATGTATAATATGATTCCATAGTCTGGGGAGTGTAATATTTTTGGATATTGAAATTTATGCATTGAAATGGTATCTGCATTATCTTGTGATGAAATGAAATTTTCTTTTGATTTCTTTCTTACGCGCTTTGATTGCTAAGTATACACCATGGGTTGTCTATAAGATTTTCTCGAGGTCTGAAGGATGTCGTGCGATGAAAATAATAAAAATTGCACAATAAATCATGTTTGTGGAATCATTGAGTTTATTGATAAAAATAATAAAAATATTTGACACAATTTTAAAGTTTGGCATAGAAAATTGATTTATTTCATAATAGCATATTGGCATGTATGTGTCGGATAGCTCTTTTTGAGCCTTCCATCCAAAAGAGAAAGCGATGTGCTTCAGTAACATGTTGGTTGCCCATTAAAACTAAGAGTAAACATCATATTGGAGCAATCAATCAAATTTTTCACGCGGCTATGGATTTCAAGTTCTTTTCGCTAAAGGCATTAAAAAAAATCAAAAGAAAAAGAAATAAAAGTCCGTTAGATTGAAAACCCGCAAAGGGCAGTCTAACCAAAAGATAGGACGATGAAAAAAGAGAAAAATGACAAGTATTTGGAATCGCTGGAATTTGTTGCGGGAGTTAATCTCTCTAAAAATCAAGCAATCATAATTCAAAATGATATATGGCCATGTTTGGTCATCCTAAAAAATTCCATTGTACCTTCTTTGAGCCTGAGTAGTAAAAATTTCTTTCAAAAAATACCCTAAACAAGGATTATCAGCATGTTAGAATTCAGTTCAGGATAAGAGATCTATCAAAAAAGGGGTGCATCAAAAGCTCCCAAATCAGAAATTAAGAAAAGAAGTTCAAAAAGAAAATATGTGTCATCAGTTCAAATAAGGATGACTCACAAATAAAAAGAAAAAAATGATCTCAGCAAGAACATGAACTGCTCCGTGCAATACTTGGTTGATGATCTTTGTTATATATAAAAAAAATGATAATAACCAGTAAACAGTTTTTGAGCCTGTATATCCTTTTTCTTCAAAACCTTTTAAACCCTGACCACATTACAAGCCATGTAAAGTCCATATTGATTGAAGAATGATTGTCGATGATTTTTCTAGAGAATAACCTTGCAACAGAGGAATGCGGCTGCCAATACAAGTCAAATTGCAAGAAAAATGCCTTTTATGGAAAGGATGATACAAATTTGCCAGCTAAATAAGAGTGAAATAGTGTTGTTAAAGCATAAATATTGGGGCAATCCTTTCTTACATGTATCTTTCACCATATTTTTCTTCACCCTAACCTGAAATATTCATTGAAATTGGGGACACTTCCATGTGATTCAATCAGTATCAGTTCATTTTCTTGAGTATGCAACTTTCTCCACGTAAGTTGCATTACCCCGGTTTCCCACTAAATCTATTTTTACCCATCTAACCTAACAAAATTGGCTATCCCTTTGAACCTTAATTTCCCATTTTTCAAAAAAAACTGGGCCAACTCTGCTCGTTTATGGTTAGCTTTCAAAGAGTATGAAAGATTTAAAATAAAGTTACCCCCCATACTTGGGGCAATTCCATTGCCTATTTGAAATTTAACATTTCTTTACCGTATGTTTGTTCATCCACCCATTCCGACACATATGCATCAAAATGTTAGAATTGATCATATTAATAATTTTGTGTCAAGCATTAAGATTTGTGAATGTTTTTTCCCAAAATGAAAATTCAAAGTTCAATCAATGAATTCAATGATTCCATAAAAATATTTAGTTTAAAGAGAGGAGCAAAATAGCAAATCAAAATCCTCAGGCATTAAAAGTAAAAAATCTCATATGAGTCAAAGTTTCATGTATCAGCATAAAGTCATGCATTCATTCCCCGGTGGAAAAGTCAAACCTTCCAAACATTAAAAAACACATTATGCATTCATAGATGCATTCAAAGCAAAGGCAAATCATAGATTCTCATGCATTCAAACATGCATTCATTCAAGAACAAATCATAAATTGAATTTTAAAAAAAGGTGGTTTCCTAATCTTCTGATACAAGATCCAGTGAGAAATTATCCCTTGATTCAAAGTTTTGATATGTTGATCCCCTGCAAAAGCAATGTCACATTTGATTTTGGCACTTGATCCCCTGCAGAAGCAAGGTCTTGGCCATTCCTTACTTTTCGACTCCCTACTGAAGCAAAGTCATGAATCTTCTTTGACATGTTGATCCCCTGCAGAAGCAAGGTCACATTTGATTTTGGCACTTGATCCCCTACAGAAGCAAGGTCTTGGCCATTATTTACTTTTTGACTCCCTGCGGAAGCAAAGTCATAACTCTTCTTTGACAAGTTGATCCCCTACAGAAGCAAGGTCACATTTGATTTTGGCACTTGATCCCCTACAGAAGCAAGGTCTTGGCCGTTATTCACTTTTTGATTCCCTGCAAAAACAAAATCACAACTTTTCCTCGAGATGTTGATCCCCTGCAGAAGCAAGGTCACATTTGATTTTGGCACTTGATCCCCTGTAGAAGCAAGGTCTTGCCGTTATTCACTTTTTAATTCCCTGCAAAAACAAAATCACAACTTTTCCTCGAGATGTTAATCCTCTGCAGAAGCAAGATCTCTGTTTTTTTTTTCAGCACATGATGATACCCCGAACAAAACCAGTGTCTCTATCTTTACTTGAGTTTTTACTTTGATAACATGAATTTTTCTCAAATTTTCATATTATCATGTAAAACTTAAGTAAGACGGACAATTGTCAACATCCAATTTTGTCTGGGTAACCTTTTAAATTAAAATACAATAATAAAATAAAATAAAGAAATGAAAAAAAAATGAAAAATGAATAAAATAAAAATTTTTGAATTTTTCCATTACAAAAAATAATTAATAATAGAAAAACGAAAATAACAAAAAAAATTGAAACAATAGAACATAAAATAAAATAATAATAAAAAATAACAAGAAAAGAAAATTGTTTTCAAACTGTTTCTTTCATTTGCATTTTCAAAATAAAAATAAATAATAAAAAAAAGAATCAGTCAATCTCACTCAATCTTAACTTCCCACAAAAAAAAAAGAATAAGTCAATCTTCTCTGAATCCCTTCTCTCTTAACACCATGTATCATTTGGAAAAAAATATATATATAATAATTTTGAAACTGCTCAGATAACAACCCACCTTCTCCACTACATAAAAATAAAATTAATAATAAATAATGAATTATGACCGTTGGAAAATGGCTTAATCCCTCATTCCTGGGTAGATTCATTTTTAATATTAAGTTTTAAAAAAAAATAAGCAATAAGAATGGGTCAAAGAGTGATAACTTCTCTGAATCACCTTCATTTTTTAAAATAATAATAATAATAATAATAATAATAATAATAATAAAAGAGAGAGATATATGAAGGAAAGAATAAAAAAGAGGGATTCACACACACGGACAAGGAGAATACACAAAAAAAAGGACACATAGAGATATCAAAAGAAAGAAATAAGAGAAAGAATACACAAAAAGTAAAAGAAGGAGAGTCGAAAAGGTCACGTTGAAATTTAAAGAAGAATCATTTTGAAGAACAAGAGGTATGCTTTTACACTCTTATAATCATGGTGTGATCCTTTAATGTATTTTGTTCATGATTTACTATGAAAAT
>Ga0209489_101674_pt1 | contig 45579 bp, 22 predicted proteins | sample SiratrowhiteBW_FD_187527 | JGI IMG/M metagenome (GOLD analysis project Ga0209489, IMG submission 187527) | Root nodule microbial communities of legume samples collected from California, USA - Siratro white BW (SPAdes) (version 2) | ecosystem: Host-associated > Plants > Roots > Nodule | place... | reverse complement strand
AGGGTTGTGGAGAAGATGAAACCATAAGATTAGGCGCTCCAAGAGAAATGGAGACCCAAATGATAGTCTCAAGTGAGGATTTGACTGTTGGAAAGACCTCACTAAGCACTCCAAGAGCAATAGAGATCGTAAGTGTTGAGTCAAGTGAAGACATGATTGCTGGAAAGACAACATCATGCACCACTCCAAGTGCAATGGAGACTGTGAATGTTGAGTCAAGTGGAGGCTTGAATGTAAGACATGGACAGGGTTGTGGAGAAGATGAAATCATAAGATTAGGCACTCCAAGAGAAATGAAGACCCAAATGATAGTCTCAAGTGAGGATTTGACTGTTGGAAAGACCTCATTAAGCACTCCAAGAGCAATAGAGATTGTAAGTGTTGAGTCAAGTGGGGACATGATTGCTGGAAAGACAGCATCTTACACCACTCCAAGAGCAATGGAGATGGAATTGGTGGATGCAGGTGGAGATTCAATTGCAGAACAAAAGCAGGATCATGGACAAGGTAACAAGACAAAATTCAACATTTCAAGGGAAAAAGAGACAGAAACAGTGGTCTTTAGGGCTGATTTGATGGGAACGCATGAACAAATCTTTGGAAAAGATGGAACATCAGGCACTCCAAGTGCTATGAAGAATAAAATGGAAGAGACAAGCACGGAGTCAATTGCTAGACGCAGAAGGGTTTGTAGGCGAGGTGTAATAGAAAAAGGTCCATCATCACCTGAAGGAAAAGCAACAGACAAGAAAAGAGATTCACCTTTTCCTGAAAGAGCAAGGTCATCTAAACGAGGTGCAAAAAGAGGCAGGCAGGGTACATGGAACCAACCTACTCAGAAGAGGGCAAGAAAAGGAGAAAAAAACAAGGAAATTTGTGATCCTGGACGTAACTCAATAATGGAAGAAGATCCGTCATCACCTGAAAGACAAGCAGCAAACAACAAAAGAGGTTCACTGTTGGTTGAAAGAGTTAGGTCATGTAAACGTGGCACGAAAAGGGGCATGCAGGATACATCAAGCCAGCCTACTCAGAAGAGGGTAAGAATAGTAGAACCAAACAAAGAAGTTAGTAATCCTGGACCAAGCTCAATAATGGAAAATGGTCCGTCATCACTTGAAAGACAAGCAGCAAACAAGAAAAGTGGTTCACCTTCATCTGCAAGAGTAAGGTCGTGTAAGAAAACCACTTTTTTATGGTTGATAGACTATAGGATTATTGAGAAAGATGAACGAGTAAGCTATAAGAGTGCCACAATGAAAAGGGCATTAGCAGGAAGGATTACTAGGGGTGGAATTCTCTGCAGCTGTTGCCAGGAGGAGGTCTCAATGTGGACCTTTGAGAAGCATGCTGGAAGTGATCTTAGACAGCCCTATAAACATATTTACATTCACAGACAACGTAAATCCCTCCGAAAATGCCTGATTGATGTTTGGCAACATCCCCGGGAACAAAAGCGTCGGCGTATGTTTTCATATGTGCCGAAAGAAACTGATGCAGACCAAAATGATGATCTTTGTTCGGTCTGTGGTGATGGGGGAGACTTAATCTGTTGTGACAAGTGTCCTTCCACATATCATCTATCTTGCATGAACATAGAGGTAATCAAATTATTTTTACTCCCCTTTCTGAAAAGGATCTGTTCATATTGCATAGAAACAGTCTTATATGTTTGATGCTCTACATCAATATTGTGAATACTTTCCTTTTAAACTGCAGACGGTTCCCCAAAATGATTGGTTTTGTCCATATTGTGTATGCAAACACTGTGGGCTGGTTGTGGACCTGGTTGTTGAGAAAAAAAAATACTACGACAAAAAAGAAGGCTTCAAGTGCTCCCAATGTGACAAGAAGTGTAAAATTTCTTGTGATCCATTTAGCTTTGTTTACTTTTATTTCCTTTTCTGTTGAGAGTGGGTTGCTTTCCGATCGAGCATTTAGTTTGTTAAAGCCCCCCTCAATGCATGTTTTCACATTTGTAGATCATTGGGAGTGCTTTGTAAAATCTGAAAAAGAATCCTCAAAACAAACTCCGAAATTTAATCCTTCAAGATCATATTGTGGGCCAGGTTGCCAAAGGGTACATATTCTCTCTTTGATTTGTGCATGAAAAATCAAATTCCGGATGTTTTTTGTGTTTTCCATTGCATTTAGAATTTTCATTGTGTTTTGTTAAAGATATGTGAGAAAATGGGAGTATATCTCGGAATCAGAAATGATTATTCGGCAAAATACTCTTGGAGGGTTATCCGCCTGATGGAGGAGACATACAAGAAGAATTCTGCATATATGAATCTATTCTTAGAAAACAATTCAAAGGTTGCAGTTACTTGGATGTTAATGAATGATGCTTTTGAGACAATAACTGACAGGAAAACGGGCATCAATGTGGTTCGAAGTATAGTTTACAGCTGCAAGTAAGCATATAGATCGTATTATTCCTTATTATTGCAGCACTTAGTTTTCTCCATCTTAAGGCACGCAACTCTTTACTGTTGTCATCGTGTTCTTGTTATTTTGTTCATTCGGCACTTTCTAATTGCTTCTAATACTACTACTTTTTGTATAAGCAGTCAGGCATTAACAATTCAACCTTTTGATCCACTGTTACAATTACTATTCAGGTCAAACTTAGCCAGGATCGATTTTAGCCGTTTTTATATGTTTGTTCTGGAGGAGGATGATGCGATCATTGCTGCAGCTTCTATAAGGTATTCTTTTTATTTTCATTAGTGATCTTTTCGACTTTTTTTCAGTTATTGAGTTTGTTAATGCTCTTTGTAAACTAAGTAAAGACCCTTCTGCTCTGATGCTCTCTGCGTTTTTCATAAAAAAACTCTTATCTTTCTATGTGAAAGTATGTGGGAGAGCCATTATTTATCCTTGCATATGCAAAGAGGTTGTTTCGAATTCAAGCCCATAATCAACCAGTCAGTCACAGGCACAGCTTTGGTGTTGTACCACGGTTTACCCTGTGCCTTCGTCATGTGTTTATAACTTTGTCATGTTCAAAAAGATTGAGATTCATATTTTTATTGAATTTTTACTTCACGACTATAGATTTCACGGGACAAGGATTGCAGAAATGCCATTTATTGCAACAGAAATGGCATACAGGGGCCAAGGAGTTTGCCAGGAATTAATGAGGGTAATTGAATCGGTAAGTGAAAATACCAATGTCACTAAACTTCTTGTTATATATCCATTCAATCATGTGGTAGAGATTAGATTAAGATCTTTCAACAACTCATTTCCTGTCATAGTTCTTCATAGAAATATTATATATGCCTAGACAATTTATAATTGTATATGGTCGTCACTCCCCCATTCAGTTCCTATGCGATCTTAAAGTCGAAAACTTGATAATTCCATCTGCTGTGGAGACTTGTGATATGTGGAAGCGCAAGTACAACTTTACTGAGATGAGTGAAGAGCTGAAGAAAGAAATATCCTCCTATAACATTGTGATGTTCCCTTGTGCTGTAAGACTGTACAAGGACTTGTCAGCAAGCATAGCAGGTAAATCTTTCTCTCTCTCTCTTTCTTATTCTCCTTCTCTCCTGTGTTCCTAAATATTCACTTATATTCCCATTTTGTAGACATTGAGAATGACCTGGAACCACAAACAGAGCATGCAGAGGTTACTGCTAGACTCGAACATGCAGAGGTTACTGCTACACTTGAACATGGACCCTCACCAGGAAGATTAGAAGAGGTAAAAGAGTCATAGGGATCGTAGATGGCAAATTGTAGTTTCATACTCTGGCTGATTGAAAGAAACTTAAGACTTTTAAATCTTGGAAAGTCCCTTCCAAAAATTAGACTTTTGGGCTAATAAGTTATATTTGTTTTATCTAAACATGTTTATCATAGCAAGCAATGTATTTGTGACTCTAATACTATAGTATCGGTGTATCATCTGGAACATGTAGCCATTCATGGTGTCTGAACTTGACAACTTGGCCTACTATTTCAAAAATTGTTGTTGATCTCGCTCAACTCAACCCAAGTCTCTCGTTAGTTGTATGTATAAAATGATTTCAAAGGTGATGGTGAATATGATGAAAGGAGTTCTCCTTAGTGATTGACTTAAGATAAAACGCTTCCTTGGGAGGAAGAAACATTATAGTGTCTTGGTTACAAATAAAGTTGTGAATGAAAGACATATACTAAAGAGAATGCTCAATCTTTAAAGACAGCTATAAAATGACTTACGAGTCTATTTCTTAGGACTTTCTGCTTTAAATGCTAAGATGGTTAGGATTTCACAATATGTGGTTTAAGTGGATCATGGAAGGCTTACGAACTACCTCTGTTTCTATTATGGTAAATGGTAGTCCTACCTCTGAATTTAGAATGGAAAGAGGATTGCGTCGGGGGGAGGGATCCTCTTGCACCTTTCTTATTCACAGTGGTAGTAGAGGGTTGTATAGTGGTTGCAAGGTTGGAGAAGGGAATGTTAAAGTCAATATTCTCCTATTGCAGATGATACTATATTTGTAGGAGATGCATCTTTAAAAAACACATTTGTGATAAAAAAAGTATGATGAGGAGTTTTAAACTTGTATCAGGACTAAAAAGTTAATTATGCCAAGTTCAAGTGTGGCGCAAAAACTTATGGCATTGGATAATATATTGAATTGCAGGGTAGTGTCGTTCCGTGATATCCCTATAGAAGAGAAGAGACACGAAAACTAGTTATTTCAAAGAGCAAGATGAGACTGACTCTTGCGATAGAGTGTACTTGGTTAATTCAATATTAGCTATACTATCTTCATTTTATATGTCTTTTATATATATATATATATATATATATATATATATATATATTGCAAGTGTTGTTTTTCAGAAAGATTACGAGCTTAGAGACTGACTTCTTGTAGAATTTATCAAATAATATATTTATTATTTTTTACTTGCAACTTATAATAAAAGACCAACTATAAAATATGTTTTGTACTTTTATAATTAATAGTTATAGTATATTAAATTTATATACAATACAAAAAAAAAATAATGATTACACTCTTCTTTTTATATCCTTACACAATTTAAAACTAATATAAAATTACTAAATTAAATATCTTTTAAGTTACAAGTATTATTCTATCTTATTTTAGTATTTATAATTGTTTTGTTAATTTTAAACTGTATAGAAAAAATATAAAATACATTTTCTTATGTTTAGAGACAAAATTCCTTTTTAAAATATATTAGAGAATAAATTATTTAACAATCATTCAAGATTACAATATTAAAATTAATGTATTAAAAATAACTTATAAATGTCTAAGTAAATTTTAATTATTTTTAATAAAATATTATATCAACAAGTAAATTATTAGTTGAAAGTAAAAAATTAATTGCATACTTAAAAAATTAATTATTTATATTTAAAATATTTATTAATTTAATTATATTAATTAATATTTTCTATGTTAGCATTAGACTAACCATAATTAAAGACAAAATTATAAGAAAGTATAGAAAGTTAAAATTAACAAATATTCTTATAGGGACTAAAAGTAGTCATATTAAAAACATATTTAAAATTAATAATTTTATAACAGTTATAAACTCATACTATTTTAATCTTTATAAAAAATTACAGGAATATTTCAAAGGCTAAAAAACTCATTGATGAAAAAAAAAAGCGTCAGTACATACTTGGTACTTCTAAATACCAATTCTAACTTGTTCAGTTGATAATACTTTGAATTATGATCTTATTGCACTGCATGTATCTAACAAGAACTACACATCAAATCATTTTGCAACAAATCACTTGTATTAATTCATTTTTAAATAATAATTATCAAGTCACAATTAGCTGAACAATATGTGCCACAGTTTTTAAAGATAAATAAATTGGTCAAGTAATGGAAACTACTGCAAGTCTTGCTCATATATAGAAATAGTGTAATATTTAAGTTTACCGAAGTATTCAAAAAAATATTAATAATCACACTTCATTATCTCTGCACAAGAATATTTCTTAGACAATGATACTCTTCGCTAAAGACAAAGCTATTTGAGTCTTAGACAATGATACTCTTCGCTAAAGACAAAGCTATTTGAGTTGAATAGAACTATTATACCTAAACTGAATTAACTCTACACATTCATTACTATTATTTTATTGAGTTTCTTCAAAGCATATCCAAAGAGAGTGTGAAAAATTATAAAATTGTATAAGTTTTTCACACTTATCCCTCGTCAACATCCAACGCAGTCTCAGACTTTGTTTAAAAAAATTTGCACTCGGTTTCAGAGACTAGGAATGAGTAAAAGATATTATGAGGAATTTTACTATAGTGGAGAAAATTATTTTTAAAACTCAGGACTAAAAATTCCTTTGACATATAAATCAAAGTTTACAAAATTTAATTATAATATAAATCAAGTCTCATCATATTTATTTAATTAAGATTAAAGATATACAGGGCTTCTTTAATGATCATTGAATAATTTTTAATTTTGACTATTTATTATTTATCATATTTAATTAAGATTAAAACAGATGTACATCATTTTATGATGATAATATGATTAATTACTATTTTTTTTTTCAAATTCATACATGATTTTATGGTCAAATAAAAGAAACCCCACCAAGAATGTTTAAAATTGAATAGATAAAAAAAAATCACAAACCAGTCTAGAAAATTGAAAATCAATTAACATTAAATTTCTTTTAAATGTCGTTAATAATTTTTTTCCTCAATCAAATTATTTAGTTCGAATTCCACGTTGAAATAAAGAATCAAGTTTGTCGTTATACTTAAATATAATATTATATATTTGTCAAAACCCGATATTAAATTTGTCTTATAATTTTTAGCTATGAAACTATATAATTTATTTATTAATATAAGAGAAAATTAAAATTATAAATATAATAACAATTCAACTAATAATATGATAGCATATCTTATTAGTTTATAAATTTTCATTGTGAAATGTTTAACAAATTCTGTAAATATTTTACTATTATTTAGTAAAAAAATATTTAACAAATTTATAATAATGAAGATTGTGAAAAATGGTTCAAAACAAATCATCAAATATTAGTTAAATTTTGTTTAAAATTATAATAAATTAAAACTGAATCAGTATTTGATTTAAATAATTCTTTAATAAAAAAAAAGCTAAACTGAACCACAAACACTAGAAATTCATAATCTATATATTTATATACACACTAAATGAACAATTTGTATTCCTAAAGCATCTATTAAAGAAACATAAAAAAAATTAAAGAAAAATGTATTTCAATCGTAACCTTATCTATATGTGGACGGAAATATTTTTTATAAAATTAAAGTACATAAAGTTAATTTTAGTATATAAAATATTTGTATAAACCAAATTATCTAAACGAGGTACATGAAATATTGTGCATTAACACATTGTCGATAACAACGTTTGTAATTTTCGTGCCAAGAAATCCGTTGACCAAATTCTTTTGAACGTGGAAGACTATCGATTCAATTCCAATATTTAAGGAGACCGAAACAAATTAAATAAAGTACTCATGTTACACAAAGTCACACATGCAGCAAGTTATTTTATTCATTGAAATATCAAGTCTTGCCCCAAAAAAAGGGTTACACATCATTTTCTATTCAATTTATTAGGAGGAAATGAAATGCAAATTACTATTTGTTAACCGTCTCTTTACTCCTTAATCAATCAAATAACCTAATCACACAATTATTTATTTTCAATACTTTCCTTTGAGAGAGAGATAAATCATCTCACATATTTACCTTTGGAAATTCAGTAATTAGTGCTACCATAATCTTATATTCCAAGGACTTTTTCTAATTTGACATAAATATTATACACGCAGACAGAATTTATATACATACACTTAAAATCATGCTTTTTATTTCTTTTAAACGTACAATATATATATATATATATATATATATATATATATATATATATATATTACTAACAAGTCTCAACTCCATAAAGGTTTTCTATTATAATTAATAGCTTAATACATTTTTTACTTGATTCAATGAAGTATAAATTTTGTCTTCAAATATTTGTATTTGTTAAACTTAAGTTTGAATTGACTTCTTGTTGAAGAGTCAAACTAAAACTATGTTTTGCTTGTTTTAGAGTTAACTTGTCAGATAGTCTTAACAAACACCAATTACACACAGACCAATCAAATAAAGACAATTAATGGTTGTTGGAACATGCACTAAAATGAAAAGAAGAAGTTATGTAACATTATATCATTGATATCTACACTTATGCCAGTTTAACTTAACCTTTCAAGAAATCACTAATAAGAAAATAGAAAAAAAAACTTATAATTAGGTTTGTAATAGTGTTGAAGTTTTGAAATTATGATCATAACAATACAGAGGTAAATGTAATGTATTCCATCAAAGATGTTTTGAGCATAAAATGAAACATTGTGTGACACATGTGGATATGTGAAAGTGCGATACTCAGTAACGAACTAAGAAGCTCCTTAGAAAGTAGAATCGCGTTGTAAGACATAACTAAGGTGGAATTATGTTTTGTTCTTCCAATTTTCGTGGTCTATTATAATTCGTCTTCTTCCTCTTTCGATACTATAACATGAAGTCTTTCACTCAGTTTCTGTTATAGTTTCAGGTGAGAAGCTGAGAATTGGATATTCAATTGATTATTCTTTAGACAAGTCTCATAATATGTAAAGTCGTGGTCATTAGTGATCCTTCAGAGTATCTAACAGATTCAAAATACTCATACAACGAGTTTAAAAAAAATAGCTTTCAATCTAAAAATATAAAATAATAATTCACTTATACATTTACTTTACTGATTCGTATACATGTAAAATGAGAGATTAAATGAAAGAAAAATGGAAATTAAAATAGGTGATATTGTTATTACTATATCCATGTTTATCACTTTAGCATTTTAGTCCATGTTTGATTTCATTCACGCTTTTGCTATTGGCCGGTTGGTGCCTTGGACCTTCATTTAAAGATACACATATTTGAGTAAGGTTCCTAGATTAGGTATATGTCCACTACTACAATTCAAATCAAAGTATAGTATTATTGTAGGATAAGGTACTACATTTAATGACCGTACTTTCTAATATGTGTACGATTATAATTGTAATATTACTTATGTTTTTATGTTTTTACTTTATTAATTTATTAACCAATCAGTTAATCCTATTATTAGTATATTAGCCATTTAAATGTTATATACTTATATTATATAAGTATTTAATATAAATTTATCTCTATCATAGAGTTCAGTATTGGACATTCTTATTCAAAATTCATAAGCGTGTTCAGAGCCCCTGCGTGTTTAGGGTCGCTTTCGTTTTCCACGTTAATGGTTGGTCGGTGGTCTCTCATACTCAAAGGAAAATAATATTTCAAAATCAAATAAAAAACTTTCCAAAAGTATGCAGGTCACACTTTCTTCAACTTTCACTAATATAATGTGATTCATATGGTATACTCTTTACTAGATCTTACAATATGTTTTGACTTTAATGAAAATAATAATAATTTATAATAATGTTGATTAAACAATGAACAGTGTTGATATAGTAGTGCATTTCATATGAGAAATGGATGCAGAAGAAAGAAAAGATTAACTCATGACTCAGAACAGAAACAGACCAAAATTTCCGCTTGTCAACATCTGCCCTTTCAGAACGATTAATGGTGATAACATCCATCCCCACCATTTTAGGATTGATGGAAGGGGAAGACCACAAATATAGATTCCAAAAACAATTTATAGATATGATATATATAATGTAAAACATTAGAAAATATACACAATAAATGAGATGAAAGTGTATATTATTACTCATTAAAAATTAGCTCATAGTGAAACTAGAAGAAAATATATATAAATCCATGCTTATTTCTTATTTAAGTTCTAATGCACAATCAAGTGTAATCTTTTAATGAACAGAGTTTTTAATTTATCTGTCTATTCATATTCGTTGACCACGTTAAATTAGTGGTTGAGTGATTAAAAATATAATTTAAGAAAAGAAATACATATATGACCTTGTAACCTCTCCAAAATATAATTTTAAATATAATATAAATATATTACTACTTTAATATTTAAATGAGATCCAAATGCAATACATTAAAAAAGAAAAGATAAAAGTCAAATGTAATACATATATTGTTTTATATAACATTTAATACTCCTAGAGGTGTTGATCTTTCTAAAAACACGTAAAGAAAATAATTAAAAAAACTCAGAAAAGTTAAAAACGGGTTTTCTAAGCTGAACATTGGTTATGATAGAAAAACCTATTATTATATGTAATAGGTTTGTCTTTCTTCTCACATTTTGCCAATAATGAATAAATTTTGTTGTCTCTCCTTTTCTCAAGCGATAACTATCATATTCATGCTCATGCTTCTTCTTTTATTTGTACAAGGAATCCTATCATATCCCTTTACTTTTCACTTTGGCGTCATAGATCTTTGTATTCAATCATATTTGTGTGTTTCTTTTAGAAGTATTCAATCACACCACAGTGAGTATTCTGTATCTTTATTTTATTGTTAAAAAAATTAAGTTTATGGTTGATTTTAGATATTTTAATCATGAGTAACGTATAAATGTCTCGACTGTTGATTTTTGATATTCAAATGTTGAAAATTAGACTAAAAATAAAATAATTTCTTTCAAATTTTTAATATGAACAAAAGTTTCTAGAGAGGAGTAAATCTTTAAAATTATTTAAAATTATAGTTTAATTTCTAAGAACAAATCCTTTAAATTCTTTAAAACTATCGGAATATGGAGAAAACTAGAGGTTGGGGGAATGCGTATTAGAGATGACACGTGTTGTTTTATTTGGGAGAAAGTTTATGGATAACCCCGTATTTGTAGGTTGAGGAATAGACCTATTCCTGATGCAGTTGTTGATCCAATCCAACATACGTATATTCCGCGCTTATGTTATTGTAAGAATAATGCCACATGTCTATCCTTTTGTGTTCCAAATTTCTTTTCATTGTCGGGTTCATACAGTGGGTAGATTGTAGAAAATATTGGCATCGTACATTCGTGGGAACACATGCACCATTTATTATGACTGTGTTACCTATTGTCATACTCTGTGATCAAGAATTCTACAGCTCGTGACTCACGAACGACTTCAATTCTCAGATACTTACTATGCTATAAAAAAAACACAAAGGTAAAAATATAAAGATAAAATGCATGCATAATGAATAGCGATATTTTTTTCTTAAATTTTAAATAGATAGAAAGGTTTTCAAACTTATGAGCATAAAAGAAAAAGAGAAATGTGTGGATTGGAGAGGAATAAAGTTGAGCATGTGTGGATTAGAGGAGTATTTCGGCTGAATAAAGTTGGAGGCATGGAGTGTGATGTAGTGGGAGTTATAATCAGCATTAAGCACGTTATTAGTGGAAAGCACCCAATAATTAATGTTTCTTTTGTTTGCATTTGGAGACAAGCAATCCATATAGAATCAAGTCCAAAGGTGATTCTTAAAAGTTTTTGGAAAAGTAAAAATAATTAAAGAATTACAAGTAAAGAGTTTCTGTTTGTTGAAATTTGTAGTGACCAATATTTGCAACATACTTTTACTGTAATTTTAATTATTTTTGTTTGTTGATATTTTTAGTCTTGTCCTTAGTTAAGCTGCTTTATTTTTCTTCAATGAATAGAAATTAAATGGATGAAGATTTATTCTTGTCAATAATTAACACGTATTTTTTTTATCAGCAATAAATTAACACGTATTGTGCTATAATAAGACAAATACACACAATTGGTTTTATTTATTTATTTTCTTATTTCTTAGAAATAAAAAGTATTTTTTATTTATAAAATATGAATTCATTTCTTATGAGTATTAGAACAATTAAGAAGATTTAGCGTTACAAAACTGATACTCGAGATACTTTTCTTTTAGCTTGTTTATATTGAAACAATTATAAAAGTAAATAAAAATGATCAAGAGAAAGAAGATAATTTAAAACCACGACTGAATATAGAGTAAGCGCATTAATTAAATTCAACTGAATGTGAATCAAGAGTCTTCATCAGAAATTTTTATTATGTGTCTGAAAACTGTCGATCATACTAACGATATTTATTTAGAAATTTTCAAGACACTATGATTGTGAAGATTGTGAAATAATATAAATATCTTAATTAACGTAATTATGTTAAATATTTAATAAAAATTTATTATTTAACCTCTAAATATATAAGACGCTATCAATTTAATTATTTAGAAAACATAATATTATTTTAACCTTTTAATAAAAAGTCCTGTAACTGCTAGGTTATAGCATATAATATTAAGTTTTATGGAATTCCTTTTATTACTAAACACAATTTTAGGGATGAACTAAGAGTAAATTAAAAATATTTCATCATTAAGTTATAATATTATAAATGGATTTGAATTTATTACATATTAAATAATTTTTTACATTTAAGAAACGAATTGGTAATTTATTTATTAAAAATATAATTCAAAATAATCTTATTTTCTCAAATAAATAAAGGATAATTATTATCTTTATAACAAAGAAATATTTTAAGAAAACTTCGTTGACAATAAGTATCACACATTTGTATTAAGAAAAATGGATATTAAAATCTGAGGAATTTTATTATTCATTATGATAAATGATATAAAAATTATTATGGAAATAAGTAATATTTAATTTTATAAGTGCAGTATTTCAATTATTTCTGTAAGATTAAATAACTAATATCAAGTTTTAATTATGTCCTGGCACTTATTAGCTGAAACACGCTCTTGTGTGCGCTTTCAAACAAGAAATTATATCATGAAAGAAAAAAAAAAGATACTTTGAAAACATTATTCCAATATCTGTCTACAATTCTGAAAACAAAAATTATTTCTGACTAGAATTCCACTGCAATTCCTAATAGCATTATTCATCATGTACACACTACACTGCACCCCACATTTGTTACAAACTATAACATCTGTCCCATTTCCTAGCAATGAACAAAGATGACGTGTGTATATAGATTTAGAAAAATGCTTTGTTTTGAAACTGAGACAGACTCGTTAAAACTTTTGAATTGCTATTAGCAAGCTTTTGAATTTTGATTCATCAGTTCATCACAAACAACTTCAAACTCAAGCAATTAAACTACGTACGTCAGAAATTGCTTGACCTACACCACGATTATGGATGTATAAATGTGTAAAACTTGGTATTGGCTTTGGTACAAATCCATGACTTTGGTACAAATTCATGTCTAAGACTAGGTGGCTTTGGTATGTTCAAACATACTTTAAAATAAAAAGTATTGAGCTCTTGAAACTGGAAATGATCAACACACAAATTAGACACGTATTACTGCAGTATGTAACCTGCTATGAATTAAAAAGATACACGACATATTAATTTGGAGAGAATAACGTAATAATATTTGTGAAAACCCACCTAGTTTCATGACAAATTTTATTGAGGCGGTCTGATTTTCAGAAACAAGTAACATGTTTTGACTTTAAAAAGTTTCAAATTTTCACACATGCAGAGAAATTTTAATATCAACTGTGACTTGTAAAATATTATATTTCGTAAGTTTAACAACCATAGAGGGTATGAAAATTGAAGATTTCACGCGCATACATTCCCATAGACGAATATGACCTCAACAACTATCTATATCGTATCATTGTTTAATCTTAGTGTTTCGGAAAGGAAAAAAAAAATAATAATAAGATCCGTACGCGAAGTTGACAACAGGCAAAAATGTTCACAACAGTAGAAGTAGTTGGTGTGATACGAAAAGTCAAACTCAAACCACGTATTTCCAAGAAAATGCTTTTGACATGCGATTTCCCAAAGGGACAAATCGTCAATTTTAGCCAACTTTAATGGTCTTAATTTACCTCTATTAAGTTCATAAAATATCAACATATGGTGATTTTATGAATAAGTTTATGATTTTGATCAATCTGATCACATTTGACTTTGACGCATTTAAATTATTTAATTACGTATATATTAATTAATTATAAGAGTTTTTTTGTCAGCATGTAACTGTTTATAAATGTGTAAATTGTAATAATACATCGATCATCACTATATTAGTTACATGACAATATAAAAGGATTGCCAATACATTTAGATTTTGTGTTTCCAATAAAGTGTTTAAAGTATAAAGTGAATTTCTACGTATAGCTTTTCTTCTCTGTCATCGGATATTTTTATATTATTTCAATTTTCTGTAAGGGTTTTACTGATTTAAAATAATATTTCGAACTTCAATAACATCATGCTATAAAAACTATGAGAAAATAGAAATCGTTTTCTTTTAAATATGATTAATCTTGTAAATGAGAAATGGTGAAAAAAAAATTATACTCGTGTTATCAAATATATTTAACTGAACACATAGTTTAGATGAAACATCTCATTTTTTTTAAGTTACATTTTGAATTTGATTCTCGTATATGACTAAAATAACTAAAAAAAACCATAGTCTTGTTAATTAGAAAGATCTAAATGCTTAATTAAACTAGTTGAAAATCACAAAACGCTTTATAAAGGGATACCAAGGAAGTCACAAACAGCAAGTTTATATTGTGGGAAATCAGATTTGCATGCTTACAACTTTTTTTGCGTTTTAACCAATTGCGATAATAATGAAAATGAAAAAAAAGAAACTAATGGGAAAAAATGAATGCAGTAAGCATGTCTCCGAAAATCGAACATGTCATGTAACTTCACAAAGCGATATACAGTACAGTGAAGTTGACAATATTCATGAGTGTTCTCTGCAATGCGGTGGAAAAAATGCATGGTTCAAACATGCATGGGTGTCTGGAAACTGGAGTGATTACAGAGTTGACGATATTGTTGGATATGGATCTTCAATTCCATCTGGAATGACTGGGAGTTGGGTTGGCACTTGGTATTGGGCAATGCCTTATTATTCTCTAACATGGATCCTCTCGGCTTTCCATCAATTTTTTCTTTACAGCTAAAATTACAACTATATTCATTATATCTTTTTCCTTTTTCATTGCTGTACCAATGAAAAGACTCAGATTCTGCACCTCAGGGTGATTTGGCTGGAGGAGATCCGGATTCTATTATTGAGTCGGTGCTTCTGCTGTGTGAAACGAGGATGAAGTTGCAATTAACACATTTCCATCTAGTTTGCTGAAAGGAAATAATGTCTAAGGGTATGTGTGAAGTTAAAACTCAAAATATATTAAGGAAAATGATTAATTTAGCTGATATATCTATCAATTTATTCTATTTATATTATTATTCTGAAACTACAGTTGATGTTAATATTCTTCTTTCAATTTTCTAATTGTTTGTCAATACAATCTCTCTTCTTTAAGGATATTGTAATCTGAAAATAATTAACACAAAAAGTTTTAGAAATTGATTATTATAAATTAATTCGGATTTTATAAACAAAAACAAATGAAGTATGCATTGTGTATTATTCATTATTAATTTAAGTATATTATTAATATAAAATAACGTGTGTAAGTAATTAAATTTTGTTTAAGTAATTATATTTGTGCTACAACCATCGTAAACTATTTGAAACTTGCACATCTTGCAAGGTTACCCAAACTTTCATGTTTAGGTGGAAAATATAAAAAGGTAAAAACTTATTATTCAATTGAAATTATTTGAAAATTATAAATTTCCTCTATTTTTATTTGATGTGAAACAAAATAATGATAAAGTGAAGAAAGATAAAAAAAAGTGTGGATCTGAATTTAGAAAGCATTGCTTTACATGGAGCTTTAATTTTCCACGAACCGCAAAGTCACATCGAGGATCCTAGGTTCTTTCCGTAATATTTGACCAAAAGCGATGGCAAAACCCAAACATCATTCTTTAAATACCATTCTTGTTCCCTCTGCTGACAGTTGGTTTCGTGTTCCGCCACTTTCCTGCGGATTCAATTCAGTTGACGCTGTCTCCTCCGTCCCCGCCTCTTCTTCAACAATCTCAAACACCCTTATCAACCATGATGCAGATCAGCTCCACCATACCCGCACACAACCTTCACATGTTCCAGACAAGACGCGCCAGTTTCCGCTGCCGTGCCTCTCCCCTCAACCCTTCTTCCACCACCCCACTCCCAACTACCTCTTCTTCTTCTTCTCCTCAGCACGTCAAACCCCTCACCTCCACCGACTCCACGCGCTTGCACCTCTCCAACCTCGACAAGTTCCTCCACAAGCAATCGCCCACTCCACTCAACAACCCACCACTACAGCAACAAGAACAAGCCGCAACTCAAAGCACAAACCACAGGACACCCACAACAGTGGAGAAGAAGGGAAAGAACGTTCTGGAAGGCCTCAACCTGGCCCGTCTCTGGCCGGACATGAAAGCCACGGAGGAAATGTCGCCGCGCCACCTCAACCGCCTCCAGCGGCTGCTCTCCAAGACAATGGAGTACTCCCCGCGGAACGTCCTCGGCAGCCGGTGGAGAGAGTACCACGGCAGCCACGACTGGAAAGGCATGCTAGACCCTCTGGACGAGAATCTCCGGCGAGAAGTGGTGCGCTACGGAGAGTTCGTCCAAGCCGCCTACCACTCCTTCCACTCGAACCCTGCCATGTCAGCGGAGGAGCCACCTCTCCCGCGCCACATGGTCTTACCCGACAGATCCTACAGGGTAACCAAATCCCTATACGCCACGTCATCAATAGGGTTACCAAAATGGGTGGATGACGTGGCCCCGGATCTCGGGTGGATGACCCAGCGGTCGAGCTGGGTCGGGTTCGTGGCGGTTTGCGACGATAGGAGAGAGATTGCACGATTAGGGAGGCGCGATATCGTGATCTCCCTGCGCGGAACCGCCACGTGTCTGGAGTGGGCCGAGAACATGCGGGCCCAGTTGATAAACATATCCGAAGAGAAAGCAGAGGCAGAGGCGAAAGTGGAGTGCGGGTTTCTGAGCCTGTACAAAACGAGAGGCACCCACGTGGGTAGCTTGTCGGAATCGGTGATCGAAGAGGTGAAGCGGTTGATGGAAGTGTACAAAGGGGAAACACTGAGCATTACAATCACGGGACATAGTTTAGGTGCCGCACTGGCTCTGTTAGTGGCGGATGACGTGAGCGCGTGCGCCGCTGACGTGGCACCCGTGGCTGTTTTTTCGTTTGGTGGGCCCAGGGTTGGTAACAGGGCCTTTGGAGAGAAATTAACCTCCCAAAACGTGAAAGTGCTGAGAATCGTGAATTCGCAGGATGTTATAACGAGGGTTCCTGGGATGTTGGTGAGTGAGGATGTGGAGAAGAAACTGAGAAGCTCGAAGGTGGGTGGAGTACTGAACATGGTGGTGGATGAGTACTCCCACATGGGAACAGAGCTGCGCGTGGAGACAAAGATGTCGCCGTATTTGAAGCCGGATGCTGACATGGCATGCTGTCATGACTTGGAGGCTTACCTGCACCTTGTGGATGGGTTTTTGGCTTCGAATTGTCCTTTTAGAGCGAATGCGAAGAGAAGCTTGGCTAGGTTAATGCACTATCAGGGTGGCAATGTAAAAAAACTGTATACCAGCAAGGCTCAGGCCTTGACTCTGAACCTTGAAAGACAGGGATCCTTCTCTATGTCTGCTTGTTTGCCCAGTCCCTCTTCCATTCAGTTCGATTAATGTGAATACAATTATACTTACCATACCATCCTTATCTATTCTATTCTACTTCATAAAACATTATGTTATCCAACCAATCTAATTTTCATGAATTTGACTTCTAAACGTTACTACCACTTAGTGGTGTGTCACTTTACATGCAAAGTTGGATCGAGGCAAAAACCATGTGGAGCTTCTTCTGAAGAGTGAAGTGTGAACTGGACTTGTACAAGTTCAAACTATTGGCCGGTGCCAAAAACCTTTCATATTTTAAGAATTTCGTTGACGCCGGACTCTCCCACCGTCATCCTCGCTACTAATACTTCTCCAATAAATCCTACATCTACACATTTTCAAAACATTCTTCTTTTTACGAATCCTTTGTTTCCACTCAACATAATTTTACTCAAAATTAATGTATTGTGCTATTATGAAAAATAACTCTATTTTTTAAAACTTAAAACAAATTAAAAAAGAACATATTATTTAACTGTTAAAAAAGTGTTAGGACTTGACTTTTCTTATTTATCATATTTCCTATCATTACTGTCGTGCTGGAGTGTGAATCGTGCTGGAGTGAAGCTGTCGACCATGGAGGTAGACGGTGGTCAAGTGTGATTGTTGTGTATTTGACTATGAGCATGTTTTGAGTTGTGACTGTGGTATATACTTTTTGGGATATGTTCGGGAAACAAATTTTGAAAAGTAAGACTTTTTTTTCTAATAAATACTATCTATTTATTTTTAAAAATTTTAATACTATCTATTTATTTTTAAAAATTAATAAAATGAAATGATAAGTTTTCCTCTTTATAATCTTATTCTATAATATGAAAAAATGATGATAGATATAAAACTAATAATGATAACCACAAAGTACAGATTGAGTTGAATCAATCCCGATTTAGGTTGAGTTAAGTCAGTCTAGACATAGGTCGAGTTGGTCTGAGTCCAATTCAAGTCAAATTAATTTAGACCTAAATAAAGTCAAGTAGACATAAACCTAGGTTGAGTCATTGACCAAAGACTAGGTAAAGTAAGCTCGAAATTAGTTAAGTTGAGACAATTCAGGTCAAGGTCAAGCCGAGTTAGTCCAGGACTAGATTAAGTTGACTTAGCTCGACATAGGTTGAAATGAGTCAACTTGGACCAGGTTTAGTCGAGTTAGCCTGGGCCCAAGTCAATTCGATTAATCCTAGGCAAAGTCGAGTTATGTTAAGTTAGATACTAGTTGAGCGAAGTCTACCCGTGCTAGAGTCGAGTAGAGTAAACCCAATCCTACATTGAGTTAAGTCAGCCTAGGTCGAGTAATGTACGCCCAGACCCAAGTCAAGTCGAGTTGACTTAGACTAAAGTCAAGATGAATTAGCTTAGTCCTAGGTAAAATCAAGTGGGCCTAGGCCTAAGTTGTGTCGAGTCAGCCAAGGCTCAAGTTTAGTAGAGTCTACGTCGACTTAGATCAAGTTAGCTCATCTCCAAATCCAGCTGATTCAGTTTCAGCCCAAGTCAACTAGTGTTAGTCTGGGCCTTGATCAAATTAAGTCAACTCAAACCTAAATCAAGTCAAATAGACTTGGGTCAAGGTCGAGATGAGCCAGTTCCAAACTTAATTTGAGATAAATCAACTTAGACCCAATCAAGTTGAGTCAACTCGAACCCAATTCAAGCTAAATCAGATTAAGACCACATTAAATACAATTTCAAAAATAATATATGAAATTACAATTACTATTTAAGAGATAATATTTAAATATATTATAAGATATTTAATAATCCTCAACTTTCGTAGCAAAAACTTAAAAGAACATAGGTGTTTGGTATCCTTTCAAATATATTAATTATATAGGAAATGTTTAGAATTTAATCGCGTACTTAATATTAGCAAGTCATTGATAAGAGTGATCTTATAGGTAGACGTGATCGTTTAGATAAGAAACTTAATAACATCATAGTTACACAACATCAAAACATTAATTAAAAATATTCTCTAAGCCACCACAATAAAACAATAGGTCACAAGATTTGAACTTACACAACTCTCACATATAAGAGATCATTTTCTTTTCTCTTCAGAAATACTCAGAAAAAATTATTAAGATAAAATAAAAACAGACAAGTGTTGGAGTATAGTGAGAACTTACCAAGATCCAAATTCCAAAGGACGAAAAGCTAATAATACTTTGAAGAGTTTGAGGATGAGAGTTTGGCAAGAGGAAGTGACCTTAATAAGGCTATCGTGGCCTTGAAAGTACAATCACCAAACGTCTGGACACTACCATCCTGTAATTTGAATTTTATCATGCCAGTTTCAAGAATTTCATTATGAACTCCATAATGTCTGAAATAATTATTACATACACAAAAAAAATCTAAAAGCCATCATTACTCAAATTCCTTCTTCTATTATCTTATTCAACCATCAGGAAATTATGTTAAACAAAAAGTCCTTTTAAACAACTGCAATTTGCTACCTCAAATTTGGCACTTCCCACTATTGTCATGTTGGTCAGAAACTGTTACTAATGTTAACAAATAAAAATGATATAGAAATAACTCACTAGTTTGGTCTAATGATTGAAGATTTAGACAAATTATATAGGATCTTATGTTTATGTTTAAACCTCATTATCATATTGTAAAATAAAATATAGAACCCCGATAAACAAAAAGTTAATGTGGTTCCTCTATTTTCCTACTTCCCCAAAATTTGAAATAATTAAATTATAATCGCTTCGAATCTGAAAAATCCACATTACTCATATTGCTGGTTTATCTCAATCCAAATTGAAATAACTGAATTGCAATCCTTCTCATGTCAATCAACATATAAGATTAGTCACAGTTTTAACTCAATATTTATCATCAATTGTAATCCCTCAATCAAAGACATCGTTGTTTTTTTTTATATATATTTTTTTGTTATTCAAGTCAATAATGTCTGTCTATAATTATTTGTCCTGACTTATGAAACACATTATAAACAAACAAATAATTAACACACGATTTTCATGTTTAATTTTAAATACTAATTAACAGAATAGTTAATTCAACTGAAGCCACGCCATTTGTAATGAAATAATGTAATGAAAAAAAACTTCGAGTCCTAGCTTAACACGTCTGTTAAAGAGAGTTGAGTTTAACATGTGCTAATCAGTTCAATTTGAAAAGAAATGGCTAAATTCAAATCTCATCAGTCCCTACCAGTTTCAACCTTTCGAGTCAGCAAGGGTTAAAAAAAAAGAAACTACTATATCCAATAGCCTAATAATGGGAACAAAACAAAGTGCTGTTGTATCCACTGAAAAGGAAAAAACAACTACACCAAAACACTAAAGCAGAAGGACTTTTGAGCTGACATAAGTTGAACAGGATTTACACTTTTCTTACCAGGTGTTCCTTATTATATAAGCAACCAATAAAGTTGAATATTTAATGATAAGATTCAATAAATAGTTGGGTTATTTACATATTAATTCAACTTTTAACTTTCGATTGCAGATAAAAATAAGGTTAACCGATAATTTCTACTTCTAATTTTTTATATGTTTTCGATTTTCCATTACAATTTAGTTTTCCCGTTTTTAAAAAATCACTTCAATCTTTTTCTTTAATTTTTTATTTTACTTTTTAATTTGTAAACTTATTTCTTTAACATATTTTAAAAGAATTTCTTTTAGAAGAATCTTAAAATATATTAGATATAGATTCAATTAGATTAAAAGTGAAAGATAAAACATACATAAATTTGAATATTAAAATATGTAATATCCTAAATATTATGTTATCTAATATAAATAAGATGCAGTTGTGTTACGTGAATACGTATAGGATAAGACAAAGTTATCACATAATATAATAATATGTAAATAAATACATCTTCATTATTTGTAGATATGTTGCTACTATCACACAATATAATAATATTATTTGTTTTTTTTACCACGAATGTTACACAAACAAACGTGTAAAAGTGAGGTAATTTGATTTTAAATATCTCATACATTATATATAAGAACATATTTAAAGTAGAATATGTGGATTAGATCATTACATTATTAACAAAAAAAAAATATTCCTTAATAACATTCTCAATAATATCAATTAACATTATCAATAAAGAGACAAAATTTTTATTCACATCTCTAATTTATTATATATTAGTCACAAAATTCATTTAGGAAGATACATTAGTATTAGACATATCTAATGAAAAATCAACATTTACTTTAATCTAGAATAATTCATTCACCTATTTATCTAAGCATGATATCTTAGTCTCTTTTAGCTTTTCAAGAATTAATATTTTAATCCATATAATTAAATTATCAATAAAGTTAGGATATCTAATTTACTTAATAACTTAAAACTCCATCACATAAACTATTCATCATACAAATAAATATCACATTAAGTATCACAATATATCTTAAAGATATTATCGTACATATATAAAGGTGGAAAAAAAATTCTATTAAAATTTTTGCGCATAAATATTATAAATGTGTTTTGATTGTTTAAACCCTTAACTAGAAACAATCATCATAACTATATTTTTATTAATCAACTTTTTTCGGCACTGTAGAAGAACTTTTTTCTACTTTATGTAACATATAAATGTTTTAGGGCTTCGTATAATATTTATACTTTTACGATAATATGTATTTTCAAAATCCGTTGTAGTCTAGTTGGTCAGGATATTCGGCTCTCACCCGAAAGACCCGGGTTCAAGTCCCGGCAACGGAAATTTTTTGCGTTTTTTCTTTTTTTTTTTTTTTTTTTTTTTTTTTTTTTTTTTTTTTTTTTTTTTTTTTTTTTTTTTTTTTTTTCTGCCTTTTTCCTGTTCCTGTTGTGTTACTCTTATAAGTACAATAAATTATTGATGAAACAACAGAACCATGTTCAAGTGAAACTGAAACAACAGAAGACTCAAACATAGTGAGATAAATGTTTTATTTACGTTTATTAAGGACGAGGAAGCGAAGTTCTTCGTCAACCTTGTACTTTGCAACACTAAGCAAACACCAAACCCTCACTTTTGCCACCCCAAATCACCAACATGTGTCCTCACATTCCCATCAACGCGAGCTTAATGATTACGACATCGTTTCATCGAACAAGCTTATCACAAGCTACGTTCGACGCGGTGACTTAGATTCCGCTGTTCGTGTGTTTGGCAACATGAAAGTAAAGTCTACTGTTACGTGGAACTCTATCCTGGCAGCCTATGCCAAGAAACTCGGCCACTTCGAACACGCTCGCCGGCTGTTTGAGAAAATTCCCCAACCCAACGTTGTGTCATATAACATCATGCTGGCGGGTCATTGGCATCATTTTGGTGTCCATGATGCCCGTAGATTCTTTGACAGCATGCCCGTGAAGGATGTTGCTTCGTGGAACACTATGGTTTCGGGTTATGCGCAGATTGGACTCATGGGTGAGGCTCAGAGGTTGTTTTCGGTGATGCCGGAGAAAAACTGCGTGTCTTGGAGTGCCATGGTGTCTGGATATGTGGCTTGTGGGGATTTGGATTCTGCTGTGGAGTGTTTTTATGCTGCGGATGTGAGGAGTGTGATCACGTGGACTGCCATGATCACTGGGTACATGAAGTTTGGGAGGGTTGAACTGGCAGAAAGATTGTTTGAGGAAATGACAGTGAGGACATTGGTAACATGGAATTCTATGATTGCTGGGTATGTTGAGAATGGCAGGGCGGAGGATGGGTTAAGGCTATTCAGGACAATGTTGGAAACTGGAGTTAAGCCTAATGCTTTGAGCTTGACTAGCGTCTTGTTGGGTTGTAGTAATTTATCAGCATTGCAGCTGGGTAAGCAAGTTCATCAATTAGTTTGTAAGTCTCCATTGAGTAGTGATACGACTGCCGGGACTTCATTGCTTAGCATGTATTTCAAGTGTGGGGATCTCAAGGACGCCTGGGATTTATTTGTTCAGATTACCCGGAAAGATGTAGTGTGCTGGAATGCAATGATTTCTGGCTATGCCCAGCATGGGGCTGGTGAAAAAGCTCTTCATTTGTTTGATGAGATGAAAAATGAAGGCATGAAGCCAGATTGGATTACTTTTGTTGCAGTATTGTTAGCATGTAACCACGCAGGACTGGTGGATCTTGGGGTCCAATATTTTACCAAAATGGCAAAAGATTATGGAATTGAAACTAAACCAGAACACTATGCATGCATGGTTGACCTTCTTGGTCGAGCTGGAAAGCTAGCTGAGGCTGTAGATTTGATAAAAAGTATGCCTTTTAGGCCCCATCCTGCCATTTATGGAACACTTCTGGGTGCTTGTAGGATCCATAAAAACTTGCACTTGGCTGAGTTTGCTGCCAAAAATTTGCTTGAGCTTGATCCAACTATTGCAACTGGATATGTTCAATTGGCTAATGTTTATGCATCACAAAATAGATGGGACCATGTTGCTAGGATCCGAAGATCAATGAAAGAAAATAATGTAGTGAAGACCCCTGGGTATAGTTGGATTGAAATAAATAGTGTGGTGCATGAGTTTAGGTCAAGCGACAGATTGCACCCTGAATTGGCTTCTATACATGTAAAGCTAAATGACTTGGAGAAGAAAATTAAATTGGCTGGTTATGTGCCAGATCTAGAATTTGCATTGCATGATGTGGGAGAGGAGCTGAAAGAACAGCTTCTTTTATGGCATAGTGAGAAACTGGCAATTGCATTTGGACTTCTTAAGGTACCATCAGGGGTTCCAATCCGGGTATTCAAAAACTTGAGAGTTTGTGGAGATTGCCATTCTGCAACCAAGTACATCTCAGCTATAGAAGGAAGAGAAATCATAGTTCGAGATACCTCGAGGTTTCATCATTTTAAGGACGGATTCTGCTCCTGCAGGGATTACTGGTAACCTTGATAATGTGAAGTAAGCAAAATGATATTGACTTGAAGAGTATGCTATTTTATTCCAAAACCTAAACCGGCATGCTCCTTACCATGGATCGATTTGATTTCTCGAACACAGAAAGGAATACTATTCTAGGGATTCAGAAAAGTGCTCTTCATTTCAGTAGCTTCGCATTCAATTTCCAGTTGAACTAATTGGCAGTGATTCTGGAAATTAACTGCCAAGTCCGTTTTACCCACAGTTGTTGTTAGCTGTCTTATGGGCCCCTTTGCCAGTCCTACACTCTCTCGACAGACTTTGACTAAAGAGAAAGCAATCGATTGACGTTTGTTGGCACTCCAAAAAAAAAAAATGCTTTCCCAAATGTAGTCTCAACAAAGGAAGAACAACTAGTATTAATTCTGCGTAGTTAAACAATAGCGTATGGGAACTGACCCTGAGAGGAAAGTTGCTCACTGGAGTCGAGTTTTGTTCAAGTCAGGATCCTCTCCAGCTCTCTCCTGCAAGAATGACTACAGATTAGTAAAAAGATTGAGTACAGATTAGTAAAAAGATAGGGTACAGTAGGATTATTCTAATGGTTGAGATGAAAACTTAAAAGAGACACACAGCTTGTGCTGCAGAACCAAATGGAAGCGGCTTCAAACCAGGACGAGGACAACCTAGAATCATGTTTTTGAACCAGAAACAATCAAGAAACCAGATAATGCCCCCACACCTGACCCCGATCTTCATTACTTAGACCATAAGCCACCATACCAGTGCCAAAATCAATGGCAATCACCATCTTCCATCAACTCCCTTGGTATTTCATGAAACCAAATGGACAGTAATGAAAATCACAATGCATTTTATGAAAGAATAATGGATGAAAAAACACTAGAAACCCACTTGTAATCCAGCACAAGTGCTAATGCAGCAAGTTGAGCTTGTTTTGCCTTTTTTGGGTAAACATGGCTTGCAATCAACTAAGGAGCATTCTTATAATATACTTTTTTAAAAATAATTTTGATAGTATTCTAATCTCTGTTAATTTTTATTTTGTTTACATTATAATTACAGCAGTTGTATTTAACTATTCTTGCGTACAAATTATGGATTGAATAGATTTTTTGGTTTCTAAGTAGAACTTTTGTCACTTTAGTACAAGATATGATGTCATAACCTATTCATATAAAGTAAATTTCTCCAGGGTCTTCAATTCCTTATCATGTTGTTTCAATGAAATGAATTGTACATTGTTGTTTCTAATATATTTAACTATGTACTAGCATTATGCATGTTTCTTCTTTGTATTCATTTTTATCTGCATGTTAAATCAGTGTTCGTTGTAACCATCCGGTAGATAGTCAACGGTGAATCCTTTTTTCTCCAATCTTTTTGTATCACAAATACTTGAGAATGGGTGATTGGATACTTGGTCAACAACCGACATGGCATCCTTTCTCTGCCACCTTTCCGCACTACAATGGTTAAAAGTGAGAGGTTGTCCAGTTAATAGCCATTCTCATTTTTCCTCCATTTTGTTGAATCTCAGCTAATTGATAAATCTTTACAAGTTTGTTGTAGAAGAAAAAATGATTAAATAAAAGATAGACATAGTTTGTTATTGTTAGTTAGAACTTTTTATGTTTCTGTTATAAGTTGTTAAGGAAATGTCTTCCTTTTATAGTGCCCTAGTGACACTGGGTAGGGGTAAGAAAATTTGGCTGTGTAAACTTGAGATTCCAGTGTAGAAAATTTGGTTATGTACCTGTTCGTTTGTATTCTTTGATTTTTGAAAAAAATGTGTAATTGCTCCAAGATCATGGAGGTGTTCTTATTTTTCCAGCTATAGTTTGCAATTCAAGAGTCATAACACATTCACTAGGTGGCTATGTACCCACCTGGTTGACAACACATTAAGTTTGCTTTCACACAAGTCTCTTTGCACCTTAAAGTTTAAGGAGGATTATGTACCTTTATCAAGGGTGTGTACTATGACGATCGTGATAAATGATTTCATATCCCATGTATCATGTGACACTTCACTAGCAGTTCAAGCTACTCTGCAATAAAATTCTATTAAATGGAAAATATACTTCATATTGCCAATAAGGGGGTAAATCCCATTACTTAGGTTAGAATATACTACTTACACATGTACACTTGAATCCTCTAGTTAAATCTCTCTAAATTCTGGATAAACATCTATTTACCAAAATATTAGTCTTGCCCCAATAGGTTGTATTGCAAAAACATTTAGATGGGAAAATCTTGAGCAATTTCAAGTCATGTTATAGCATTCAGCAAGCAAACTACTCTCAATAGTAAAGAGCAGGGCGTTCAAAAAAGCATTTATTCTTGTTTAATAGATCCTAATTATTTATTACATTTATTGTCATTAAAATAAAATGAGAAAAACTAAAGCAATGAAAGGAATATGGAAAGAAAACTATACTTTTACAGGCACCAAAAAAACTACATCCAATTAACAACTATTTTAATAATATAACAATATATATAGGCATTTCAAGTTAAAAAATAAAACAAATATAATTAAAATATTAATATTTTGGGTTGTGTAGATGTGTTTTACTTTGTGGGTGTGAACCTATCACCCCTCCTTAGGAAAACATGTGTGTCTAAGTTAGTGGAATAGTTAGTTTTTATTTCAACAAAATATATTAAGTATTAAATACAATAAATTAATGGATGGTTAGATATATATTAAACAAGACTCTGTTGTTAACCACAAACGGAAAAATATTCAATTCCATTACATCAACCACTTTGAAACCAAAATTAATGTCATGCAACAATTATAGAGTGCAAAATTCAGAAAACAATACAATCTAATGGTGAGAATGCAGTTTGTTTGGGTATGGTCTGGTTTAACACACCCATGGTAGCTTGTCGGTTAGAAATGTAGACTGGGGCCAGGTGTGAGGGCCTGATTCAAAACATGATTCCAAGTTGTCCTGATCCTGGTTCAAAGGGGCGTGTCTTTTTTTGAGTTTTAATCTCAGTCATAAACTATCTTTTTGAGTTTTAATATGAGCCATTAAACCAATCCTACGATACTCATTCTTGCTGTAGAGAATAAATCTTTGGTAGAGAGGATCTGGACTCAAAGCATATTGTTCTGTGTGACCTGCACTAGCGAGGGAAGCTGGATACGAAAACAACCTCATATATTTTCGTTGAACATTTAACCGTTGAATTGGGAGATCATGTAATGCTACGAGCCAGTCTTTACCCCGAATTGATTTTTTTATTAAAACTGTCTAATTTTCATTATTAAGATGGGAAGTACATTGGCCCTAGTGTTTCCAGAATGATTAGTCACATTCACCAATAATTTAGGCCTAATTGTTTATTCGAACAAAATGACAATGCAATGAATGACAGTGTGTTACTAATTTAGAAACTCAAACAAAAATGTATGCCGACATCCAGAGAGAAAGACCTGGAAAGTCGTTATGTTTTACTGTTAGGACAGGGAGGAGACAGCATCATAACTTTTAATAATTTTATTCTCTTGGTTCAATCATTTTTCCAATATCACATTTTTTGTCTAAAATTATAATATCCATTTAAAAAAGAACTGGTTGCGTCGTGAACGTTTTCGCGCTAACGCTTGGCGTTCTTTCTAGAGCAAAAAGTATACTCAGTAAAGAGAGCAAAAGGGAGACTATTGACAAGATAATAAAAGAACAAAATGAAAGATAAAGGCCACTAAGTGGCAAACTTTTTTGTTAAAAAAATCCAGTTTTCCATTATTTTATTAGTAGACTTACAAGAGTGGATGCAATTGAACAAGAGATTGTAAGTGAGAACATTCTATGTGGAAGCCGTTGAAATGAGGTGAATGTACATGGAACAAAGAACAAGGCAAATACTGCTATTCACCAATATTCCTAATTTTGTACAAATGTTTTTTTAAATCAAATACATTGAAAAGAATGGAAGTTTTAACAACGACTTAACGATAAGGAGCAAATCATGACGAACAATCTTCATATAAAAGCAATATGTGAAAAGCTAGTTTTACATGCCACTGAGACACATATAAACGTCTAAGAATACAAATACTTCGTCTCTAAGTCGAGCAGCAACCTCCCTTCTGGTTCACTGGCTGTCCTCGAATTTGGACTGTTGGAGGCCTGGCATTGTTCACTGGTTGGCTTGCCATTCTGTTGAAAAGAACCAAAGAGATCACATCAAGTTAAACACTTAACCATATATAAATTTCATTCAAATCCACAAATTCAAACAAAATGAATAACAATAACTGATAGAAGGGGAAACAAGGTCCTTTATTGACCTGTTTTTAATTTCAGCAGCCATGGCCATGAAAGCCTGCTCCACATTAGTGGCATTTTTAGCACTAGTTTCCATGAAAGGAATTCCAATTTCGTCCGCAAATGCCTGCAAAGATAAAAGTAGAAAGCACAAACTTCAGAACATTAGACAAAATGACAAAAGGAAGAATTTCATGAGATGTCGGTGGGAAAAATACACAACAAAACAAAATAAAATTTAGAATGACCTTCGCTGTCTCATAGGACACAACTTTATTTGCTGTAAGATCACACTTGTTTCCAACTAGAAGCTTGTTAACATTTTCACTCGCATAACGGTCAATTTCATTCAGCCACTGCTTAACATTATTGAAGCTATCTTGGTCAGTGACATCATAAACAACCTGCAAAAGGAAGCAACATGATTAAACCAATGCTTTCCAAAGAAACAAAGGAAACTAACTCAAGCAAGAGAACCAGATTAAAAGACTCACAATAATGCCATGAGCCCCACGATAGTAGCTGCTAGTGATTGTCCGGAAACGTTCCTGACCCGCAGTGTCCCACTATATGGTAAAAAAATGTAGAAAAATCTGTCAACAATTACAAAATAGAGTAAAGCAACAACCCCAAATAAATGGGACAGGTGGTTAAACAAATCATTTCCTACTTTTCACACGGGTAACCTTAAGCTCTCAAATATTACAGTTTGAACGGACCTACTACAAAATTGGTGACAGAAAACAACTTGGATTGAGCGTCTTGGTAAATGAACTACATGATTACTACATTAAGCATAAACAAAGAGATTCTTGAGTACATGAGTGATAAACTCAGATTGAGCATTTCTTCTAACCACACTCAAATTGATTATACAAGTATTCTAGCAAGAGACAATTTCACAAGATGTAATGTAAAAGTAGAAACCAAAATTGAAACATAATCTTGAAAACATTTACGTTGGAAGCAAATCAATTTGTGTCAAAGCACAACGCAAATAACATTTAGTCAAAGATCATGTGCTTACAATTTGAAGTTTAATAGTCTTCCCATCCTGCTCCACAGTGCGGATTTTCTATAAAAGGGGGCGTGGTAAATAATTAGTCACATATTTGTGATGAAAATAAAATGAGACTAGGCTAATGCTGAATACAAATGCTTACAAAGTCCACTCCAATGGTACTGATATAGCTATCAAGGTATGAATCATCCTGTTTCACAACAAAATAAAATATTAAGTCTAACCTCCACTTCTTAAAACAAATTCAATGTAAAAACTTTTGGTTAGCACAGCAACCTCCACCAATACACACTCACACCATATGTAGAGCATGCATCTCTAATATTTCATAAAATTTGGACCTTCATAAATATAGGGAAATGAAATAGTTGGAATATTCAAATTCTCTTTTCATTAATTACGAAACAAGAAAGGGAATATATAAACAATAATAAAAAGGACAGATGCTCAGAACTTACAGCAAACCTGAGGAGAAGACATGACTTGCCTACACCAGAATCTCCAATCAGCAAAAGCTTGAACAAATAATCGCTGCAACAAAACATGGTGAGGCTCCAATCAAAGACAGGAAAGTATTACTATTAAGGAACATTTTATCCATGACCAATGATACAGAAATATAGCACATAAGACGAGCACAGGGTCCATAGCATGCCACAGCAAAACATGAACGTCTAAAAGGTAGCATGCTAGCTGCCACGTATAGGACATCAATTATAATAATCATAGATATAATGCACCGACAGCATACTCTTTACTACTAAATTTGTCTCGTGATTTGTACAATACTTGTCCACTCAAATCCAGATAAACTCCACTAACTTTGCACAAAAGTCACGAGTTTTTCCAATAAACTTTTAGTCCACTTAGCATTACCCGAGTAGATTGCACGATATATTTATGGCCTCAGCAAGAATCAACACTAACAACTTAAAATGCCTTTAAATTTATAAATCAGTTTATTTTAGGAAGGACCAGCTGTTGCTTAACCATCACGTTCATAGATCTATCTATAGGACTTTTTTTCATTACAGAAGAATCAAATAATAACTGTTCTTTACATAGAATACAACATCACTAATCACCGTGACAAAATAAGAGAGAGAGAGAGAGACTAAGGTATTAATTATAATAAATTTACAAGTCACAACAACCAACCTAGTCCTTAGAATTCACATATCTTCAACTAATGAACAAGCTGGCATCTTGTTCTAGATAGCATATACTGACCCAGTTTCTGCAATTATTTCATAATTACAAAAAGACTATTATTAAGATAAAACGTTTAAAAGTCCTAAACCAGATCAGAGAAACAAACATTTCACAAATAGCTATAACATAATTCAACACGCGCGAACGGATCTATAGTCTAAAGAAACAGATCTAATCAGTGAGGAAGTTTCCAGAAGCACGATCCAGTAAAACAAATTCGAAATAACCGAACCAACACTTCGCAAATACAAAATTCAACACTACCGCTCGACGACGACTGCAGATCTAAACGAGCTTAATTTATTAAGGAACACAAGAAACGATTCGTAGCGAGATTTTCACAATTGAAGCAGTAAGGAGAACATGCACTTACTATTCGGGATTCATGGTGCTGCGAGGTTGGGAACGATTAGAATCGGAGAGGAGCGGACGGAAGAGGGAGGAGTAAGGGGTCGCCGGCGAGAGGAGTGAGCGGAATCTGATCGTCGCCGGAGAAAGAGGGGTGAGGGGATTGAAGAGAGAAATGGAGAAAAACGTGTAGAAGTGGCGTTTTAAAATGACCCGCGGGTGTCGGAGGTCTTAAGGGTGAAGGGTTGCGAGTGGGGTGACGTATCATCAGGATCAGCCGCTGCCACGTGTCCTGCGTCATACTCCCATTTACCAGGCTGGATGCTTCCTTGTTCTCACCTTGTGTTCTATCTATGAAAACAAACTTAATTTTATATTTTACTCTTTAATTATCATTTTTTTAAATTTTATCAATTAAGTTTCTTATGCATTTTATTGCTCTATTAAATATGTAACAGTGTATAAGATGTCCTAAAAAAGTTTGGAAAATTATGAAATAACATTGCTCTTATGCTGTTTTAATTTTTAAAACTTGTTGCATGATATGTCATTTATTATAAATTCAATGAAAAAGTGAATACGTATTATATAATGAAATCATAAAATAATAATAACAATTAGGTAAATATATAATTAAATTAAAAATAAATGTCGATTTTTCTTAACAAATTTACATGAAAGTTAACAAAAAATTCAAGTTTATTTTTAAAGATATGTTTGAATTTGAAAATAGATTTGATAAAATAGAAAAGAATGAATTTAGAGTAAAAATAGGTATGTGTATTTTGATTGAGGAAAATATAATAATAAATGAAAGAAAAATTTATGAAAGTTTGTAAGTGATATAATGGATGTGATTAATAAAATAAATTGTTTAATAGATGAAACAAAAATAGGTATAATTTGTAAAATAAAATTAAAATTAAAATTAAAAATAAATTATTATTGGTAATATTAATATTTTTATTTTATAAATTTATTTTCATTTTATTATTATTATTATTATTTATAATTTTATTATTTTTATTATTGTAATTATTATTATTTTTAGTTTTTAGCATTAATACTATTAGTATTTTATTTTTATTATTATTTTATAATTTATTATTAATAAAAAATTATATTTATTAATATTTTATTTTTATTATTTGATAATTTTGTTAAATTTATTTATTTATTTAACATAAAACATATATTAAAAAAATATTCATTTTATTTTACTTTATTAATTGTTTTAATATTCTTATTTATTATAAATTTAATTGGTATATACATTTTTTAATTATTTATTATTGTAGAATAAAATAATAAATATTTTTGATTATATTTTATTTAATTGCAATAGAGTGGAAAGTTTGAGGAGAATTTTTTTTTCATTTATCATAATTTTATATCTCGATTTTCGCTTTATCCATCTTTTTTTTATGGGTAATTTTCTTGATTTGGTTGAGTAAGTTTTCTTAGTTGGAAACAAATAAAGAATAAAATAAAGGTTTAATATAAGAAAAAAATTGTTTTCAAAAATTTAAAAAGTAATTTTTTAATATATATTCATTCTTATGTCCTTTGTTCATTTTTGTTCTTCTCTTTATTTTCATAAAATGGTATCAGAGCTCTAATTTGAGAGCTCTGGTTGTTACATTTATCATAGCTGAAATTATTGATCCCTCACAATATTTTTCACCTTATCATGTTAGTTCTCAACAACATATGGTTTGTTCTATTGGTACACACCAAGAGAGACGAATTTTTGGTGATCAGTCAAAAACAATGAATGATACTAACAGAAGTAGTTTTGGAAGACGATATACTGCTAATGTCTGCAGTCATTGTGGAAAGACAGGACATGTGATTGATACGTGCTATAGAAGACATGGTTTTCCACCTCAGTTCAAGTTTAATAGTAATCAACAAACATGAAGGTTCAAGGTTAGAGGTACATTATCAGCATATTGATTTTATTCCAGAGCAGTATTAAACATTGTTAACCCTTCTACAACAGTCTAAATCCAGTGACAATGTCTCTAATCAAATCTCTGAAATTTAAAATAACATTTTCAGGAAACAACATTGTTCAAAAGTATTTTTCTTATTTTCTAAGTTTCCTTCAAAATAATTATCATGGAAGAAAATTAATATAATTTTTCTAAATTAAAATAAAGACTTTGTTATGAAAAAAAACTAATAATCTTTTAAATAATTTAATGTAATAAAAAGTATTCTTAATAAAAATAACACTCTATTTTTTATTATTAAGAAATTCAAATAAATACTCCTAGAAATATGTTTATCAATAAATAGATTCATCGTTTCAAAGAATCATAATAGTATTCACGATTTCCTTCTTGAATATGAAAAAAATTCCGGAACACCAAAAACTCTCACCTGAATTGTTAAACTATTACCAATGTTTTGTTTCAAAGTTGGTACCAATCCAAGCGAGTTAAAATGATTGGTTAAATGATAATTCAAGAAACAAAAGAAATAATAGGCATGCACTTTACATTATAAATCAATAAAAAAATATAAGTATTATTTACATTAATAATTTTAATATAGTACTGCTAAGAGAAATTAATTTTGTAAGCAGAACTTAATATTTTGAAGCATTAGTTTTAAATTTTAGGTAGTTTATATTTCACTTTTTATATTAGTATTTTTCATTACTAATTGTCTATGATAAGTTACAAGTATTATTAAAGATAAAACAAAAAATAATTTATACACCACAAATAAGGCATTGCATATTATGATAGATTAATGACAAATTTAACAAGTTATGATTTTGAAAGCATAACTAACATCGCACAGTTTTAACTTTATATATATATGAAAGGAACACATTAAAATTCAGAGGGATTTACGAGTATGAATAGACCAATATAGCATTTCAATCTTTTCATGGACTGTGCATTAAAATGAACTCGGGCAATTATTTTTAAAAGGTTATATCATAAAGAATATTTAAAAAAATTGGAAGATAAGGTAGAATCCTATAAAGAAGGAAAAGATAATAATTTGGAGTGTAAAGCTGTGATAATAAGCAATAATTGTCTCTTCTAGTGGTGACGTTAAGAATAAAGCGTATGAACTATAGCAGCGTTACATGCTTCTTTTTCTTGTCTGGTTAGTGAGGATAGTGCTGTCTGTGTAGACAATCTCTATCACCAATCGTGTACATCTATACTACTGTTGATATTGATACTTGTTTCGTATAACTTCATCCATTCAAACATTTTTATAATGCTAATTATTAAAAAGCTTTTTACCATTTTTGAAACAGTTTATATAAACAGTGTTCACCCTTTCTCACATAGTTAATATTAATTACAAGTTTGGTTTTTGGTGGAACAATAGTTAAAAGGGGAGATTGTGATAGGTTATATCACATGTTCAAAAATTAAATGAGTTAAATTGCAATTGAAGAGTTTAACTATTAGAGAGAGTGATTGCGGAGAAAGATTATTGTATGGTGTATGTAAAATATGATTCCACAAAGTTTCAATTAATGCGTAAAAAATAAGTGTAGTTTAAAATGGATTATATTGTTGTTATTAAATTTTTATATTAAATTACAAACGATATAATTATTTTTTTAAATAATTAATTTAGTATGTTTTAAATAATTTTATATAAAAAAATTTATGTGATTTTTGAAGTGAACACATTTTAATATTTTATTCTCGTATATTTTAGTTTATAAAATATTTTTAATAATGTATAAGAACATTTACTTTAGTATATATTTTTATCTTTTTTTTATTAGGTTAATTTTTTAATTTCATCTCACTATTTTAAATATTTTACACTTTTTTTTTAAAAAAAGTTAATATATTTTTTTTGTCAAATTAATCGTAATAATGTTAAAACAATAGCATGTAACCTGAATAATTAATGACATAATATCAGTAAAATTTAATTTGTTGACGAGGGGAACATGTGATACGAGCAATGTCATGTAAGACTACTGTAACATTATCGTTATTAATTTAATGGAAGAAATTATATTAACTAGTTTTTGTTCTTAAAAAAGTGAGACTAAATTAAGATAATTTAAAATAGTGGAATGAAATTAAAAAAAGGCATCATAATAATTAATCAAAAAAATATTTAATATTGTTTTATCTTAATTTGTTTTATCAGTATATTTAAATATTATTTTTTTTATAGTACATTTTTAGAGTTTAAAATTTAGAATTTAGGATTGAATAATGTTGTAATTTTTTTTTAATAAATTTCCAATCATATTTATACATATTTAGTGATTGTATTTTTTACATATAAAGTGTGTATAATATATTTTTCTAATATAGTAAAACAGTCTTACTAGAATTATAGTGATTGAAATTAAATATAGATTTAAAAATTATTAAATTAATATAAAATATGTCTTCATTTTTTACTCTCTATGTCTTTATATATTGGATTATATTTTATGTTATTTTGTGTATTTGTAACTCCTTAATCAAGTGTCCACAATATATATATATATAGTCCTAACTCCTCAATAAAAAAAGTTTTATAAAATTTTATTAATCAATTAAAAGTTATAAAAGACTGATTCAATTCTTTAGAATTTAACCTACTTTTCTTTATAATTGATTAGAATTCATCTTTACTTTTAATTGAAGCAACTATATGTATAACATAAAGAAGTTTTTAAATTTAAAATAAGATTTATTAATATAGATTAAAAATTGTAATATAAAGATACATAGCTGTTTCAAAAATTAATTTAAAGCATTAAAATAACAAAGTTTAAGAATATTAACAAATGCTATCAGAGTAAAAAATAAAACTATTTTGTGATAAAACTATATCCTACTTTAATATAAAAAATAAATGACAAAAGTTTTTTTGTCTTTTAACTTTCTTCTCACAGTGATTTTTTTGTGTGCTGTCCTCCTACATAAGAAAAAAAACATAGGTTATAGTAAAGAAGAAAATATTTAAGTTGATGTCTACAAAGACCACTAAAGAAAAGATAATAACGTAAGGTATAAATTAAATAAAAAGAAAAAGAAGGGGGAAGGGGATTTGAGAGACTGTATTGATTTGATTTGAAGATTAAGAAAAGAGAATGTTTTTTATGTAAAAATTTAATGAATCCCAAAATAATTCATAAATTTTAATTATAAATAAGATTAGTCTGCATATGACTTATTGCTAAAGTTTTTAAAGAATAACTGTGTCATCTTAGAGGGGTTAAATTAACCGAAATCATAAGAAAGTGGGAACTCTTTTGACTGAAGCTAAAAATAACACAACAAAACTATTTTTTTCTTCATCCTTACACGTTTCTTCCTTTTTTACGAAAGAATTAACCTTTTCAGTTGCTATAAGTACAGTTTTCTAATTTTCTTCTCCAAACTTTATATGGGATTCGTTATATCTTACTAAAACGTAACAAATGAGTAAATGGTGAGATTTAGTATCTTTTTAATATTTTTTTTTTCAAATGTTTAGTTGCCAAACATTTAAGCTACACGTTTTATCACATTTACATTCATATTTGATAAAACATTTTAAAGTCCCGTGTCTAATAAGATCAGGAAATTACAAGCTAAATTTATGTGGAGTTGGGACTACGAAGGTAAGAGAAGTTCGGATTAGTTAGAAAAAGATTTGTAGGCCAGTTGAGAAAAGCGAACTGGGAATTAAAGATATTGGTAGTTTCAATGTAGCTTTGTGAGTTAATTGGAAGTGGATGTTTGAGGGCATGAAATGGGCTTATGGAAAGAGATAACAGAATCTAAATACGAGACTTGAAGGGAATTGGATATTAATTTACTAAATAGAACACAATAATGGTGGTGGCATGATTTATCTAAATTATGTGGAAAGGAAGCTAGAGAAAATTGATTTGGTCGTTGGGGGATGAGAAAACGTGAAGTTTTTGGAGGATATTTGGGTTGGTAGTCAGTCATTAAAAGATAAATACCCTATACTATTTTCTATCTCAGAATGTAAAGAAAGTTAGGTGGCAGAGGTAGGGGTAGTGGAAGAAGAGAATCCTATGTACATTTCTAGATGAAATCTAGGATGGAGAAGAGCTCGGTTTGAATGAGAAAAGAATTTGGAAGAGCAATTGGTTAACATTATCTCAACTATTCATAGGAGGATAGGATGCCAGGATGGGTGGGTTTTGTTAGGGGACAAAAACCAACTGTACATTGTGAGGTTAGGGTACATCATATAAAATAGTGAAAGTTAATTAGATAGGGTAGAGGCCTTCCAACAACTATAGACTCTAAAGGTGGCACCACTAGCACAAATCTATGTGTGGAGGGCTATGTTGGATAGACTGCCAACCACAACCAACATGCTTAGAAGAGGAATTTAGTTGGCAACCTATACATGCCCATTGTGTAAGAGAATGAAAGAGACACTTCAACATCTTTTTCTCAATTGTGTAGTGGTACAGGATGCATGTGAGAGATGGATTGGGACAATGTCTGTTAGGCATGAGTCAATTCTACCGCACTTTTATCATTATCAATTGACAATATTAAGTATAAAAGACAACCAAATTTGGAAAGTGATGTAGGTGGCTATTATAATTGAGATATGGGCATATAGAAACAAAGTGATATTTACAAATGGGGTAGTGGATAGTGTAGAGATTTTTTTCCTTGCACAGATTAAGGGTTTGTACTGGTTAAAAGAGTTCAATTTACGTATTCTGATTGGATTTTAAGTCCTTTACACTGTTTCAAATATATTGCTTAAGAGGTTGTTTGCTCTCACTTGCTCTTTTGGTCTAGATTGTGTTGTGATTGCAGAAAGGTAACTTATAAGTAATAAGTTGGAACCTCTCGTGGGAAAGCAGGTGCAGGTATCATATGATGTGTTAAACCTATTGACTACTTTTTTTTCATTAGTATATTTGAAGTACATATAGGGGAGAGGATGTTGTCTAAATCGGTAGTAAATGTTCTTGGTTGGTGTTAGGAAGGTTCTTTAGTTACTTTATTATGCTGATGTTGTAACTCAAAAGTGGAGAGTATATAAGGTTCATCAATTAGGTTATCTTGAAAAGTTGTTTGTAATTAAAATGTACATAGTTATTATGGTTTTTATATATGAGTTGAGATATCTTAAGTACTTCACATTTATATATTTATTTTTGGTTGTAAAAAAAAATATGAGTACATAATCTATGTAATACTGAAAAAAAATTGTAAACTCACTAAAATCATAAATTGATGCATAATAAGTTTATTTTTTTATATTATAAGAAATAAAGAGATGAACAAAGACAAACAAAAATGAACAAAAGATATGAGAATAAAAATATTCTCTCTGTTTTTGTATATTTTTTCAAAAATAGAAAATTGAATATATACAAGTACTATACCTATTCTAGCTAAATAAAGAAAACAAAATAAAATTATTACAATCTGATAATGTCATAAAAATAAATAAACAGAATTGATGATAATTTAATTCTACCATAAAGACAAAATCATATAATTAGTTTCCTTCTAGAAGCCTTCTATTCATATCCTCTGAAACCTCCCGCAAGTTGGGGAGCAAATATTGATGAGACCCAACCTGGAACAAATATTCTTGAAAGACTGAGGACCTAAGGCTTTGGGATAAATGTCTGCTAGTTGCTCTGTGGTGGAAATGGGAAGCAAATGAATGAGACATTTCTTCAACTTTTCTCTAACAATGTGACAGTCTATTTCTATATGTTTGGTGTGCTCATGTAACACTGGATTTGTTGTAATATATCTTGCTGAGTCATTGTCACAATATAAAAGAGATGGTTGCTCAAAAGGAACTTTCAAATCTTGAAGAAGATAGACTAGCCATTGAATTTCACAAGTAACAGTGGCGATTGCCCTGTATTCAGCTTCACAAGAACTTTTTGATATTGTTCCAAGATATAAGGGAATTTCCAAGATACACACTAAAATCAGTCACTGATTGTCTTGAATCACTACAAGTGCCCTAATCATTATCACAAAAAGCTTTGAGATGGACAGAACTGTTGGATGAGAAAAATAAGCCAAGACTCAGAGCTCCTTTAATATATTTTAGAATTATAATTGCTGCATTATAGTGAGCAATTGTAGGCTTATCAAGAAACTTAGAAAGTTGTTGAACAGAAAATGTGATGTCAGGTCGGGTATTAGTAAGATACATAAGTCTTCCAATCAACCTTCTATAGACATGAACATCAGTAAAAGACACACTTCCAATAGAAGACAATTTAACAAGATTATCCATAGGAGTGACTGCAGGTTTGCAAGCTAAAAGACCTGCATCTGTTAACAATTCCAATGCATATTTTCTTTGATTCATCATTATCCCTTTCTTACTTCTTGCTACTTCAAAACCAAGAAAGTATCTTAAATCACCAAGATCCTTGATCTTGAATGTCTTATTCAAAGCTTCTTTGACTCGATCAATCTCTTCTTTATCAATTCCTGCCAAAATTATATCATCTACATATACCAATAATGTTGTAAAAGATCCTTCAGAAGAATTAATAAATAGGGAATAATCATTCATAGACTGAGTATATCCCACAGAAATCAGAAAGGATGACAATTTAGCAAACCACTTCCTGCCAGCTTGCTTAAGGCCATATAAATCCTTTTTTTAATTTACAAACTTGTCCTGGTTGAATAGAAGCCAATCCAGGAGGAGCAACCATGTATACATCTTCTTTCAACTCTCAATGTAAGAAGGCATTATTTATATCTAATTGTGTTAACTCCCAGTTATATATAGAGGCTAGAGAAAGAAGCAACCTTATAGTGGTCATCTTTGCTACTAGAGAAAAGGTTTCAAGATAGTCAATGCCCTCTGTTTGTGTGTATCCCTTTGCCACTAATCTTGCTTTATATCTTTCAACAGTCCCATCAGCATTATACTTTATTTTGAATACCCATTTGCAACCTATGGCAGTTTTGTTCTTAGGAAGAAGAACAGACTCCCATGTTTGATTTGACTCCAAAGATATCTCACACTGTATAGCCTTTCTCCAACAATCATATTTCACAGCTTCAGAATAAGTGTTTGGCTCAACATGTGAAGAAATAGACATAACAAAAAGTTTATAAGATGGTGATAATTTATCATAAGACAAAACAGAATTCAAAGGATATTTAACTCTAGAAGATGTATTGGAAACATTGAGATTACAATGATAATCCTTTATATACTTAGGTGGTCTTTTTGGTCTGATACTCATTCAAATAGACTGTGTTGTTTCATGATTTTCATTAAAGTTTTGGTCTCTATGGGAACAAACTTGTTCAGGGATCTGAATGTCTGATTCATGGTCATCATTAACATTATTTTCAATATTATCACAGGGTGTAAAAATGACTTGTGATGGCTTATTCAAAATAGGTTGATCTTTTGTAAAAAAAAATTTGATCATAAATGTCTGGACTGTCAGTTTCATTGCTAGTATCTTAAACCCTTTGATATGGAAAAACATATTCATAAAAGACAACATCCCTAGACACAAAAACTTCTCTTGATTGAATATTCAACAAAATATATCTTTTTGTCCCCTTCTTATAACCAATAAAAACACATTTTGATGTCTTTGGATCAAATTTACTTCTATTTGTTGACAAAGTGCTAGCATAGCATAAAGACCCAAAAACCTTTAATTGATTAAAATCTTGTGGAGTTTTGTAAAGCATTTCATGAGGAGAAAAATCGTTTAAAACTGATGTGGGAAGCATGTTTATAATATGTGCAACATGTATCACAAAATATGACCAATAAATTTTAGGTAGATGAGATTGTATCATGAGAGCTCTTGCTACATTTAATAAATGACCATGTTTTCTTTCAACTATACTATTTTGTTGTGGAGTATTGACACATGAAGTTTGATGTATTATTCCTTTATTGCTAAAAAAAGTAGTCATGAAAAATTCAATCTCATTATCATTTCTTATTACTTTTATTGATATTTGAAAGAGGTGCACCAAACATATAGAAATAGACTGTCACATTGTTAGAGAAAAGTTGAAGAAAGGTCTCATTCATTTACTTCTCATTTCCACCACAGAGCAACTAGCAGACATTTATACAAAAGCCTTAGGTCCTCAGTCTTTCAAGAATATTTGTTCCAAGTTGGGTCTCATCAATATTTGCTCCCCAACTTACGGGGGGTTTCAGAGGATATGGATAGAAGACTTCTATAAGGAAACTAATTATGTGATTTTGTCTTTATGATAGAATCAAATTATCATCAATTCTATTTATTTATTTTTATAATATTATCAGATTGTAATAATTTTATTTTGTTTTTTTTATTTAGCTATACCTAGAATGGGTATAGTACTTGTATATATTCAGTTCTTTATTTTTGAAAAAATATACAAAAGCAGAGAAAATATTTTCATTCTCATATACTTTGTTCCTTTTTGTTCATCTTTGTTCATTTCTTTATTTCTTATAATATGGTATCAAAGCTCTAATTTGAGAGTTCTGGTTGCTACATTTATCATGGCTAAAATTATTGATCCCTCACAATATTTTAGTTTACCTTATCATGTTAGTTCTCAGCAACATATGGTTTGTTTTATTGGTACATAACAAGAGAGACAATTTTTTGGTGATCAGTCAAAAGCAATTAATGATACTAACAGAAGTAGTTTTGGAAGACGATATACTTCTAATGTCTGCAGTCATTGTGGAAAGACAGGACATGTTATTGATATGTGCTATAGAAAACATGGTTTTCCACCTCAGTTCAAGTTTAAAAATCATAAAGCAGACTATAATAATAATCAGAATAATGAAAGTTCAGGGTTAGAGGTACATTCTCAGTATATTGGTTTTACTCTAGAGCAATATCAAACATTGTTAACCCTTCTACAACAGGCTAAATCTAGTGACAATGTCTCTAATCAAATCTCTGGTATTCCTTCCAATACAACAACACACTGGTAATAAATTTCTCTCTTCCTTTAGTTCTTGGATTATTGATAATGGTGCTACTGGTCATATTTGTTCATCCTTGAGTCATTTCACTTCATATCATCAAATTAATCCTATCTCTATCAAATTACCAAATGAAAATCAAGTCTTTACAAATTATTCTAGAAGCCTTCTATCCATATCCTCTGAAATTTTATAATAATTACAATTTAATATTATATGTCAATAAGATTATACAAGGTCATTGTATGGTTAAATTTACTCTGGTGAAATCTATGTTTCAGGAAATTGGTCTCACATTAAATATGAAAATACCATATTTCATCTTAAAAATCATATTTAATATAATTTCTGATTAACCATTAGCATATTTTTATCTCCACAACTTAAACTCTTATTATAATTTCAAAATCATATTCTTAAAATAATAAATATTTCTCTTGCAAAAGTCTAAGTACGAGAATTGTCAAGGCGTAACGATAGAATTGATGTATGCCATTTGATGGAAAGATCATGATTTTTTTGTGTAATGCAGGATGCTCATTCCTTAGCTGTGTATGTAAAAGTTCAAATAACCAAGAGTTAAACTTCAGATTGAAATAACTTTAACTCACTTTTCTTAACAAGGCAAAATGGTATTAAGTTGTGCCTAAACCAGAGAATAAACATAAAGAAGGAAAAAAAAAAAATTGCGAAAGTGCAGCTCCTTCTAATATTAATCAAGACAAAAAGAGAGCAAAAGAATTGCATATAGCATAGAGTGTATCACCCTAAGATACCATCAAAATTACCATGCCATGTTTCTCCATAATCTAGCATCTATTTACTCTGCGAAGACAACACTTTCACTGCAAATAGAATCGACTTTTTGTAGTTGTGCCTGTGTCAGATTATAAAGTTGAAAAACACAAGCATATGTACTTAATTTCTCCCACACCATTTTTTCATAGCCTAAGAAAAACATTTATTAAGCAGGTACAACATATACAATATACAATGAAGAGCGGTTAAGATGATTGTTACTACCCTTTGCCCAAACCCTTTCTACTACTAAAGCTAAAATTTCTTCTGCATCAGTTACAACCAGATAATTATTGTGGTACTTTTGAAACACACCACCAGCTTGCATAATTATTAAGAATATTAAATAGAATTAACTCAATTTAAGCAGGTTCAACTAACTATAATCAATTAAACTCCATTTAGTTTATACTTAAATCACAAATTTTGCATCTGCTCTCACGCAGCATTTGGATATACAGAACCCCAATCCCTCTATATATATATATATATGCAGGAACTTTCCTACAGTGATGTATATAAACATTTGCACTCCCTCTACACATCCCTGCTCACAGAACGGTAATACTGCATCACACCACAACAATACTGCCTATCCTCAAACCAATTAATAGTATTGTGCACAAGTCAATTTCAAAACTATTATAATGTCTTGTGTTGTGTTGTGTCTATCTCTATCTATTTTTCTACCTATGTCGCTATGTTTTTTTTTTTTTTTTTTTTTCGCTTGAAGATCTGCGTGTGCTCCTTTAGGCATTAATATAATGAAGTCAGTTACTTCACAAAAATAAGAAACAAGCAACTTTTGGAAAGGATCGAAGGAAGTTCTGTAAGATGTGCGTCTTTTCTAAACTGCAAAGGTTGTTTCAGAAAAACTCGTTGAGAATTTGTTTAAAACCAGAGTTGGTAGTTGGTAGTTGAAAGTTAGTAAACTAATATATCAAATTTTAAGTGTATGACTGAAATTTTCAGTTATAATAACTTACAAATATAAATTACAGAATTAAATATTATATAATGTATTATTTTTTATTGATAAAATATCAATTCCATACCATTCTTACTTCGATTTTTTTTTTCATTGGAACGTTGAAAAAAAGTCTTTTCAACAACATTTCAATGATAAATCAAACTTACCATAAGGTCTTGAGAGAATCTATATTTACCTTATATTCAAATCTTTTATAGGAAGGTATAGAAGATTTGATTTAGAGTTTTTTTTTTCTTTTATTTTAACACTTTGCAATTGATGTTAGTACTTCTTTGTTCGTGAATTAAAAAAGTAATTTAGTAGAGGATAAAGTACATTAATAAATTTAATTACAATTACAATATCAAGAACTGTAGTTATCATTAATTTAAATTTTATTAAATAAATGTTTGATATTATTACAATTTTTAACTATGAATTTTGTCATTGTTATTATTGTACTTTATCCTCTAAAATTTTCACTTTATAGAAGAAAAGGTATAAAATATGATTAAATTACTTTGATTTAAAAAAGGTACAAAACAATTTAGATTAGATTTAAAAAAAATAAAAAGTAAAAAATAAAATATAACTCTTCTAAAATTGTTCTTTGAGTAACTTGATCACTCCTCATTATATGCCTACAAATAGAATTAAATTATTTAAAAAATCATTAAAAAATTTACTTTATTTCATCACTAATTTTTAATCTAATTGTTCTAAAATAACTATATGTAACCATTAAAGTACGGAGAAAATAGAAGGAGGAGATGTCATATAACTTTTTAAAAATTATTATTGAAGTAAACAGAGATAATAAATCAAGTTACTCGATGAATAACATTAAGTGTCATTAACATTATCACTATAGTAATGATGAAAATAGTAATTATATATAATAAGATAATAATGACAATAATGATTATAATCCAAATAATAATTATGTCACTAGTAGAAAAATAGTTTTCGTCGTCGGTTTTAAGAGGTTTTTTTCGTCGGTTTTCGACCCGACGTTGACTCAGGAGACGTTGAATCATACGTCGGTTTAATATCCGACGTGGTGAGTTAACTCACTACGTCGGTTAAGAAAAACAAAACCGACATGGTGTTTAATAAAATTATTATTTTAAGGAGTTGCACCACATCGGGTTTGTCCCAAAAACGACGTGGTGAAGAGAAAACCCACGTCGGTTTTGGGAATCCAACCGACGTGGGTTTTCTCTTCACCACGTCATTTTTGGGACAAAACCGACGTGGTGCAACTCCTTAAAATAATAATATTATTAAACACCACGTCGGTTATGGTAAAAAACGACGTGGTGAGTCCTTCACTACGTCGTTTTTGACCTTAACCGACGTTGTGTGTGTGTTTTTTTTTTAAAGAAACAGATTAAATTAGCTACTACCCAACCTGCAAACAGTTCCACAACCAGATTTAATTCATTTTCAGTTCATATAATTTAATTCTGAAATAGTCCTACAAATAATATACATAGCA
>Ga0209489_101672_pt1 | contig 45606 bp, 12 predicted proteins | sample SiratrowhiteBW_FD_187527 | JGI IMG/M metagenome (GOLD analysis project Ga0209489, IMG submission 187527) | Root nodule microbial communities of legume samples collected from California, USA - Siratro white BW (SPAdes) (version 2) | ecosystem: Host-associated > Plants > Roots > Nodule | place... | reverse complement strand
GGGGAGGGTGATGGGGAAGTTGGCGCGGCGGAGGGCGGAGAGGGCGGGGGGGAGGGAGGAGGGGGGAAGGAGGTGGAGGAGGGAGACGTGGCAGTCGAGGGAGTGGGAGTAGTTGGGCTGTGTGGCGGCCCAGGAGAAGAAGCGCGTGGCGGTGAGGTGGTCGGAGAGGGAGCGGAGGGTGTGGGAGACGAAGAAGGGGGAGAGTGTGATGAGGTATTGGCGGCAGAAGGAGTCGAGGTCGGACTCCATGGAGGGGGAGCCGTCGAGGAGGGAGAGGATTTGAGGGACCCACGGAGAGGTTTGAGGGGAGGAAACGACGTCGGAGAGGTTGCAGAAGGGTTCCACCACCTCGCGCGGCGGAGGGAGGGGTGCGCTGAACGAGCGTCGTGCATTGTGGCAGCGCAAAGGGTAAACTCGTTTGAGCAGCGTAAGGTGTGCTCTTCTCATCACTCTACTCTTTTGTCGTGAATAGGGATTTTTCCAATTTTCCCAAAGAAAAAGCTGCGTTTTTTTTCCCTTGTTAAGTGTTTGTTAATTAGGTTCTTCACACATGATACTTCTGATCTTTGATCTCTATCGTTGGAAACATTCTGATTTTTACTTTTTAAATATTAGATATCGAATTGTCTTATAAAGACAATATTTTTTATAAATCGAATTAATGTTGATATTAACACTTATGGAAGAATTCTCAAAGAAAATTGGTTGAATTTAAAACATTGCATCAACTCCATGTCTACCGGAAAGAGATCTGTAAAACGCCTTTGAAGAGTGTCTCTGCAAGGATCGAAGATGACTGACCAATGTCTTCCTCCTTTGCTTACATCTACCCTTGTCATTTTTGCTTAGGGGAGGGTGTATTTTGCAAGAAACTGCAACCCTCAGATGAGAGTTAGATATAATAATAAATGTGTAATCAAGAATAATACATATTTTAGAATATTATCTTTATTTTATAACACCTTAATGGATTTTTATGTGAATAACGATAGGTTAAGTGTCCAACTTATTCCAATACGTGATTAGTGTTTAATTATTTAATTGCTTACCTAACCAGCGTTTACGTTAAGACCTTTGTTTGACCAATCTCAGTTCATGAAAAATATATTAACTCTCAAACTTCTGGTGTTAAGAATTTAAGTGATGCAATATTTAAGAGAATGAGAGCATCTTGATCAATTAAAGCGATGTTGAAAAAGAAAAATTTCATAGAAAAGTGAGAAGCGAAGAAGTTTGTGAAAACATATTTCATGTTGTTTTAAATTGGTAACTCACCAAAATCTAAGGAACAAAGTTAAAAAAAAAATAGAAAATAGATTAAAGAAAGAGTATTTAAAACATGTAGAGACTCACAAAGCATAAGTATAAAAATTTTATCACTTGAAAAAAAAAATTAAAGTAACAATAGAATACTTTCAAGACTCTTTCGATTAAGGGAATGGACTTGAGATGGTGGATTTAAGAATAAAACATCTCGAAAATTAAGTTCTTGGAATGAATGGATGTATAATAAAAAACAATGAAAGTTTATAAAAATTTGTTAGTGATGTGATTAGTGTAGTTAATAAAATAATTTTAATGGATGAAATTATAATTAAAATTAATATAATTAATTTATTAGTGTGATTGATATATTATTATTACTTTAATTGATGAAATCATAAAATTATCAATTATTTTAAAATTAAAATTAAAATAAAAAATTAAATTAATAATAATAATAATATTTTAAAAATTTATTTGGATTAATATTATAGTTTTAATTTTATTATTATTACTTTTATTATTTGGATTATTTATTAATAATTTTTATCTTTATTATTATTATATAAATTTACTAATTTTATTATTGTTTCAATAATAATTATTATTGCTATATTATATTTATTTAATTATATGATAAATAAAAAAATTTAACAAATTAAAAATAAAAGTTAATTACATGAAAAAAAATTGAAAAAAATGGTTAACTTTTTTCACAAATCTTCAAGTCTATGCAAAGAAAGAAACGTGTAAATATTTCACTTAGTTTTGCATTTTTAATTATTATTTTATTTTTTGATTTTTTTCACTTTTACTCTAAATATTCGCTTCGTGTCTTTCTTTGCAAACCGGTCTTTAGAAGTAAACAGACTGTTAAAGTTGTCTCATAAAAGTAAATTTTATTCAATCTTTAAAAGTAACTTTAATTAGAGGCTTGATACTTATCTATACAAGGAATGTCACTAGCAAGGAGCATAAAGAGTCACCACCAATCTTGTATTTAGAAGAAAGAAATTCTTAGTGTGAACATAAGACTAATTAAGTCAATACTTCACTAATTTTATATTTAACAATTTTTTATAAAAGACTCTAGGCATCAAAATGAATTTTGACAACTCAGTTAGGCTGACATCTCAAAACCTATTAATCATGTGTTGTCACATGAAAAAGTATTATTAAGTTAAAACAAAAAGAACAAATAAAGAAAAACATGGAAAGTCACACTAAACTCATGCAAAAAATAACAAACTCCCTACAAACAAAATAAATGGAGTTGAAACCTATTATGAGGAAAGTTCAACCTAATACAATAGTCAAAATGGCACCCTTGACTTCAATAATGAGAGCATGTTGAATATCCAATAAAGCAAAAAAGCTACTCACATGTCCCTCATCCTGAAAATACCTTCACAAGTTGCAAAATCAGAAGCCCTTCTAGTAGCTCCATTAGTGTTGACTTTAATCTAACCAACTTTAAGAAAATGCCAAAAACTTGCACAAGATATACAACCTTTCTGGTTCTAGGGTTAATACTAAACTGTTTCAAAATAGAAAAATCTGAAATCTTGCTAGCTATATACTTTCTGGAAGTGTTACAAGAGGTCTAGATATAATCCTTAATAACATGTAAAGCAGTAGTATCTGTGCTAATAGTCTATTGAAATCTAGTAAAATTCTTCATCCTCTAGATCATCCATGAGGAAAAGGTAATGACTACAAGCTTAACCAGGCAAATAAGAGGACTACAAGGAGCTTTAATGAAAGTAATAAAGACAACAGCAGATAAGCCCATAAGATTAGGAAAAGTATTTCGAAGCCAAGTTCATATAAGGAAACAAGAGAACAATTTATCAATATCCTCAACTTGCAACATGCATAGAGGGCACAAAGAACAAAGTGAAACACCTCTTTTCTGAGCATCCAAATCAGTAAGCAAAAGCTTCCAAAACACCAAAGTCTTAATAGGGGAATAGAATTAGACCAAATATTTTACCTCAATCACAAGTAGAATGAGTAGAGAAGAAATTTTTGGTTACCTTCTGATTAAGAATATTGTTATCCTCAAGTTTTCAATTTAAGTTCTCCGTAAGATCAATGATAGCCAAATGGCAAAGTCTGAAGTTGAGATTGTTGCAGCAAAGATTTTGAGACAAATTCCAAGAGGAACCATTCTAACCCTCAACCACATTAGATGTGAGTAATCCTTTCTTGAGAAGTCATATCTACCAAACGAGAAATGCATTTGGAAGAACTCCAAAGATCATTCTAGAAATTTACTCTATCACTTGACCAACTGTCTAGAAAGTATTCTTCAAAATGTTATAAAAATGTTTGATCCTGGACCAAATAGAAGAAAATTGATGAGCACAAACCTTAACATATTTAGAGTGAAGGAATCTATCATGAATTAGACCAAACCAAGGTAGAAAAGTATATGCAAAATCCCATGCAAGTTAAAGAAGATAAGCCTTATTCTCAATCTACAAATCTAAGAGTTGCAAACCTTCATTCTGCTTAGGAGCACAAATAGACTTTCAACTCACAATATAACAAGGCTGGTTTTAAGAATATCACTGGTCTAAATAAAATTCCTGACCCATTTACTCACCTCTTTTAACAGGTTAATTGGTCATTTATAAATTTCAAAACTGTAGGACATAATAGTAAAGATAACATAGTTAATAAATTGCACATGTGCCATCATACTAAGGCACTTACCTTTTTAAAAAGCAAGCTTACTCTTGGTTTTATTTGCTAAAAGTTGAAAAAATCACCTCTTAGAAAGACTAGAGAATATAGGAACACCCAGGTAAGTAAAAGAAATAATGCCTATGTGACATCCAAGAATTCTACAAATATTATTATTAAAAGAAATAGATTCGTCAGTAGTAAAAAAGAGACTTTTAGAAGAGTCCATCCGCTAGTCTGAGATAAAATCGTAAACATGCAAGAACTCCATAATATTGGTCAAAGTTTCCTTTTGGCCCTGCAAAAAACAAAAATGTCATCATCATAAAGGACACAGGTAGGAAAATCCTTACCCTTAGGACCAATCATAAGAAGAATCTTATAAAAAGAAGCTAACTGAGAAATCTCTCTACTAAGCACTTCTTCAACTAAATAGAAAAATGGAGACGATAGAGGGTCTCCTTGATGGACACCCCTCCCACAATTAAAATAGCCAACCATATTACCATTGATCTTGATCAAAAGAAAAACAAATTGCAAGATAACATGGATCCAATTGATAAAAGTGGGGTGAAAATCAAAATGATGTAGTACCTATAGCAAAAAATCTCAATTAGAGGTGTCAAAAGCTTTACTAATATCAATCTTAATAGCAACATTACCATCTTTTAGTCTTTTTATACAACATGTTAACAATATCGGAAGTAATACGATACAACCCTTAATTTAGCACCCTCTAATGAAGCCATTTTGATTATGAGAAATCATTCTGTTGCTAACAATACCAGGCCTATTAACCAAAAATTTGGAAATAACCTTAAATCTGTAGTTGGCAACGACAATGAGCCTGAAGTCCTTGATAACAACAACACCTTGTACCTTAGGAATGAGAAAAATAATATTAGAATTCATTTTAGGGAGTATCTAGCTTTGAACAAATGACTACTTAATCGCAACACAAAGATCAGTAGATATAATATCCCAGCAACTAGGATAGAAAGATTCCCCAAAGTCATATGGACCAGGAGCACTATCCATATAAAAGCAAAAACAATAGACTTAATTTCCATATAATAAGGGGTTTTAGTCAACAAATCATTATCAGACTAGCTAACAATATGAGGTATATAATTAGAAATCATGGCACAAATTTGATCCTGAGTCATAACAAATGATTTTTCAGCATAAGATCTTTATATAAATTAAGAATAGAGTAAAATCAAATTAGGATCATCAGAAATAGAATCACCAACCAGAAGCCTATGAATACTATTAACATTACGCCTTCTCTCATTATAACATGAAAGAAGATAGTATTTCTATCACTATTAAAAAAACCAATTCATACGTGTCTTCTCCTTTCAAAAGACTGACAATCAAGAGATTTATTTAAACCTTTAGAAATAGACTTCTCTTGTGCTAGCAAATTGGAAATGTCATAAGAAGAAGGACAAGCAATATCAAGTTGAACGACAACAAAAATTTTTGTGATCTTTCATTGCTTTATGAATATTGCTAATGACATTCTTATTCGAATCCTTAAGTACCAGCTTAAGATGACACATTTTATTTTGAAACACCAACATGAGACATCCAACCAACATGATGATTTAACCAAAGGTAGCAAACCATCATGTTACAACCACGTATGAAAAGAAATCTGAAAGAAGAGGGTCTAGCAATAGCAGCATCATTAGACATACTAAGTAAAATAGGATGATGATCATAATTTCTCCCAGGAAGAATATAGTAATTGCAAGCTTTACAAAGATGAAGACAATCAAAATTGGCAAAAGTTTTGTCAAGTTTCCTATCCACTCCATGCACACCCAATCTACCATTAGTCCAAGTATAAAAGGAGTTAGTAAAAGGAAGAGATGGGAAGTTATTAGAGTTAACCCAATTATCGAACTCATTAGTAGAAACCTCTTTAGGAGGATTGCCTCCTTTGGACTCTTCAGCAAAAAACACAACATTAAAGTCCCCCAAAATGCACCAAGGACCTTGTAAATTACCAAACTTATTCCAAAAGGATCACCTTCTAACATGAAAAGATGAAGCATAAACCCCTACAAAATGAAGAGAAACACCATGTCAAAGCATGGAAACTGAAACAAACTGCATAGAAGAATGTAAAATTAAGAAAGAGACATCAGTATCACCTAGGCATCAAAGCTTGGCAACATTATTAATCGTATCACACATAGAAAGTAAATGAAAATTAAAACTGCAAAAGAACCTAACATAAACATCAGAGTAAACATTCATAGGCTCCATAATAAAAACAAGCTTAGGTTTATAAACTCTAAAAATATTTCTCAACATATTTTGAGAGGTTGGATTAGCCAAATGATAGAATTGATTTATATGATATGTTTGAACTATTTTTTATGACAAAATCAACTCTCTTCAAGCTTAAAATCACCTTAATGCAAAATTTTAGGTGATTTTTGTTGATAAATGATTCTGAGAGTCAGAAAATAAATTTAATTGCTAATTTTTATTATGTTAGCTTAAAAATGAATAGATGATAAATTAACCTTAACATTTTACGTAGACCTCATTCATTTAACATCTAAGTAGAATTAGATGATAATTGTTTATTCCTTTTATTCTCAAATGATTTTTTCATCTATCAAACTTTATACGAAAGAAACATGTATTTAATACAATTACTTTTTCAAGTTATGTTAATAATCTTAAAGGATAAATATTTTTTATTCTGCAAACTTTTAAGATGAAATAATATAAGAGGAAAATTTTATAAACTCTTTAAGTCATTTGTATAAAATTTATAAAATTTGTAGTTGGACATCACACTATCCCTAACCTTAAACCCTAATCACAAATCCTATCTCCTAACCTTAAACCCTAATCACAAATCCTATGTTACTAATTACATTTAATCATAAATATCTATCTTAATACAAATTACATACAATTCTCAATAAATTACAATCCTAAATATTTGTCAATCCCAAATATCTATGATATCATACATTAATTTAGACTTATAAATTCAATTCAAAATTTTTAAATAATTACGTCATATTAAAATCCTATATTACTAATTATATTTAATTGTAAAATTTTTTATTACATTATAAATTAAATGAATTACAAAATAAAATAAAATCCTAATTTTATAAAATTCCTAAACATATTCAAATTCTAACTTCATAATTATAATTCAACTCATAAAAAAATATAGAACATTAAAATATTAACAAATTTAAACTTCTATTTAATATTTAATATTTAAGGTATCATATGAATTCTTGAAGTTGTGAAGAATGAATAAGCAAGAACACCAACTACAAGAATAAGATCACGCGAATAACAACACCACACAAATGTTCCTTCAATCGTTTACTTATAATTACACAACCATGTGCTGGATTTTAGACCAAATCAAAACAATAAAATCCATAAAAGACGTAACTCAAGATGTGAACCTTCTACACCAAGCTCAGCTATTGAAACAAAAAGCCACAACTTGCACTTCCTTCACCACTACGTAAAAAGCTTAACCACACCACCAAAATCACCAAACCAGCAAAGTCACCACAGGAAGACCACTGTCTACCTGCACTCCATATAACAAAACCATGTTTAAAAATTACCAAAACTCCATATTGAATGCAAATCAAACACCATAGGAGCACATAAACGATTAAACATATACAACCATAATCGACTATCCCTATATTTTAAACCTTAATTAATTACATGCATGTCATAACCGATTATCCATATATTTATCTCACATAATCTATTAGATCAACAGTTATAATCAATTACCAATTCATTTTTTCACACAAAATTGATTATGCTCATACCTGACCAACAATTGACGTCACTACCACCTTCCTCGACCACCACAGATGCCTGTACACTACCTACTTCACCAACGAAGTTCAACAAACGAGTTATAAGAAGAAGAACAACTACAACACTTGACAAAGAACAACAATATATGCAATGACTTCACCAAAAAGAACACAAAGTTTACCAACCAACACAAGAGCACAACTCCAACAACACATAAATTCAAGTTTTGTAGGTGAAGCTATTATGCATTCACTGCGTTTTAATAGAGAATTTAAAGCCACCCACAATCAAACGATTCATGTGTGCAAGTTAGGAATCTTGCATGCATACAAGTGTGCCAACCATATTTGTCAAACTGAGAGTGAGAATAATTGTATAATTTCAAACGGTGTTAGCAGACTTTCTCACAATTTCTTCACACTCTCGTGATAATGACCCAAGTTCATCCTCTCCATTTCCACACCAACAAATCAGCTCAAGTCGATGAATACAAACAAAGTTAACCCTTACTTTTCTTTCCAAAGAAGTAATCCAACCACATAAGTTAGGAGAGTATAAAAGTCGACTAATATTATCATTCTTCTATAATCTTTTTCTTCTTTTGTAAAAAATTAGTTTTGTACATTATTAAGGATTATTCATAATGAAAATACATGTGCATGTTTATGTGTATTCTTTAAATTTTTATTATGTAATATATATATATATATATATATATATATATATTACATAATTAATTTTATAACTTTTACTCTTATGAATAATTAATTAAAAAAATAAAAATAAAAATTTCAAAACATATATACTTTTGCAAAAGAATTAAATAATTATATAGTCATTATTTTTAAATAAAAATTTATTTAATTATCTTGAAATAAATAAAATTTATTTAATTATTTATTTTATTAAATAAATAAATGAATAAACTATTTTTTTATTTATTAAAAAGTAAAATTATCCAATTAAAAAATGACACCAAACAAAGTTGATAAATAATGTATTCTCTTTAAGTAATAATATAACTTCATATTACAAACAATTAAAAAATAATATATATATATATATATATATATATATATATATATATATAACAGTATACGAAATGGATACACGTCTTTTGTGTACACAGTGTCTTAGAATTTTACTTTTTATGTAACTTTTTTAATTTAAACAACTACTCACAATAAAAAATTACTTATATAATATAAAGTACAAAAAATATTATTTTTATAATTACTTTTAATAAAAATTTATAATTTAATAATATATTTTTATTTCAATAATTACGATAAATTATTTTTGTCAAAAGGAAAAAATGAACCCACGTATATACACACATTTTCACCTTTGCCCTTACTCTTCTTTTCTTGTTTTAGGGGATTTTCAAAGCGCACAGCGTTTGGTTCCCGTTTCAAATTTTCGCGCTAAAATTCATCTTCCATTCTTCTCTGAAATTCAACGTTTCTCTTGTTCCTTCTTCAATTTCTCGATCAATCCTGTTAGGTACTGCGCTCTTTAACCACTGCAATCGTTTTTGCTATTACACGTTCTTTCTTGACGGAAAAGAAAGTTCTGGAGGATTTCTATATAAAGCTTGAGTTTGCGAAAATTTTGAAAAACAAAAGATAAGCTGAACTTTTCACGCGGTTCATAAAGTCACGGATTTGGTTCTGCTGGCTGTTTCAGTCACGTTTATCTATTTAATGGAATTTAGTTTAAGTTATTTCATTATTTGCATTTGGAATTCTGATTCTGGGAGTTAGCGTGTAACTGAAACTTCTTTTATGCTACCAATTATGAATGAAAAATATGATGCATAGTCAATTGAGTTGTTGATGTGATTGTTTTGCTTATTTACCTTTATTTCTAGGTCATTTAATCCTTTTATGCTCCCCATTTATCTGTGAATTTTACAGTAATTGATGAAAGATTTGTTGATGATGCAAAGGTGTGTGGTCATTGGATTTTTCGGTGTTGTTCTCTCTTTTTCCTCACTTTTGATGGTGGAGCATAAGCATTATGAAGTCATTTTTGTCATTACTCACCATTCAAGTTTCCATCTTCCTTCGTGAAATTGCAATTATATAACGAGTTATAAAACTTTATTGGAAGTTGAAGGTGCTGATTAGAAGACAGTCATTTGTTGTTTTGTGATTTATTCAGAAAGAAAGTGACAAATAAGTCAAATGAGAAAGTGAGTGCAGCTGTTAGCAGTCTGTGTGTGAATGGTTTAGTGTGTGGGAACAGAGGAGGGGTTAATATTTAGTCAGTTAGGAGCTAGGACTGTGAATTAGAATTAGTAAGGTTTTCAAGTATGCTTCTGAAATTCTAAACACAATCCTTTGTTTGTAAGATCTTTGTTAGACATGCATCAGGTAATGAACTGAAATCATCGTTGAAAATTTTCTGCCGTGTATGATTTCAAATATTTATTTTTTATGGATAAGTAGTTTGTTATTTGCTTAATGTATAATGTATCAATGTTTATGTCTGCAAGTGTTCTCGAGGATGCATTCTCGCATTCTAACTTAAAGTTGCCCTACTATTTGATGGTACATTTTCCTATCGACCTACTCAAAGTCCAACTTCTGTGTTCAACTTGTTATTTTTAATTAATAAACTGGTAGCTTCTTCAGTTGTAGGACGTTTGCATTGATATTATTGTTATCATATAATAGTTATTATGTTTTGGTAGATTACGCTTGCCGTTTGAGCACTTATTCTAGCTCCTTTTCCTTTGTCCGCTTTAAGTAAAGCCTGGTCTTATTATTAATCCATGAAGAAGCCTGATGTACTGTTTTGTCTTGCAGATTTTTATAATTCGACCGTTAGACATGTATGGTTAATATCCGACGGCTGAAATGAGATGCAATGCATGCTGGCGAGAAATAGAAGGGCGAGCCATTTCCACAACTTGTGGTCACCTATTATGTATCCACATACAAACAGTTTTGACCTTGTGTTCCTCCTTTTTAGTAAAATATGATCAACTTAGTTCATATCAAATTAGGTTGAATTTCTGCATGTTTTATCATTGAAATCGTTATTAGGTTTATTTATGTGGTTTCCTTAACACTGTTAAAAGGCACAGATGATGCCAATAAGATATTAAGCAATGACGGAGCATGTCCTATTTGTGATCAAGTCCTTTCTAAGAGGTATGAATATGATAGGTATCGGTTTAATTATACATGTGATTTCGTTCCTTACCTAAAGTAATACTGATTATAACGGTCAATTAATGGAAAGAATCATCCCTCAGCTATATATACTTTAAGCTTCATGGAAATAATGCTTGATTATAGGAGTTGTGCTGATTATTTAATTTTGTTCTACATTATGTGCTGTCAATTTTAAGTTTCATGGAAATAATGCTGATGTAAGCGGTCATTTGGTAGCGATAATATCCCCTCAACAATTAGTACCATAATTGTGCGGAAATTTGATGCTTTGTCTTCATTTTTAGATTTTGAGCTGTCAATTTTAAGCCTCATGGATGACGTGTTGTTGTCTAAGTTATATGTTTCTCCTCTTGTCAGTCTCATGAAACCTGTGGATGTCAATCCCAATGATGAATGGGTCAATGTAAGTAAATATTCTCATGTGCAATACTAACTACGTATTACATAAACCTAAGATACTCAGTAATTTGCTGAATTTCACAATCTTATCTCTTCCTTTTCTTTAGCTTTGTCGCCAATTATTGTGATGTTTTATGTTGCAGATGGCCATGGCAGGAGTATCTCCACAGATATGTATCCTTTACGTCTATTGTTTAGAGGTAGAACTGCGTAGAAATAGAATACTAAGGTTATATGTTATATCCCCTGGACTATCTAGCAGTCTGATTGTTATAAATGAAGTGCATATTCTGAAATTGAAGAAATTAAGAGGGTACATTGGACCTTGCATGTTTCCTGAGCCAATTTAGTAATGAAGAGTGCATATAGAAGTGTGATGTTCTACATTGGGCAAAAAGAACTGGAAATGCAGTTTAAGATGAACAAGATTGTTGCTCAATGCCGCCAGAAATGTGAGATGATGCAAGAGAAGTTTACAGAAAAACTAGAGCAGGTGCATACTGCTTACCAAAAGATGGCCAAGAAGTGTCAGATTATGCAACAGGAAATTGAGAGCTTAACCAAGGACAATCAAGAACTTCAGGAAAAATTTGCTGAAAAATCCAGGTCAGTGTCGATTGCATTTCCTCTTTCTACAAAATTATATGTCGTTATTAATTCGCTAAATCAATTTCAATTTCAGGCAGAAGAGAAAATTGGATGAAATGTATGACCAGCTGAGGAATGAATTTGACTCAGTGAAGCGATCTGCCATACAGCCTGCAAACAACTTTTATTCCAGAAATGAGCACGATTTGTTCTCTAACCCGCCGAACATAATTGATGACAGAGATATTGGCAGAAAAGGTAACCCTTTACTTTCAATAGTCAGAGGATACTTCTTTTCAGTGTCAATAGAAATTAGAAAGCTTTTTGTGTTACGTTCAAGTTTCAAATAACTATAAAACCAAATGAAGTATGATTTATTTAGTGTTTGTTTGATTAAACTTGTCTATCAGTACAAGGAGCCGAAATTAAACAGTTTCTCCATGAACTAAGTCAAATAGAAAATTCATTTTAAAAAATTAATATAAGAAACTTATACAAAACTAACTTAGATAAGTTAATTTTAATTTATGAAGAAATTTATTTTGTCTTTCCTTTTTATTTTCTTGTAATTGAAAACATACCCTTTAATAATGCAATGAATGCAATGAAAGCAATGAGGAAAATGACATCCAATTACTACTACAACCTCTGCCACCACAGTCATAACCCCATCATTGCGACTACCACCATTAACATCATTATTGTTGTAGATGGAGCAACAAAGAAAATGATGGTGATGATCATGGTGTTCATGGACTGTGTATGACCTTGTTTCTGCTTAGATGTTTCCAAAAGTAGAATAACTTATTTGCTGCAGGTGGGCCGGTATTCACTCCTGCCACTCCAGGACCAAGAGATGATGTCTGGCCAGCAAGACAGAATAGCAATAACTCCGGTCCCTTTGATCTCTCTGTTGTCTCACCGGCAAAACAAACGGCCATCGCAGGGGACGCTGGTAACAGAAGGGCTGGTGCTCATCCTGTTTTTGGACCTGGTGCTACTAATAACCCATCCATGACTTTGAGGAACATGATACTGTCTCCAATAAAGAGGCCTCAACTCTCACGTAACCGCCCTCAATTATTCACGTGAGGATCAAACTCAACTCTGCTAGTTTAGTTCTGTTGTACATTCTTAATATTGTTATATTTTGGTGTTTCAGATTGTAGGCACAAAGGAGGCTAACCTTCTGTAATACCAGTTAAGCGTTTTCCTTCGGTTCTGGCTTTACTTTTCTCTTTTCTTTTCTTCTTTTTTAATCCCTTGGTTGTTTTCCTTTGTCAGGAAAAAACGAATCTAGTGTTTGCACAAATCAATTCGTAGTCTGCACAATGTGCTATGATATTTTAAACTTCTCTTTCTAGTTCTGACCTTCAAACTCTTATAGATGAAGAGCTGCTAACATGGACAATTTATATATCATGTAAGTTCCCTAGCTTCAATCCGTAGATGCATATGTTCCCAGATGCGTATTATATAGTAATTGGAGGACACTAAAAATAGAATACCCTTAAAACTAAGTATGAAGCAAAGAATGAAAGCGGGAGTCTTGTTTTTTACCTTTCATTTTTGCCTCCGATTTTCATGGTTTAATAAACTATTGAAATTGAGAATTATTAGCATGGACATTTTGAGCTTTTAAAAAAAGCTATGTGTTCACATGGTGATAGAGACTTGTATGCCAGATGAAAATGTGAAATTGTTGCCGATCTATATCCTTGTTCAGCAGGCAAATTTTGTTTCCATTTATCAAAATTTATATTCCACCAGATCATCAGTGTGAATAGTATTATGTCGGAACCGATAATTATAATTGTTTTCTCCATTTTTTTGTTATAGGAAGTGGCATTGGAAGTGAAAGAGAAATTAATGGGTCGAGAGAACAAAAAATAGAAAACAAATGAGAGAAGAAAAGAATGAGAGAATTAGGTGACAAATAGAGAACAAAAAAGCTAATCGGATGAAGAGAGATGAGTTAAAAAAATAAGTGAAAATAAAGATTTTTTGGTTAAAAAAATAAAAAAAAAACTATTTTATTAAGAGAAATAAAATAAAAGTTAATTTTTAAATTATTTAATTTTAAAAAATAAATTATTATTTATTAATAAAATATCGTATTATTTATTTATATTATTAGTGTATTATTATTATTATTTTTATAGTTCATTTTTTTGTTAAAATAATATTGTTTTGATTATTTATTATTATTATTATTTTATAAAGGAGCATGTAACACGTAAAAAAATAGCACAATTGAGAGAGAAATTGGGAAACATAATCAATTAAATTGCATAATTAATTATTATATTAGAAACCAAATTTCTGCCTTTTCTTCTTAAAACTGAGCGAAAAAATGGAAATTTTATTACTTTCTATAATTTTTTATCTCATTTTCATTTCTACCAAACTATTTTTTTTTTTAAATCAGATTCTATAATACAACGGAATATATTTTCATTCAAACAATTTGTAACTTGGACTAAGTGGGATTTTATTCTAAAATATATCCAAATTTCTTTCTCTATTAGTATTTGTGCTCTTTATTAGTTTTATAAAGTTGGTAAAGGTGATTTTCTTAATAAGTGTAGCTATTAACTAAAATTTAGAATTTGTTTGGTTATGTTGCACTTAGTCTTTAAGATTTTGGTGTCACCCTGTACTATAATATAATTATTTGGAATATAAGTGATTGCCACACAGAGAAAGCTACCTTAAACTGTCGTAGGATTTTATTTTTATTTTTTATTTTTTAAGCTTAGGACAGTATGAATGCTAGAATTGAAAGTCACATATTTGATTTGTATAAATATATTGAATTTGAAGTTTATATTGGCTTATAGGGGTTAGATGAGCGTTTATAGCTAAATTAGGTAAAATTATAGTTTTGTTTAGTCTATTTTAATTTTTTTGAAATATGTAGAGTGATTTATTGTGTTGAAACTAGTTATAGAAAACTACGTATAATTGTAAGTTTCATATAATTTACTCAATGAATTTCATCTTGATGGTCAACACTACTCTCAAACATAATCCATTTAGTGAATTGTAATATGCTCAGCAAAATTTTTCAAATTCGCTTAACGGATTGAAGTTCGTCTAACAAATTCAAACTTGAGATAATAAGTACAAATTTCTAATTGAATTGCTGAGGAGATTTGTCTTGCTTCACATTGTAATATTTAATAAAAAATATTAAAAATGATTACGGATGTATATGAATATGAAAAACTCATATCATACTTATGATTTAAATTATGTTTAATATGTTGAAATTGAAAGGGTTAAGTCACATACCAGTGATGGTATGTTAGCCATTGATTTTGTTTGTACCTATTATCTACAGACACTTATGGTTGATAAAGATCCTCATACTTCACTCATTGTCCAATTCATGTAAATTAAGATTTCAAGTGATAAGAACTTTAGGTAAAGTTCTTGCACTGCAACATTTGGAAATTGTGGACTTAGGTTTCAATGAACTTACATTGATCTTTAATCGTGTAAATTAAAGTATTGGATTCAGTCGGATGTTAGTTTCTAGAAGGACATGTTTCATTAGAGTCTTTGAGAAATCATTAGTATCTTATTCTTCATGTTATATCTATTTTTGTTTAAAATCATTGTAGATTTATAGATTGTGAAAATGGTCCAAGTAGAATCTATTTAATAAATGAGATATTTGTTGAAGCACGTTGAGATGATTGAGTACTTATATAAAATTTTATATTAATTCTTATTTTTCAATAGCTTATCATTCTTTTTGTCTATGATATATAATCCTTTACTACGATTACACTTGATACTTGAGCAAAATATATTTCAAGTTTAAGAGACAACTCTAGGTGATTGCCGATGTTTATTTTAAATTTGTTACATGTGTACATTTCATTTTGAGATACTTTTGTTGTGTAAACCTATTTTGGATAACGTGCATAATGTAGTACATGGACAACTATATAATTAGGGATGTTGCATTAATTGTAGGAGAATAGGTTGAGCCTTGGAAAAACTTAAAAGGGATAAGTTTATTGTGTTAATTATGCCCAATGTTCTCTATTAGGTTGAATGTTTGGTAATTTAATTATAATTTGGAAATTTTTATTTATTTGTAATTGGATATTTGTTTTTGAATGAATACAAAAAATATTAAGAAAGAGATGTTTTTTTTTTATAAAGTGGTTCATGTGCATACTTTGGATTGAGCCAATGATTTCTTTATCTTAGTTCAAAATCTAACTTAGGGCATTAGAGTATATTTTGTGTGGTTATTCGTATTGTTGTTATGTCACTTTATGCTAGATAATGTTTAATGCTAAAGTGATACGTTTCTTCATGTTCAGTGTTTGTGTGTATGTTTGTTTAGCCTAGTTAAAGAAATTAGTTAAACTTTTCTATATGATTTTTTTATATGATTTCTTTATGTTCTTATAAATGTCGTGTACACCACCTAAAACTCGTTCTCTTTCAACAAACATGCCCATATTGCTCTAATCATTGAGAAGATGGTTATCATTTTACAATAGTAAAGATCACTTTGACATAACACCCTCAAGTTATTTTATACCAATTAGAGGCTACCAAGATAGCAACAGAGACATCTGATAACATTTATTTTTATCATGTTAGTTGTTTACGGACATTGTGCCATGGATTAAGTTGTATCATTATTTGTTACATCTGCATTGTGAGCACCATAACTGATTCTTGACAACGAAACACTTATTTTTTCTAGAGATTGATTTGAGCAGTTGCATGCATGAGTGATATCTAAAGTTATTGTGTAAATTTGTTTGAGTTGTTATATTGTTGCTGAGTAGTGTCTATCTATGTCAAGTTACCTTTGCTTGAAGATAAGTAAGGTTTTAAGTTTGGTAGATTTTGATAACATTTATTTTTATCATATTTTAAAGCCAATTTATAAGATGAAATTTACTGGAACCTGCTTATTTCTTTATTTTATTATGTTTATGTTAATAATTGATTACTGGAGTCTAAGAATGAAAAGTTACACCAAGTCCTCTTATTTTGCCTAAAAAGTTGAACACGAAACATTGGATTTAGAAGAATAGGATTGGAACCTTGAAGGAGGATATAGAAGAGGAAGTTGACATAGGGATGCTTAGCCCAGTGCCAGAAAATTGAGCCCAATAACACAAAAGTTGAAAGCACAAACGTCAAATTGCACCCAACGCCACTAAAGTTAAGTCGAAGGCCAGTTGGGCTGAGTGCCTCTGTAGTAAATCGAGCCCGACGTCACTAAAGTTTGGTTGTATTAGGAGTTTTGTGGGATTATGTCGTAGGAGATTCATTGAGGGCTTAACCAAAATAGTAGCCCCTTAGACCCAACTGACTCGAAACAGATAATCCATTTGCCTATATGAGTAGTGAGAAGGCCTTTGTTAAGTTGAAGAAGATGTTGACTAGTAACATTGATAACAACAATTCTTGAAACAATTAATCCTTTTGAATCTTTTTTTTATGCTTCCCACCAGGGATTGAGACATGTTCTAATGTAGGAGAAGAAAATTATTACTTATGCATCTTGCCATTTGAAAGTGCATGAGAGAAATTGGCCAACTGATGACTTAAAGTCTAGAACAATTGTCTTTGCATTGAAAATATGAAGACATTACCTTTATGTTGCCAATTTTGATGTGTTTAGTGATCATAAAAGCCAAATGTATTTGTTTGGTCAAAGGAGGGACGAGGTTCGTAAAATATTATGATTTCAATTGATATATCATCTTGAGAAAGCAAACATAATTATGGATGCCTTGAGTATATAGAAGATTCTACCTTAATGGTCAGAGTTAGAGTTGATTGAAGACTTTGATAGCTTAAATTTGGGAGTTACAATATCTTCTGACTACATTCTTTGTAACATGTTTGTTATAAATAATGAATTTTCAATATGCTAAGGATAAATAGTGGACAAACCCTAGCTTGAAGTTGTTAGGTAATGATCAAACTAAGGATTTCTCTTTGGGATCAAATCACATTTCGAGCTTTCGAAACATAATATGTGTGCTAGTTGAAACATATGATAATATTAGAAGTTCATAGTAATAGGCTCAATTTACATCTTGGTATGACAAAAATGTATCGGGATTTCAAAAAGTCTTCTTCATGGCTTAACATGAAGAGAGATGTAGCCAAGCATGTAACTACTTGCTTAACTTGTCCGAAGTCTATGGTTGAGCATTAGGAACCTAGAGGCATGCTGCATAAATTGGGCATCCCTATGCGAAATTGGGATAGTATATCGATGAATTTTGTCACCCATTACCTACATAGCATAATATCAAATAGATATGCCTATTTAATTTAGATTTTGGATGAAGCTTTAGGACACCTAGGGAATTAGACCCTGACTCATTTCAACTTATCATCCACATACTAATGAACAATTAGAGAGAATAATTTATTCATTAGAAGTTTTGTTGAGAACATCAGACCATTTGAGTAATTAGGATGAGGTTTTACCGCTAATTGAATTCACATACAACAATAACTACCAAGGAAGTTTGGAATGACACCTTTTGAAGCTTTGTATAGTAGCAAGTGCAACTCCTTTATGTTGGTTTCAAGATGGGAAAGTTTATTGATTGGACTTTAGTTGTAACAACAAACTACTGAGAAGGTTGGTGTGATTCAAGAAAAAGACTAAAGACTTCCTTTGGCTAACAAAATCTATCTACTATATCATGTGAGAATATTATTGGAGTTCTCTACTGGTGATTATGTATTTAACAAAGTTACATTGTTCATTGGTGTAGGAAGGGCTATCAAATAAAGAAAGTTAACTTTAAAGTTTGTAAGACCTCATCAGATTCTCAGGAGGATATGTCTTTTAGCTTATTAACTTTCCTTACCTCCTCTCCTAACCAAATCCATAATGTCTTCCATGTGTAGCAACTTAGAAAGTATGTGTAGATTCCAAAGCACATTCCGAAACCTAATGTTGTACAAGTGAATGATATTTTGTCATTTAAAGTCAAATTTATCAACATTATAGGTTATCATGTGAATTATAGGAATATAAACATATTGCTTTGAGATCTCAAGTATGGTGATTCTACATGAAGATGAAAGAGAATTTTTAACGACAAAATTTTTTATTCATTGGGGATAATATAAAATCATGACTTGTCCAAGATAATTTTTGTACGAACAATTTCTAATTTGAAGTAAAAGTAGTTTTACTATAAAATATATATAAATTTATTCTTTTGTTAATATTTATACTCTTTATTGATTTTGTCAAATTGATAAAAGTAATTATCTCAACTAGTTTAACTCTTAACTAAAATTTTAAATTTGTTTAGTTATGTTTCACTACGTCCCTAAGAACTTGGTGTCACCCTATTCTTTTATAGCAATAACTTGGATTGTAAGTAACTATCATATAAGGAAAATTATCTTATATGTATTAGTATTGTCGATATAGCTTATAATTGTATGGATGTTTAAATTGAAAGTAACTTATTGAATTTGAACTTGAAATTGGCTTAGAAGGATTGAAAGACAAATATAGCTAAATTGGATAAAGATATGCTTTTGTTGAATAAAAACTTAGTTTTAAACTTGTTTGGGTACGTAGAATGATAGATTTGAGTGTTGAATATGGTTTTAAAAAATTTATGGAGAATATCAAGTTTTGCATAATTCATTTAAGAAAATTCATTTAGAAAGTAAACATTACTTTTAGCCTTAATCTGCCTAGTGAATTCAAACCAAAGAGTAATTACCATAGATTTGTAACTGAATCTCCTTAGTAGATTTTCCTATTTAATTTTAATATTTAATTGAAGAGATTAGAAAATCACTTTGGACGTTTATGATATATGAATATGTATATGAATATGAAAAATCATTCTAGTGATTGGGACGATGTTTGATATGTTCAAATTGATTTCTTTAAGTCATATGTTTAGAATGATGTGTTGACTCTTAATTTGGTTTATATATGTTAAGAGTACACACCTATACTTACCAAAGATCTTATTACTTCATTAATTATCTAAATTATGTAAATTAAAACAATCAAATAGTGAGAAACTTAAAGAAAATTATTACACTAACATTTGCATATATACGAATTTAGGTCGTAATTAACTTACTTATTTTTAATTTTGTAATGTGATTTTGGATCAAAGTTTTGAATTGTGTCCCTTGTTTTTTTATATAACTTTTATCACAATAAAAAATAATTACCAAAATATAAAAATTAAAACTGAAATAAAAATTTTAATTTTTATTATTTATTATAAATACAAATACTTTTCGTAATTGATAAAATCAGCTTTCCATAATTAACTTGTTTTTACTTATAAAAACTAAAATGTCAATTCATAAAAACAAAAATAAAAATATGCAGACAAAAAAAAACTGTTAAACAATAATCTTTATTGGATAAACTACTAGAAATACATGTGTTTTATTTATTATAACAAAAAATAAAAAATAAATAAATATTATAATAATTAGTAAAATAAAAGTATTATTAAATTGCAAAATTTTTACAAGAAATTAATTATAAAAATAAATAACTTTTATAATTTTATTATAGGTATTCTTTTATTGTGTAAGTGATTCTTTATTATGGTTAGTTAATTGAGTTAAAAGAATAATTGTAAAACTTAAAAAAATGCTAAATATTTAAGTGCATAAAAAAATAATTAAGAAGTATAATTCCCTTTATTAATATACTAGCCGAAATACACAATCTTCACAATTGTGTATTTCCATTTTTTAAGTAAAAAATTATTTAAAAATTAAAAATACACATTTATGTTATTTATGTTTACGTTATTTTAAGAAGAGAAGTTAGACAATTATATTTAATGAAAAAATTAGACAGCTATATTTGGGAACAATAAATCTAATTACATTTTAACGGATAAAATTATAAAATAAAAAAAATACATTAAAGGTGGCTAAAAAGATATATATATATAACAGTATAAATTATAGATAATATAATATTTTTACCTTTTTATACAAGGTTTTTATTGTTTTCCTTTTCTCTCATGCAAAAGTCCAATTCCAACTGGAGTGGGTCAGTTCCACATCTGCATTTCCGAACCCAACCAACCAAAACCAACAACCCAACCCGAAACACAGAGATACTTGAACCCGGTATTTGACCCACCCACCCGTTTTCTCTTCTCCTTCACCAACACCCAATTTGGGTATACCTATCAGAATCCGATCCAAGTCCAAACACGCATCATCACCCGGTTCTCTCTCCGTCTCCCTTCTCTCCTAACCCTATCGTTTTCTGCCGGACCCTCCGATCGGACCCTAAAATCACCACCACTCTCTCTCTCTCTCTCTCTAAGTAAGAGACTCTCTCTCTCTCCGTCTCTTCAATTCAACTTTCTTCCCTTTTCCTTTAATGGGAACTCTTAATTGCGTTATGTGACGGTTCAATGTATCTGAATTGCAAAACATTTTTGTGAAATTTTGCTTTTATTTAGAGCTTGTTGTTTACAGGCCACGTAATTGTAGCAGTCTATGGTTTTAAATTGCAGGCGTACCCAATTTTGCCTTTTCTTTTCTTTCCTTTTTATTCCCTTCAATTTACTGTGACTTTGATGCTTATTAAGGGTTAAGTTAGTTTGAGGCAATATATGTCTAGATTCTGATCTAAACTCGTTGTTCTTGCTATATCTTGCTGAGGATTATGCTAAGTTTGAAGTTTATGTTTTTTTAACTCGAGTAGGGTTTTAAATGGCAGTTGTAATTGTGATCGTCATAGTTAAATTGAGGACTCTTGTAGAGCAATTGCGCCTGATAGGGTCTGTGATCACAGCCTGATGCGGCTGTGATTTTGGCAATCAAGATGATTGATTCTGAGCCGCATCATGTGAGTCTGGTTGCAATGTAAAACCTCGCAGTGATGGAAGATATCTGGTTCAGGAATATAGGATGTTGTTTTGATATTTTCGGTCTGAATTTAACAAGATTTCAGTGAGTTTATTAGAAGATAAGCTTTAGCCCTCTACATCTTAGTGTAATTCATGAAAGAGTGAGGGGTGAGCCTTGGCGCAATAGTAAAGTTGCAGCCTTATGACATAGAGGTCACAAGTTCAAAACTATAGAAGTTTGCTTGCTGGGTAAGATTGTGCGTATTTACCTTCCCCGAACCCCACATGGTGGAGGAGCCTTGTGCATTGGCCACCCTTTATTTAGAGGAGGGTGGAACTGGCATCAGCTTTTGATTTTATTCTTCCCAGCTATCCTTAAATGCTTTGCTACTTAACAAATTTTGGAGTTTTGACTTTTTTGTATTAAGACATTTTGGGTGATGACTTATCAGTTAGTTTTGTGTGATGTGCAGAGTATTGGTAATCTGAAGCCTATGCGATGGAAATATCAAATGATTCGGGTACTAAGAAACCAAAAAGGCTGACATCCGTTGTTTGGAATCACTTTGAAAGGGTTAGAAAGGCTGACATCTGCTATGCTGTTTGTGTGCATTGTAACAAGAGACTTAGTGGATCGAGTAACAGCGGAACTACTCATCTGAGAAATCACTTGATGCGGTGTCTGAAAAGATCAAATTTTGACGTGTCTCAATTACTTGCTGCAAAGAGAAGGAAGAAAGATAATACCATCAGTCTAGCAAACATTAGTTTCGATGAAGGTCAGAGGAAAGAAGAATATATAAAGCCAACAATCATCAAGTTTGAACAGGAGCACAAGAAAGATGATATCATTAACTTCGGAAGTAGTAAATTTGATCAGGAAAGGAGTCAACTTGATCTTGCACGCATGATCATATTACATGGATACCCATTTAGCTTGGTTGAACAAGTAGGATTCAAGGTCTTTGTGAAGAACCTCCAGCCTCTCTTTGAGTTCATGCCAAACAGTGCTGTAGAGATTTCTTGTATAGATATCTATAGGAGGGAGAAAGAGAAAGTGTATGATCTGATAAACAGATTACAGGGTAGGATTAATCTGTCTATTGAAATGTGGTCTTCAACAGAAAATTCTTCGTATTTGTGCCTATCTGCTCATTATATTGATGAGGAATGGACATTACAGAAGAAAATCTTGAACTTTGTCACACTTGATTCTTTGCATACTGAAGACTTACTTCCAGAAGTGATTATCAAATGTCTCAATGAATGGGATATTGACGGCAAGCTTTTTGCCTTGACACTTGATGATTGTTCCATCAATGATGACATCACCCTTAGAATCAAGGAGCGAGTTTCTGAGAAAAGGCCTTTCTTAAGTACTCGTCAGTTACTTGACATACGCTCTGCAGGACATCTCATAAATTCCATAGCTCAAGATGCCATGAAAGCATTACAGGAGGTGATCCAAAAGATTCGAGAGAGCATTAGATATGTTAGAAGTTCACAAGTAGTGCAAGCAAAATTTAATGAAATTGCTCAGCATGCTACAATTAACACTCAAAAGGTGTTATTTCTTGATTTTCCAGTTCAGTGGAAGTCTACCTATCTCATGCTTGAAACTGCGGTAGAATACAGAAGTGCTTTTTCTCTTTTCCAAGATCACGATCCCTCCTATTCATCAACTCTAAGTGATGAGGAGTGGGAATGGGCCACTTCTGTTACTGGATACTTAAAACTTTTAGTTGAAATTACGAACGTATTTTCAGGCAACAAATTTCCTACTGCTAATATATATTTCCCTGAGATCTGTGATGTCCATATCCAGTTAATTGATTGGTGCAGAAGTTCAGATAGTTTTCTTAGTCCCATGGCTTTGAAGATGAAAGCCAAATTTGACAAATACTGGGGCAAGTGCAGTTTGGCTTTAGCTCTAGCTGCTGTTCTAGATCCTCGGTTTAAAATGAAGTTGGTTGAGTACTACTACTCCCTTATTTATGGCAGCACTGCACTGGACCGTATCAAGGAAGTTTCTGATGGTATCAAAGAACTTTTTAATGCTTATTCTATCTGTTCAACTATGATTGATCAAGGCTCAGCCTTGCCTGGCAGCAGTTTGCCTAGTACTAGTTGTAGTTCCAGAGACAGGCTAAAAGGCTTCGACAGATTCCTTCATGAGACATCACAGAGTCAGTCCATGACATCAGACTTGGACAAGTATTTAGAGGAACCAATCTTTCCACGTAATTCTGATTTCAACATATTGAACTGGTGGAAAGTTCACATGCCAAGATACCCAATTTTGTCCATGATGGCACGTGATGTTCTTGGGACTCCAATGTCAACTTTGGCACCGGAATTGGCATTTAGCACTGGGGGCAGAGTGCTAGATTCTTCTCGTAGTTCACTAAACCCGGATACAAGAGAGGCTTTGATATGTACCCAAGATTGGCTCCGAAATGAATCTGGAGGTATGTACTTATCCTGTACCTTTTTCTACCCATAGAACAATGTTGATTGAATTTCTGATTCTGATGCCTTATTTTTTCTGACTCTTTGTCAGATCTAAATCCATCCCCAATCCATTCTGCTTTACCTCTTCTCATCGAATGAAGTTAATTTTTCCATGGTATGCCTTTTTAAACTTGTCTCATGAGTTCCTAATCTCTCCAGATTCCATTGTTCAACATTTTATTTTTGGTCTGTGCTTGTGTACCAAGGGAGATGGGTCGGTTACCAGTTCATGAATAATCTGTTACCATTTTGTTTTATAATGTCAGGTCTTATGGAAGAAGCATCTTAGAATTCTCAAGTTTGCCCTTGTTCCCCGCATCATTTGTTGCTGGGAAGTGATCTATCTTTGTGCAAATATTCTGTGAAGATGCATTGTATATTGTTAGAGCAACAATGTAGATTCTTTTTTATACCTATAGATATCTCTTCTTGGTTAGATGCTTTTATTGGACTAGCTTCGGCTGAATCTGATTTTGTATATAGGGTTGCATGCCCTTGATATCAAAATCGCTCCTTGCCTCAGTTTTCTTTCGCTTCACTGTTCATACAATAAAGTTGCGCTCAACGAATGATCTTAACGAATAAAGATCACTTCACAGTGGTATGTTTTAACTGTCCTTCATGACCTTTATAATGCGAAGTTTTTATCCACATTTTTATAATTAAACATAAGAGAAAGGTTAGGGTAGATCATAATTGTTAAGTGTTAATTTAATCTTTTTAAGACACTGATTTCAATTACTTAATTTAGAATACGACTACTCTATATTATATATTATTCAGAATATATTTTGAACAGTTCTATATTTCTTAATTTGTACATATTCTAAAATATAATTTCAAATTGGTTATGAGATAATTATGAGATGTTATAACAGGAAAATGTTGGTCATTTTTATATTATGGAAGGTGGGAAAACGAAATTATGGGAGTGAAGAAAGAAAAGCCGGTTAACCAATTGTCAAAGTTTTGGGGCTGATTCTTCGTGAACCTACTATCTTCCTGCACCTTAAATGTGAATTTACAATTTTATTCTTTTAATTTTTTTAATCCAATTCTATCCTTTACCTTTTTCACTCAACACCTTCTTGGTCGTATAACCTACAATAATAAAAAAAAATATTTAATTATATTGCGGGTTGTACAATTCGTAATTTATTTAAAAAGTTTTTATTTAAATTACGGATTTACAACCTGTAAAAATAAAAATATTTTAATAAATTGTGGATTCTACAATCCGCAATTTATTGAAAAAAAAAAATTCAATTGCAGTTGTATAACCCGTACTAATGAAGGTGTAGAAAAAATAATTACAGGTACAATCCACAATGATAATATTTTTTAATTACATTGAGATTTGTGCAATTTGCAATTCATTAAAAAAAATACTATCATTGCAGATTGGACAATCTGCAAAGAGAAAAAATAAAATAAAAATTGAAACACCGTCGACGACGATGAACGAATAAGCTCTCAAATCTCTCTCCCTTAGCAATTACAGCCTCCAGCACAATGTTCTTCCACCTTTGCAATCCCTCTCCCTCTACTTTGATTGCCCCAAACTTGTACCTTCATAAATGCACGAAACTAGTACTTTCATGTTTTCCTCTGCCTTTAACCTAGTCCTCTAACAATAAGGGTATTTTTCATCTTTTTCTCATTACTAAAATTAGAGTATTCAAAATTAGAGGTGCAGGAAGACAGTATGGAGGTGTAGGAAGAATCAGTCAAGTTTTGGTACCTTAACATGGTGGTCGAACCGAAGGAAAGTGAGGGTGAAGGTGCAATTAGTGTTCCAATTGCAAATAATAGCTATTTAGGCCATTTCTTTATATACCTCCATAGTTTACATGTGCATTTCATGGAGTGATCAAAACATCAAATTGTCCCCTTAACGCAATCCTAGTTTTAATTGCATCCAACAAAACTCTTCTTCAATTTGTTATGATTTTTGAGTTGTAGAATTGGAGTAGGATGCATTGGAAGTGATTGGAAGAGGTGCACTTCATGACATTGTGTGAGATTAAATATGTAATTTGAAATTTAAGTGAGTTAGATCAATACTTATGAGATCAATACTTAGAAGAATTTTCCCAACACGAAAAATCGTAAAAATGTTACAAGTGAACAAAGAAAATACACAAAATTATGTGGCAAAATATTATACAATGTGTTGTTTTAGTTATTGAACTTTTAGTTTTTTTGTCTCAAGTGTTTATCACTCTTCCTTTGAGCCTTCAACTTGTCGAGTCTCTAAAGAGGAGTCAACCTTATCAAGTATTCTTCTTCCAAAAATATACCTAGACATGTTAAATAACCTTTCACCGAGATCACAAACTAAGATGTAACTTCCATCTCAAGAGGTCAATAAAATTCAAATCAAGAAAAACTCAAATTCAGAATGCTAAACTTAAGAGATTTAAAAGACACTAAAATAAGAAATTAAGACTTACAAACAAATTAGTCACACAAAAGGAAACTTAGGATAGGTTATATAATAGAATACAAAACAAAGAACAAATTCTAGAGTATTTCTGACAGTAGTGCTTCTCAAATTTATGAAAATTTTTCTACAATGAATTTGACTTTGAATTTTTTTTCTCATATGCAAAACAGAATATGTGAACTATTCTTCACAAATTTGGATCAAAAACAGCACAGGGAAAATTTAAAACAATTCAAACTCGAGAGCAAAACCCATATAGAGAACTTGGTTTTTCAGCACATAACATCTTGGCTCTTACAATTTGTCATTTTTTTCTATTTCAAATTACGATACACCTTTTTAACACAATGTTTCTACCATTTTAAAATGATCAAATATAATTTTTCACTCAAAAATACGACGTAATTTGTTTGTAACAAATTTTCCAATCCATTGTTACTACTACATAAATTTCAAGCGAGCTGAAACCTAATGATGCCAATAAATTTGAACAAGACAATAAGATATGAAGGAAACCTAACTCTAAGAAGCTCAGTAATGATATAATATCAAGTTACAGAACTCAAATTCAGAAAGTAAAAAGCACACAAAGCATAATACATGTTCAGTTTAATTTAGAGATTTCATCAAACATATGCTGAACATAGCAAAATTCACTTAGGCATTTTCATAAACACCTTGCAAAATAACACATAATATGAAGTTTATAAACATTTAGGATTCACATGGATTTAGACAAAACATGTAAAGATTATAAACTAAAAATTACCCAAATATAAAGTGATTCTACTTATTGAAATTGAAGAAAAACTCAAAAATTAAAAACAATAACAACACTTACTATATGAACACCTAAGGCATAGACATGATGATTCGAGTAGGAACTGGAAATTTGAATTATATAACAAGACAATTATACAATTATACTCAGTACAGACACACAAGACATGCAACAATTCAGGTTAGACAACATGGTTATGAAGAAAAAAATTAGAAGAAGAACTTATCTCTTGTAGACCATGACTCTGATACCAAATGGTGCAATCCTAGTTTCAATTGCACATATCAAAGCTCTTCTCCAATTTGTTTTGATTTTTGAATGATGGGATTGGAGTAGGATGCAAAGGAAGTGATTGGAAGAGGTGCATTTCATGACATTGTGTGAGATGGAATGTGTAATTTGAAGTCTATGTGAGGTTAGGACATCATTTAGGAGAAAATCTAGAAGTTTCTTTCAAGTAGACTACTCTAGGAAGAGCACAAGAACAAGTAGAAGCACCAAGAAAATATTTGGCAGCATAACAATACTCACACATAACCTGAAGATTACATAGCCAAGCACTCTTATTTATAGTGCTTTAGATACCTAAGCTTGTAAGACAAGCTTCTAAAATCCTCTCCACTCACACAATGACATGCACTTTAAAATCCTCTCCATTCACACAATTCCATGTGCAAGGGTAGCTTGCAACCCAAGCTTTAAGAATAATACAAAAAAGTGTTTTGGATTGTGAATTCAATGTCGTTTGTTGCATAAAAAAAAGCTTTCAAAATGTATAATCTGGAAGAAACTTCTAGATTACACAATTCGAAAGTTTTTTTTATGAAAAATGACTTCCAGATTGTGCAATTTAGAAATGAAAAATGATTGCACAATTTGGCAGTCAAAAATGACTTTCGGATTGTGCAATATAAAATATTTTTTATACCAACATATTTCATCCTCAAAAACCAAAATATATATAAAAATAGTAAAATACTAGAAAAAAAAATATAAACAAAACCTAGCCTCTTACAAAGTAAAAACTCACACACACAACACAACAACAGTACAATAACAACAATATAATAGCGATATTGGCAATGACATAATTATAACTTAATCACCATATACAACAAAAAAAAAATAGCTACCAAACTACAAACATCGTAGAACCAATTCAAAAACTACCCTATAATTAAATAGTCAATCCAAATATCCTTATACTAGTAAGGCACAAGAGCAAGAACATTAGAAGGCCCTACTTGTTGAGCGCGATCTTGTGTAACAAGATTTTCTTGACGAGCAGGTTAATTGGCAGTGCTTTTGATTCTAACATACTCTGTACTCACTTAATTTTCATTCCAAACAACACAACTACCATAGTTCACAATCCAAACATTCAAAGGTCTGAAAATCCAAACATTCAAAAGTCTGAAAACACTTACAATAAACCATTACACACCCATCTTTGTACTTTAGAGTTTAAGCAGAAAACTCAACAAAATTAAATGAAACTCGCAAGCACTTTAAAGATTCATATTAACTAACTAACAAACTAACTAACCTTATGGCTAATGTGAATTCTTTTGCAGCAATAGAAAATTGGAAACATGAATCAGTGTTGAGTGTGAGATATTACAAAAAGAGCTAGAAGAAGACAAAGAAACAAAATCTCTCGATATCAGAAGGAGCGAGGTGATTGTGAACGAGAGAAAAGAGATCGAGAACGTGTTTTAGTGACTTAAAGCTTAGCTTCTTCAAAGATTAAGGCTTCACGAACTCCACCATTTATTACTAAGGGTTATTTAAAAAAAGTATATTTTTATTGTATAAATACAATAATATTAAATGAATTTAGCCATTATTCTTAATTAGTGTAAAAGTAATTGATTTTAAATAATATTTTGATTTTATTGTTATTAACTTAAGCTTATGTTTAAATAAAATTAAAAATTTTTAAATGTTAATTTTTTAATTGATATTAACTATTTCAATATTATACAAAAATCAATAAATGTATTGATATTAATTTAAAATATTTTATAAATTAACAATTAACAATTAATGTTATAAAATTTAGTTACTTCAATATCAGTATCTAAATCTAGGTAATAGTGACTAAAAGTTTGAGTATTTAATAATATGATAATTAGAAAAAAAAAATAATTTTCAACTTTATTAATTTTTGTTGAGTGAAAATTAGTCTATAAATTAGAAAAAAAGTGACTTAAATAAATAGTTTATCATTACATCTTAACAAGAGACTAAAAAACTTGTCTCTAAATATATAGTCTCTAATTATATTATAAATTAATAATAAAAACTATTTTAGATATCAATAATTTTTAATTTATAAAATAGTATATCAATTAGTTAATATAATGATTAATTAATTTTTTCTCTAAACTAATTACTATATAATGATTTTTTTAGTATTTGTTTGACTTTCAATAATATTTCACTTTTATTTGCGATTCCTAAATAACTTATAATCCTCAATTCAAGTTTAATCTCAAACTTCGTACAATACTAAGATAATATTTTAATATTTTTGTATTGTCTTCAAAGATCTTTTTGCACAAAACTAAACATATTGTTCTTGTACAAAAGTTAATTCATTGTATTAAAGAAAAATATTAGAACTTACATGTCTTTAAATAAATATCAATTTATTTAATAAATTGTTCTTATACAATACTAAAATAATTTATTTAAAGAAAAATATTGTTCTTGTATAAAAGTAAATTCATTGTAATAAATTACATCTCTTTACATAAATATCAATTTATAGTTCATAAATCAAATATTAGAACTTAGTTACATATAAAAATTTCTGAATTCTAAATTTACTCAAAACAAATAAAAATGCCTAAACTTAGAATAACTATTTACAATCACTCGTATACACCACAACTAAAAATAAATGCAAGAGGATATCTCAACTAGACTCATGTTCATATTTCTCTCTTGGAACCTCTTGAGAACCCTCTCTCATCTCATCTTGGTGTCATAATCTAAAATTTCAATCAAAATTTATGGGTTCTCATGCTCATATTCCTCTTACAAATCTTCTTTCATGACATCTTTTTCCTCTTTTGAGTCGTCCTCCACCAAGTTTGTTGTAAGTAGAACTACTCTCTTAGCACTTCCCACGTTTAGGGTCAAATGAGATGGTGGGTGGACAACATTTATTGTGATCTCGGGAGGAAACTGAGCAAAAGTCAAGTCCGATTGGTGATGAATGAAGAGAATTAGACAAGTTGACAATTTCTACTGCAGTGGTGTTGGTTGGGTCTACCAAATAAAACATTGATAAGCTTCAATTGACGGCTTCTTCCTGCATTTCTAATTCTTTTTTCAGGTACTTTCAAAATTTTTGAAATTGTTCAAATTACTCTTAAAATAATAGTGTTGAGACGAAAATACCCTGCACCTCTAATTCAGGAAATTATTATTCTAGAATAAGATATTCCGTAACTTAAAAATCGTGTTCCGAAATGATATGTTAACACATTCTGACCCTCCAAATTCATTCCGAAATAATTTATTTTGGAACACTCTTATTAACTTACCAACATATTCTGAAATAAGTTGTTCCGTAACATATTCCCACTCCCAAATATACATTTTAGAATTGAAAGGGCAGAAAGATCAGTGTTAGAATTTTTGAAAAATTTGAAGATGTCCTGAGAAGGCTTGAAGGTGCAAGAAGCAGTCGTCTCAAGTTGTTCAAGTGAGTAATCCATTGATACAGTATAAAGTTGAAAGTGACCCATAAAATTATTTTCATCGAAGCATTGTGCATTTACCTGCCCTTAAAGGTATTAATCCATGTATGTATACGGGGTTGGGATCTAAATTAGCTATACAAAATGTCATCCACCTAAAATTTAGTATAATCTAAATAATTATACACATTGTAATTTTGCACAATGTAATTTTCATGTAATTTAACTTAGTGTAGTGTAAGATCATAAAATGTCATTTCATTATACATGATTGATTTTCTAAACACATTACCACTTTTATTAAGTCTTAATTTTCTACAGGTACTGTTACAAATAAAATAATAGCAAGAAACTAGCTCAAGATCTACTTGAAAATAACATCGATACTTCATAACATATTTGATATATAGTAATATTTATTTTAATCATTAAGTTGAATTTTTTAGGATCAAAGTAAAATAATTCTCACTTTTACTTACTCTAAACACATTTACTCTCCTCTTGCACAAGCTTTTATTTGCTTCCATTCTTCTTTTTCGTTCAACTTCTTCCCTTGCTTCAAGTTTTTCTATACTAATATCAAAAACATTTCATATTCTTTACTGCTTCTAACAATAACCAAAATATTGTAGTATGTTCAACATAATTTTTCTCCACCATAACTTGTCACTACTGAATTGTTGGACTTTAGTGGGAAAATGTTTGCTGCTTTACTTAGAATAAAAAGAAATAAAGAAGCTTTGGAAAAACTAGGTACTTATTCTTTATTCCATTTCTAGAAATCAATTTGGTTTTGTTCATCCTTTAAAGGTTAAATTCCAGATTAACTCTTTTAGAAATTATTTTGCTTCAACTAAAGATGATCTAACTCTTATTTATAAATTTAATATTAGAGTAGACTTATTAGATATAACGTCCATAGCTTATAGAACAAGTCCAACCACCAAGAGAACCAATTGCTAAAATTACTAAAAGTGGCTAGAAAAGGTTTTGAAGCTTTACTCTTTTCATTGTTAAAATGTTGGGATATACGATCATATTCATTTGACCAAGTTTGACATCTCTATCTTCAACATGCTACTGTTTCTTGTAATGTTGGAATAGAGATCTTCACATCCTTGAACTCTCTTAAGGACTATCTTCGTAACCCTTTTAAACATAATTTTTATAATAATGTTAAAACTCATAGGACAATGTTATATAATTAGCGTTTTCAAATCGAACAATGACTTGGAAAAGATGAGATTGATTGTTCTAAGAAAAACATTAAGACCATTTTTTATCATATCATTATAATGAAAACCTTCACCTTGTCAAGATAAAATTAGAACATGTTGCTTTTCAAGTTTATTGGTTACTGATGACACAAATTTTGTACACATATATGACTTTATTGTACAAATATTATACTTTCCATATGCTTTATTCTTAATTCTTATTTCATTTTCTTTCATTAGTAATAAATTAGGTTCATTATACATATTTGCCTTAATATTGTATTTTCAGCTTATTTGACTTTTTTTCATTGTTTTGGTCATAAATTTTTATATAAATATTATTTTTGGATGATTCTAATTGCATTGGATTCTACCTTTTCAAGACTTCAAAATGAATATATGGTTTGATAAATTTGGAGTTTTCTATTATTTTTTATCATTTTTAGAAGTTGAGGAAAATTTGTTAAAATTTTGTAAAGGAGCATATGCTGATTAACTTTTGTTTGTATTAGCTTAAATTTTTGTAATTGAACTTATAGACCTAATTAAAGCTCACATTTAGATCAATCTTTGCTTTAGATTTTAGAACCTATATAAAGCCTAAATGTGCTAAAAACTAAGAAACAAAATTCATTTGTCAAATTTTAGAGTTTTAGTTTTTCTTCTTTCCTCCCTTTTCCCCTCATGTTCGCCGTTGTCTATTTCAATCCTTTTATCTTGTATTTTCTATTCTTCATCAATGTAGAACTAAATTTGTGAGGATCAATTTAAAAATCAAGATTAAACAAACTGAATTGAGTTTTGCACTGATTGTTCTTCTCATTTTTAAAATCGATTTTGCTCTTAATGATATCAAATTACATTTGTGATTTTATAGTTCAAATTAGAAATTAATTAAATCTTAATTTGATAACTGAATACAAATTTAATTGAATGATATTGAGATTTAATTTATATAACTTATTTAGTTGTTAATTGAATCAATTAATTGTTAAAAGGTGGATCTAAATCTTTAAAGAATTGTGATATTCAGATTCTTTAGTTATTGAATTTATGATTGATCCCTTTTGATCTTTCTAATTTTACTTTTGATTGATTTCTTCAATTTTTGTTTTACCTTTTTCAATCTGTAAACCCTCAATTTTAAAACAATATTGAAGATTGAATACAGTAAAAATGAGAATTGAACTTGGTTGTGCTTTATATTGTAAAATTTAAAGAAACAAAGTATCTTTAATGAACGATAGTCAAAATTAGTTATCAACTCAATTTTTTTACTCAATCAAGATTGAAATAAATATTTTCAACTTAATTTAATGTATCTTACCTTCTCCACAAAAGACATTCTTCAAAAGTTCCTTGTAAAACTAATTTTGGCCCTTTGCTCTACATAATGCTTATGGTATCCTTTATTCATGAAAATTTAGTGGTAATCTAATGAACCCTATTTGGTTCATCCAATTTTGTCTTTCTTCTACTTTTGGGAAGCACAAGCTCTTCTCTGGAAAAGAAATATCCTTATACCCTTCAAAGGTGCTAGGTTAGCTTCATTTTTCCTACGAAGATGATAACTTCTTATGAATTTTTGAGAAATATATGAACATTTTTCTTAATCACCAAGACTTTGGTATAGATCCTGCTCCCCAAAGTCTCCATTGAGTTCCCTCATACCAATACTCAAAAACTTCAAGCCAAATTGATTGACATATGGCGGGATTGCTTACTTGGGATATTTTGGTCATTGGCTTCCAAATGAGGATGTAAATTTTTTTTTCTTTATCAACCCAACTATTTTAAAGATAATTTGGGTTGAGTTAAATGATCTCATTCCCTTGATTTTTCAATGATATCAATTATCAAGTTTTGGTGATTATTGAGAAGACACTACAACCAAAACTCTAGTCCATTCTCCCTAAAAGAAAGATGAAATTTTATCCATAATTCTTTAACAAAAACAATTATTGCACTAAATATTTTGATGGGTGAAAGAAATAGTTTCATTAAACCATGAAAGCATAACCATTGTACTTCCAATACTAAAAATTTCTCATTCATTTGTGATGCAAGATACCAACAAATCAAGAAAAGGTAAAATGTTTCATTCCTTTCAAATTGATAAGTTAAAAATTTCTAGGAAAAGTGTTATAACCACCACAAGCATTTTTTTACAACATTGCATTGAGTGTTATAACACCCAAAAACGTTTACAACATTGCATTAAGTATAGTCATTTCTTTGATTAACTAAGTAGAAAAGAATTAAACCTCCTTTAAAGTACAGGTATAACTAGTTCTAAAAAAATACTATCCAAAATACTTATCTATCTTTCCTTTAACACCTTTTGGATTAAAAATATCTTATCCACCCAATATAGACTTTAGAATGTCCTAATGTGTCTAATCTTTTCAAAAACTATATTAAGAAAATCTAATTACCTTAACCAAATTATATTATCCTTATTTTTACTTAAATTTCCTTCTCTACATTAGTCATAATGAAATTTCATCCAACACTCCTTAAGATAAGAATTCTCAAATTGATGGTATTTCTAATTCATTTATTTTTTTATTTCAAAAAGTTAAACTATATAACATCTCACAAAGAAGCTGATGATTGAAAACAAAATATGAAAATGAAATAATTAATCCAAAGAAATCAACCCTCCCAAATCTAATAAGACAAAGAATCCATCACAAAGTTAGAAAAGGAATTTTTTTTTTCCTTTTATGATTTTATTATATTTCTCATATTTATATGTTGTAACGGTGGGATGACGAAATAAAATTAAAAGACTAAGAAGTTGACATCAATATTTATTAGGAAATATATTGAAAGGATCATTTAAAAGATATTAGTCTACAAAACTATATTGTTGAGTTTGAGAGTCAATTATAAGTAAAGAAGGTGTTAGCAATATATCACACTCATGACTACCTAAAATTACTTAAGCATATTATGTATATTTTTAAAATATTTGTTTCACTTTAAAAACATTAACTTGAATAAATATTTATTATGAAATAAATATCATATTATGAGATAGAAAGATGAACAAAAATGAATAAAGGATATGATAATGATTTTTTTTCTATTTTTCTATTAAGAACAAAAGTAAATGGTTGAATATATACTAACAGTATAGCCATTATAGGTTTAGCTAAAGAGAAAAAAAAATATTACAATATGATTCTGCCATAGAAGATGACAAAATAAGAAAATTGATGACAATTCGATTTTTTTATAAAGACAAAATAACATAATTGATGTTAGTTTTTTTTTATAGAAATATGTATAATTTCAAAATATTAATACAAATTTATTATTTTAAATTAGTTATTATTATAAATTTGACAAATGTTATATATTTTTATATATTTAGTTTGACAAGAGTGATTTCTTGCTCCTAAATATAGTCAAATGTACTATAAAATCAACATTACGAAGTTTTAGTATATAAAAATATGTATTGATAATATATATATATATATATATATATATATATATATATATATATATATATATTATTAAATATTAAGATTTCTAAATTATCATACCTCATATAGGGTGAGCAAAATTAACAAGGGTGTACACCCAAGCCAAACTATTATAACATTTTCTTACTCCTATTATTATTTATTATTATAATAATCATTGTTATTTAAAAAAAAAGCATATGACTAATTTAGAGAAAGACTTTAAAATTATATATTTTACAAAATTATCCATAAGTCTCATAAATAAAAAAGAATGTCACTAGCCAATTAATTCATTTTTTATATCATAAATTTAAATATTTTATCAAATATCTTATTTAAATTTTAAATTAGAGAGAAATTAGGATAACAAGTTTTCATAATTTACACTAAAAAAAATAAATTATTAAATCCAAAAAAAATATTTTTTTTAAATTTTATTTTTGTCCATATTTATAGAAAGGTGTTTGATTTTTAAATTTTATGATAAATTTTAATATATTATTGTTATAAAAAATGAAAAATAGAGACGGAATTTAAGGTAGACAAGTTGTCACAATCTAGATATTTATATCCTAACATTAAAAGGATGTTATATCCTATTAACTCGTTCTTTAATTTAATATACTATTATAATATTTCATTAAGCTGTGAGATTTAAATATCATATTTTATTAACTTATTTTAATACAATTTTTTAGTAAATATATAATTGTTGTTATTATTTGTTTATTGTAATTAAAAAAAAAGCAAAGTAATAAATTGTCTGCACTTTCATTTTAAAATTTTGAAATCAAAGAAATGTGGTGTTGAGATTAATAAATCTTATTCTTTTAACTCTAAAGAGTATGTCTCAAGATTTTGATTTAGAAGAACATGGCAATATGTTTGGTGCAAAAAGCAGAATATCAAGTTTACGGTCCATGAGATATTCTCCTCTAGCCGATTACTTACTGTACCCCTTCTTTTAACCTATACCTCCACAATTGGGTGAAATGTCTAAATTATTTTGACCACTTCCCCGTTCATTGCAACTTGTCATCATCGTCACCACTATTATCGTAACCACTGCAGAAAAGGAATAAAAGAAATTGAACATAGTAAAAAATCTTGTTCTAAAAAGTTCTTCAAAAACTTGTTTCCAGAAATCCTGCTTTGAAAATTTTATTGTGAAATGTATTTCATACTTTCATAAAAATATTATTTTAAAAATATTGTTTTGAAAATCTTATCTTATCTCGAAAACTTGTGTAATGTATTTCATAAATTTTAGAGTGCGTTTTGAAAATATTATATATAATTCAACAGTGATTTTAAGGAAGGATAAAATAGTGATTTTGAAAATTATGAAATTGTAGGTTCAGAGGAGACATGTTCAAATTGAAGTGCAGGAAGCATTTTCCTTTCCTTTATTATAAGTTAGAAAAGAAAATGGAATGGACTTTAGCCCATGCACTAAGTGACAAACAATTCAGGGGTTTTTCTTCCTGCACTTCATAATTACTACTTGTACTTCCATAACTTTTAAAATACTTGTTTTATGCTTGTCATTTGACTTGAACATTATTCCTTTGAAAATTTTGTTATACTACTGGTTTTCTTTCATCATGGTTTGAAATACAACCATTCATGCAAACTTTAACGGTGGTGATGATTTCGAGTGGCCTCAAGTATATGGAAAAGATACCAAGGAGTTTTATTATAAGTTAAAAAAGAAAATGGACTCACAAGTCTTCTTAAGGCATCCAAAAAATTTAAAAATTCCAGAATTACCTTTTACGCAATGACTGCTTTAATCTTGAGGTTTTTGAAGTAATAGAAATGTGGAATGGAGGTGGAGAAGTTGTGCAAAACGTGAAGGGTGGAGGTGACGGTGAGGTGCAGTGCCTGATTGGTGACGTTCTGCAGTGGTGGGCGTTGTTAGCGGCGGTAGACGACTGCAAGTGCAACAACGCGACGAAGCAGTAGTGGCGCAACGTCGTGCAAGGTAAGTTGGGATGAAATCGAATTGAGTTACAAAACATGGTGTTTCGCAATGTATTTTTTTGGGGTGTGTACATATTACGGAACCAATCATTCCGCAACATGTTAAGCAAGTTTTGGAACAGGGTATTTCGCAATATATTTCCCTTGATGTGACATTATTGCGGAATAGAGTGTTCCATAACTCATTATGGTATTGATTGTGCTGTTGCGGAACAGCCTATTCCGCAACACAATTTTTGAGTTATGGAACCACCTGTTCCTCAACACAGTTTATGAGTTATGGAACCACCTATTCCGCAACACAGTTTTTGAATTTTTGAATTTAATAATGCCGATTATTGTTGTAGTTGACCATGGAAGAACATGTTGTGACAAAAATGAGTGATGAAGTAGATAAAATTTCAAGTATGGAACGATTAGAATTGGTTAACTATGATGGTGGTGATTGGGCTAATCATTTCACCACCGATGAGGTAATTTTATTTGATGGTGTTATTTGTGTGTGAAATTTTAAATCTAAATTTACTATTTTTGATGTAGGGATTTCCAAAACGAGATGATTTACTGGAATGGGTTCATAGAGTTGCGTTTGATCTTGGGTTTGTGATTGTGATACTTAAATCAGACAAAGCAAACCACGTAACATCAGGCACAACATCATCACCTCCTCCCCTTCCATCTCCCCTTCGATCTCCCTTTCGAACAGATGTTGTGGGCCTCTCTCTACGATCTCCTTGAGAACTTGCCCCTCTAGTTCTAGCCATGAATATATGAACAACAACAAAATCAAAGTACAAATTTCAAAAAAATAAATAAAAAATTTAATTTTCGTAGCAAATGAGTTGTGGAACGAAGCGTTCCGCAACTGTACTACGGATCCGCAATACAGTTGTTGAATGCTCCGTTCCGTAACTCATTTCGTACGTCTACCCTTAAATCGCAAACCCTAAAAATTTCTTCAAATACTCTACAAATCCAAAAATGCATCATACATACCTCAAATAATCTTCAAATGCATTGTTTTTGAAGGTTTACGGAATGAAAATGGCCACAAAAATGGAACCACGGAACAAGACTTGAGCTTGGAGGTGGAGCTGCACAACAAAAATGAGACAACATTATGGTGGAGGAGATACGTAGGTTTTAGGGTTCAAGGGCATTTTAGTCTTCATAGTAAAAATTTAAGAGTAATATCGTCCAAAATGAAAAATTTTGGGGTGCACCAAAAAGTGCTTGGAGGTGCAGGAAGAAGTAGTCAAGAAAATGGAATGGGCTTTAACCCATGTGCAAGGTGACAAACAAATTAAGGCTTGATGAATTCTTTCAGCACCCCAATACCCTCGTCCTCCACCTCCATAAGATTTTAAAATGTCAAAATTATCCCTGTTGAAATGACGTAAATGACCTTGTGGTATTTGAAATAGAAAATGAACGTTTGAACAGTGTCATTTGTTACTGCTACAGTACGCATACAGTGTGAAATCTCTCTGCAATTGTTCGTAGACGGAGCCATTTTTGAAAGTTTATAGGTGGATTAAACGGTGGAAAAGCTTCTTGGACTTGTCGGAAGTGTTGATCGACAGCGAAGAACGACGGGGAGGTAAGATTTTTAGATTTCGGTATATTTTCGTCGATAGGTAGGTCATCTGGATGAAGGTCACCCGGTTTAGAAAAATTTTAGTAGTTGTAAACTGGATGGATGGTGGCAAATGAAATATATTAGTGTCCCTATACCATCTCTCAACAAATCCACATAAGAGGCCCTTGTCCGCGACCTCGTAGCAAATGTTGCATAGAGGCAACAATCCACAATTAACAATCAAAGAAAAAACATCACCACGAGGAAGACCGAGGTTGTTAACCTTTCTTCCATGGGAGACCAATTTTAGGACTCCCCGATCCTGACCAAAAAAGAACAAAAGAATATACATAAAAAAGTTCATATATCAAATATAACATCAAAATAAGAAATACATAAAACAAAATCTTACCTCTCCCTGTCACAATCTTAGTGCTACGTGGTGATTATAACTTACCAAAAGGGAGACTTCAGATGGTTCCCCAGGATAACCTACAACCTCACCAGCATCAGGAAAGCCAATAGGAGCAACAGGAGCATCAACAACATCAGTACCACCAGCAGGAGCACTAGATGAAGCACCACGATCACCTCTGCGAACTGATGTTGTAGGCCTTCTTCGCCCTTCAACTTGGGAACTACCTCCTCTGGTCCTAGCCATAACTGTGACAGTGCACAATTAGTATTTAAATAATTCAAAAAATAAATTAAAAAACTGAACTGGATGCCTCCCATCCGGTTTACAATTTTTCTCGAAAATGTAAACCGGATGGGAGGCTATCCGATTCACATTTCGAAATGAAAATGTGAATAGGATGACACCCCATCCGATTTAAAATTTGGGAAAAATTTGTAAACCGGATGGGAGGCCATCTGATTCACATTTTCATTTCGAAATGTGAATCGAATGGCCTCCCATCCGATTTACAAATTTTTCCCAAATTGTAAATCGGACGTGGGGCATCCGGTTCATACCAACTTCGTCTTCTCCGACGCAGATTCACCGTCGATTGCAACCCAAACATCAAATTAACTACTCTAATCATCAATACCACTCACTAATTGCTAATTAACATAAAAAATTTCTTACCTTTCACTTGTTTGAAGCTTTAACAGATTCAAGCAACTTCAACTCCAAATCTGCGATTCCGAGTTCCACAACAAGCGCACAGAAAAGCTTTTCTACAGATTGTTGACAGTGAAGCTCAAATACAAATGAACCGGATGTTGGAGAATCAGATCCAAAGCAAACGAAAATTGAAGCGGATAGAAGATTGGAAGAACTGAAGCGGACAAAGCAAGAATGAAACAGATAACTCTAATGAAGGAGGTGAAGGAGGTGAAGGGTACTCTCATCTTTTCCTATTTATCATTTAAGGGCAAAGTTGTATTTTTCCGTAGCCTATGGACGTACAGGACGAGACTATTGGGGTGAGAATTCGTCTTAAGGCTTTTGCTTCCTTCACTTCCTAATTACTAATTGTACTTCCATAACTTTTAAAGTGCTTGTTTTATGCTTCTTATTTCATTCGAAAGTTGGTTCCTCTTTTGTTGAAAGTTTTGTTGTGCTACTGCTTATCATTTTGGTTCAAAGTACAACCATTCCTGTGAGCTTCGGCGGGGGATGGTGATTTGAAGTTAGATAGTTTCAAGTACATGGAAATATAAATGAGTATCATTAGAGTTTTCTTTTATTGTAATGGTTGTATAAGCGTTTTCTAAACATTGATTCCAGAAAAGAGGATTATGAAACACAGATTCTGGACGATATTTATTAAAAAAAGGTTTTCTTTTTCAAATTAGTATATCCAAAAACTTAGTTTTTACCTCTGAAAAATACATTTTAGAACAATGATATTAATATTCTGAAATAACTACTCTAAAAACTTTAGGAACAATCTTCAGATCATTCTAAAAAATATATTTCAAAATAATTTCTTTTTAAGTTTTAGAACACATCATCTGAAAAATAAAAATACGAATTTTGGAATTCATTTTTACCTTCCAAGAATTATATGTTCCAAAACCTAAAAAAATTGTTTAGTTTTGATACAAGTCTCATATTTAAGAAATTAATATATTGGTTTGCATATTTTGGAATTTTCTTCAGACGTTTCAGTTTAAACTCTTGATGATTCTTTTGTGTATGAGAAGAAAATTTAGGTCTATTTTACCATTTGTTTTTTATTTAATATCTTTTATTAATTTCTATCCATTCTTTTTCCTTATTTTGCTATATGGTCATTGGGTTATATTGGTTACTCATATTTTGGATCCTTACCTCTCTCATGTGGCAAAAATTTCCTCCCTTATCATTTGTCACCTGCAGCCTATCAATTTCAAAAGAATCCATAAATACCTAATAGGTAATGCATCCCGAAAATTCTGAAATATATTTTTTAAAAATAAATTCTCATGTTATATGTTAACTTTTAACATTTATTCATATACTGTTCTTCATCTTCATAAACCATAAACTCACTTGGTTTTCTACTTCTTTTTATTTTGTTCTTACTCGTTCTGAAAGCCTCCATATTACAAATAAAGTGGTGCAGCAGAGGATGTATCTCTTCTTAATTTTCATTACAAATGGAATGTGTTGTATGTGGTGGTTGAAAATTTTAGTCAAACTTTTCATTCAATATTAAGAACAAATGAAAAACTCATGCAAAATTATACAGGTGGAAACTATCATCACCAAATCCATTTTTCTAGAATATACTTTTATGATATGTTTGTCTTCAAGTTAATAAAGAACTAAAGTCATAACTCGTTTCCTAGTTGATCATGTGGATCGAACAATACGTGTAACACACACACATAAGACACACAAACAAAACCATGCGCAGACATTGACTGGTCAAATTCCGTGTAATCACAGAATTCAAATTGCCTTCAGAATACCACCGATTTCTTCTTCATATTTTTAACCATAATTGGTGTGTACACAAAGTGTTAGCATTACAAAACCTTCATGATGATAGAAATTGTTATCGATTGGCTCAAAATAATAATATTTTAATATATTTATTTTACTTTTTAATTTAAAATTCTAATATATGTTAGTATATTATTAAAATTGATTGCAAGTTTGGTGTATTCTTTTAAGATTGTTAAAGTATTATATGTATGTATGTATGTATATTGATTATTTTTAAAAAGTGTTTTTAATTAAGATGGCAATTTTATTATTGAGAAAAGTCCTATTTTAATTCTTAAGTAAAGTTTCCAAAGATGGAATATAATTAAATAAAATATCTGTAGTATTTAACTGATTTTTTCGTAAAATTATAAAATACTTTATCTGGGAAAAAAATATGGAAGAAATTGTCGTTGAATCAGTGGTTTTTTTATAAAATACTTTACAATTAATCAATGAAAAAAAGGAAAAAGTTGTTGAATAACTGGTTCAAAACAAAACACTATAAAGAATAAGGCCGAAATAGTTAATATATTGAATTTAAATTTCATCTTGTATTTTTAAATGAATTGATGTTGATCTTTTTAGACTAGATCTCGAGTTGAAACCTTAAATATATAAAAACATGGTTGGAAGAAAAAATCTTCATTCAAAAGGTATATACCATGATTATTTAAAGGAAAATCAATAATAAGCATGAGAATCCTTACTGTAGCAAATAAGAATACGCACTTGGTTATTTAAGGTTAAAACATTGAACGATTCCGTTAAATTTAAAATATGTGTTTTTGAAATAAATAGTTTTTAAATAATCACTTATTTAAGAAATAAATAAGATTTTATTGTTAAAAAAAAAACAGAAAACTGCTTATTTATTATTATTTTTTAAATAAGCACAAACAAACTCATCCATTATTTCTCATATTTTTTAATAAAAAAATACATATGAATATAAATATTTAGTTTAAATTTATTGAAACGTGTATCTCAATTATTATTTAATGATTTAAAATTTATTTTATAAAACTCTAAAGTGGTATATATCATAGAGGGTATTGGGACTAGAATCAGAACAAAATGTATTTATCACTCTATGAACCCCGTTAATAATGCAAAACAGAATAAAACAAAAAGGAAAGTAAAAATGTTAAGTTGATTTCATACATGAAAAAGGTTATGCCATTTGTCGGTCTAACTTTGGAACACAATAAGAGGACAAAAGCCATGTAAAATGCTTGTCCCCGTTTGTGTGTCTTCCTAATTTGAAAATGAAGTTTCAATAAATGCTTTTAGTGGCTCTTGCTTCATGGATAAGGATGCATTTTATGTACTCAAACTTGCATTTTGAAAGAGAGATTGTTGCATGAATGAAAGAAAACTGTTTTGGACAGAACTTAAGAAACTAATCTTAGACAAGAATGTTTGGAGAGAGAAAAAACTAGAACTAAATGGATAGAGTTAAGAGACTCAAATTTTAGATATTTCTATTATAGGATTAATTGGAGAAGGTTAAGGAATGAGACTACTTGCCTGAATTACATTTGTGCAGATATGCAAATATAATTAAGGTTGGATTTAGAAAATTTTATGAGAATAAACTGAGAATAGGAGATGGCATGAATATTGAAATGGGGAATGTGACATTCCCATCAATCTTGGACGATGAGAACATATCTTATCTCGAAATTTAGTGAATCTGAAATTAAGAGTTAAATTTGAAATTGTGAAAGTTGTAAAAGTCTAAAATCAGATGAGTTTAAATTTTACTTTATTACAAAGGGATGTAATCCATTGTTCATAACACTTATAAGGTAGACAACTTACTAGGATTAGAGGAGTCCAGACTCATCTATTTGGTAGGATGTTTGTATAAAATCATTTCAAAATACTGTTAACAAGACTAAAACATGCTCTACCTAGAATTATTGATTAATCCCGACTGACATTCATGAAAGGAAGAGGACTATTGGATAACGTGCTAGTGGCAAATGAGGTGTTGGAGGAGATGAGATGTAAGAAGAAAAGATGTATTTTAGTAAAGGTATATTAAAAAAAGTGAGTTACTTTGTCAAAATGAGAATTTTTTTTATTATATGTTAGAGCAATTAAGATTCAAAGTAAATAGATTAATTGGAGGTAAGAGTGCTTAAAATCAACCTATTTGTTTTAGTAAATTGAAGCCTAAAATTAAGGAGTTCAAACCCATCAAAGATCAAAGGATTAAGTCAAAAGGATAAGGGACCCTCTAGCATATTTCTTGTTCTTAATTGTTGTTGAAGGGTTGACATAAATTATAAGGTAGACAACTACACAAGTTATGTTAAAAGAGGTTAAAGTGGGTGGTAAAGAGGTGCTAGTAAATGTTGTACACCACACTAATCTTGATTGAAGTTAAAACACACAACATTGTTGTCACTAAAAGCATTGTATATGCTTTTAAGACTTAAGTTCAATTTCCACAAAAAGTAAAATTGGAGTGCAATGTCCATGCCTTTCACTTATTTTTGATTGATTGTGGGGGACATACAAGAAAATATAACTTTTGGCACCTAGCCATGAAAAAATTAGATAAAGAATATCAAAATGGAAAGGTAAGCAATGATCATATGTAGAAAGACTGTGTCTCTTGAATCGGTCCTTACTGCATTGCCACTTTTCTACCTATCTTTCTTCAAATTACTAAACACAGTGGGAAAAGAAATCATGAGGTTGCAAAACAATTTCTTGTGGGGTGGGGAAGTGAGGGCATAAGAATTTTGCAAATTAAATGGGAAAAGGTATGCAAAACAAAAGACGAAGATGATTTAGAGTCAAAGATATAAAAATATTCAATAAAGCATTTTCTGTGAAATTGGAATGGAGGCTAGCAATTAAGCCAAGAAGATTATGAAAAGAAATAATTGAATTGAAATATGGAACACGGAGGAGTTTGCCACAAAATTCTAATTCGAGGTTTGAATCAACGTGGTAGAGACACAATGTGGAGAAGGTATGGAAACTTATGGAAGGGTGTTGGTTTGATAAAAGCATAAGGTGGGTAATAGAAAAGGTATTAGGTTTTGGGAGGATAAGTGATGTGTAGAAAGTCCTTCCATACATCGATATCCTAGATTGTATATAAATGTTATTTATCAAAACAAAAAACTAAATGAACTGGGGGGGG
>Ga0209489_101670_pt1 | contig 45617 bp, 24 predicted proteins | sample SiratrowhiteBW_FD_187527 | JGI IMG/M metagenome (GOLD analysis project Ga0209489, IMG submission 187527) | Root nodule microbial communities of legume samples collected from California, USA - Siratro white BW (SPAdes) (version 2) | ecosystem: Host-associated > Plants > Roots > Nodule | place... | reverse complement strand
TGGAAAGTAGTGGAATTAAATTAAAAAAAAAAAAAAAAAAAAAAACCACGGCCATAATGTAAATTTAACTATATTACCTAATAGAAATATAAAAGTAGAAATTGGTAAGAATTCAATTAAATTTAGTGAAAAAATAACTCTATAGTAGTTAAAATTGTTACTCCAAAAATTTTAAAAATAGAGTTATTAAATGGAAAACATTACGTGTCTACATCTTGCACAATAAAACCATACTCATAAAAAAAATTATTTTACTTTATTTTAGAATACCATTAAAAATACCAATAATAAGTTAGCTATTGTTAAGACAAAAAACTAGCAACTTCCCAAGTAAATGACATATTCAGTAGTATAATGAAATAATAAGTTCATGAATTTAATGAAATAAAAAAGAACACAAAGATGCAAAATAATTAAGTTAATAAGTGATAGCAAACATGTACTGAGGGAGGGATGTGGAATAGTCTTGCCCACAGAAATAAAGATAGAAATAAATGACAGGTTTAATATAAATGAAAATAAAAAGTCTGGTATAAATATAAATTCATACACCAGAGTAAAAAAACATGTTACGGATTTTAAGTTTAGTGCACGTTACAAATAAAAATAATAATAAAAAACAAATGAATAAAAGGACAGAGAATAGAAGCAGGATGCAAGTTAAGATTAGGTGAGTTCATCGATGGCCGCAGGTAAAAAACAAAAGTGCAGAAGCACAGTCTAAAAGAACACGGAAAGCACATATGGAAGAAAAATTTAAATATATAGCCAAACTATCACGTGACAACGTTGAATATAAAGTTAAGGATATTGTCCTTCTTAATATATTCTGATTAACCTAATTTTATACTTATCATTTTATAAATCTGTAAACCACTCCAGATTTCTATAGTTTCCACGGTATCACTGTTTGCTAATAGTAACTCAAAAAATAAAGAGAGAGGAAAAGGAAAACGAAACTATTTTAATTTACAATATATTTATGTATATAAATATATAGTGAGTGAAATTTAAAATTTAAAATTAAAACAAAATTTCTTCTAAAAACATGAATTAAAGAAAATATGTCATTAGATGTACTAGCATATTCTTCAACCGGTGGCTATCCTCACGTATGTAACAATTATCATCGAAACTACAATTAAGAAAATAATAAGAGTTCACACGAATTTGGTCTCTGACCTACTTAATAAAAACCCAATTACAAGCTATAAATAAGAAGATATCTTCAGAATATCAAATACTGAAATTCTGATTCTTAAACCCTCTTACATTACTCGAATTTATCACAAATTTGAAAGTCGAAAATACTTGCACAATTCTTTCTTGAAAATTAGGGTATGAAAACTATATAACCGAAAAAATAACTAATCAAGATTTACACCGATGACTATATTGATTGTGCAAGATAAACCCACCGTATTATAACACATACCATAAAAGTTTAGTAAGTAATATAATAATTTGTAGGTAAAACAAAATTACCTACATTTTAAAGAAAAATGAATAAATAGATTGAACATGGTTAATTATTATCTATAAATTTTAAATTTCATAAATAAATAAATACATTAATATCTGTAGATAATATTTATATATAATTACATACAAATTTATCTATAAGTAATTATTTATGAATTTATTTATATGTAATATAGGAATTTATTTGTATGTGATGTAATTACCAGCTTTCTTTACCATACTTATAAGCCAACCTAGCATTTGCATCTACACAAATAACCTCGTTGATACATCAAAAGTTACATAAACCTTAAATATCAAAACCAGAGAAGTTAATTGTTTGCCTCAAAGAGTACAAGAGTTTCCTTTTCTCGGGGGAGGAAAAAACTTTATAAATCTCAAAATCCCACACACACAACCCAATAATATTCTACACTTTCAGAAGTAGAACATTCTATACTAATACCCACAAAAATAAAAATTGGATGCCTCAAATTAACATTATGTATACCAAAGCACCAAACTGTAACTTTGTATTCACTCATAAGTGACATTCCAGATAAAATGAATTATAACAAAATGTACTTCTAACAACTCTGTCTATCCTGTCAAACTGTCTCTAACTATAAGGGATAAGACCTTCAAGAAATTCACCAATCCCTTAATCTGAAATAACCCATAAAAATGTTCATTAAGCATGTTTTTTTTTCTTTCCTCGAAAAACATCTTAAGAATTACATGTAAGCTGAAATCCTTGCAAAAATATAAAAAGATAAAAATAGAGCAATGCTAATGCAAGAAGGGTTACAAGAAGTACAAAACCATATTCAATAATCAGGCCAAACATTTCAGTCATTAACCATCATAACACGAAAGAAATGCACGATTAACCACTTCAAACATAAAAGAGTTAAAAAAACGCACCTGAACAATATTAGTCAGAGGAAAGATGTTGAAAAATCTGAAAAGTACGAACTGTGGAACATAACAGAGTTTTTGTTTCGTAGTCCATTCTCAAGCATAGTTAAATAATATTCGAAGTTCTTCATCACCCAAGTCCTTAAGTACTCTGTCTATGATCTTACATCTCTTCCTGCAGAAACATCAGTCAAGTGTATGTCAAAATGATTCAGGCAGCCAAATAATTGTTGATGACCTATAAAGTTCAGAAAATAGCTCAAAAAGCCTATATAGTCAGCATTTGAGACAACATTCTCTAGTTCTTGACCTTTCAGACTTCTTCATGCATTAAAATTAGACATAAAAATGCTTTCTAAAACACAGGGCACTTGATTTGAAAGAGTATATAAAAAATCCTAAAAATAAAATATGGAGCAGGAAATAATATATATGGACAATCTTCCACAATATCAACCAATTGAACTTAAAAAGATCTTTATAGACAACTTTACTTGCATCCCTTCTTCTCCATGTCACTAAAATAAATATCCTTGAGCTGAAACTACTCCATGATGAAGTAAAACGAAGTGGACAACTTTGTCTGTCTGTGACTGAATTCATGATATAGAAATATATATAAAAAAAAAAGCCTGAATAAAGAGTTGCAACTGGTTTAGCATTTGTTTGGTTGGGCTAATGTTGAGGAAGTCGTTTTTTCAGCTTTTTGATTGCTTTCGAAAAAATAGCATATTTCCTAGTATAGTTGTCTTGTAATAAGGTGAGATTGAACGGCAGCCTGTTATTAATTACGAGTTATTAATATTTATTTTAATTAATCCTGATTTACTAATTGTGATTCTAAATATATTAATCATTATGAATAAATATATCGGTTTAAATGAAAATGTATGATCTAGGTTTACATGAAGTAAGATCTATCTTGATCTATCATATGATTTATCTCGATCTATCAATGATCAATCTTATCATTTATCTTATTATCTATTTTATTATATATATATATTTTATGATCTATCTTATCATCTATCTCACTATTCTCTTCCACATATATTTTTAAACACATTTTTACACTTTTATTGAATTGAGCATCGGATAATCTTTTACAAATGGATCCTCATTCGGCTAACGTCTTCAACTCAATTACCGTCAATCCAACCGCAGACCATCTCGGTCGGATAAGAACATCCAGAAAAATAATATTTAGACTAAACATACATTTAATACCCAGGTTATTTTATGTCAGTCATGAAACTATATAACAAAGTTATTGTGAAAACCAACAATAATGGTTAACTAAATCACAATATTTAAAAAAGCAAACACCCAACCCCTGGACCATCCTTTAACATTTAATTACAAAAGTGAACTATGATTTCAATCTTGCAACATAAAAGTACAAACAAATAGCTTTCATAATATAATTTAGGATATAATTGAGGTATTGAAGTTCATTTTCAATTTAAATTTGAAAATATCATAAAATCCTCACATTACATGTTTTGCAAGACAGTTGCATTAAACTCATAAGACAAGCAGCATAAAATTGATGCAAATTGATGCAATATGTAACACGGAACATTTTGATCTTCAAAATAAATATATCATGAATCACCATGAAACGTAACCTTTTTTTTAAGCTTAAACAAATAATTGCTTATTGTGAAAATGCGCCATTAGACAAAATATAACCCACACACATTTCTAGAAAAATAATTACAAAAACAACATTCTCTAAAATTCGAAAATAATGGGTGACCAAGGAAAGCATAATTTGAATGTTGAATAGTGCACACAGTTTGACAGCATTGATCTAATTTATTGGCTGAAAAGTAAACAGATCTATTAGAATTATAAAGAAAATATGAATATCATTTCTTTTCTGTACATTTCTGTGCATTATGAAGGAATACAGATGAATATATATAGAGTACAAGAGAGGGTATAGCAGCCCATACAACGTTACGTAACAGTATTATTTATTATATTTAATATCCCTCCTTAAACTTATGGTTGGATTAATAACAACCATAAGTTTATCACGTATCCTGGAGAAAGTGGTTTCAGAAATTGGTTTGGTGAGTAGATCTGCTATTTGAAACTATGCTGGAAGATGAATAAGCTGAGCCCGCATTTGTTGTATGGTATCCATACAAAGTGAAGATCTAATTCAAAATGCTTTGTTCTGAAATGCATTATTTGGTTAGCTGCAAGTTGAATTGTTCCTAGATTATCTGAATATATTTTTGAAACTTTTGTGGGTATATGTAATTCTTGGAGAAGGGAGGTTAACCAGAGTATCTCTGCTAATACTACAGCTATGCTTTTGTATTCCGCTTCTGTAGAGCTTCTGGAAACAACTTTCTGATTGTGAGAGAACCAAGATACAATGTTAGCTCCAAAGTATATACAGTACCCAGTGGTGGATTTTCGATCATCTGTATTCGTAACCCAATCTGCATCACTAAATCCAATTATAGATTTGTGTTGGTTGCGTTGGATGATGAGACCATGATTTTCTATTCCTACAAGATATCGTAGTATCCTTTTCACAGCTCGCCAGTGATGTTCATGTGGGCAATGCATGAACTGGCAAACTTTGTTCACAACAAATGAAAGTTTAGGACGTGTGATAAGGACGTATTGTAGAGCACCCACCACTGATCTATATAAGGTTGGATCTTGAGCAGTTGACGCATTTTTCGTGAGTCTTAAAGAAGAGATCATCGGTGTCGGTTGAGCACGTGATTCAAGCATGTTTGTTCAATGTAGAATTTCCTTGATGTATCTAGTTTGAGAAAGATGTAAGTTACCCTATGATGTAGTAGAAGCTTCAATACCCAGAAAGTAATGTAGTGACCCGAGATCCTTCAAGGAAAAATCTTTGCTTAGCATGGTTATCAAAGAATCTATATGCTGAGAAGATAACCCAGTGATGATTATGTCATCTACATAAACTCAAAACGAACAAAGAAGAGTTTTTCGAAAACTTAACAAAGAGAGAGACGTCACTCTTGGTGGAGTTGAAACCTAGATTGTGCAGTGTGTTGAGCTTTTGAAACCAAGCTCTTGGTGCTTGTTTTAATCCGTAAATAGCTTTGTTTAGTTTACATACCAGATGAGGATTATTGGTTTCAAATCCTGGTGGTTGTTGCATATATACATTCTCCTCCAAGTCACCGTTTAGGAAGGCATTGTTGACGTCGATCTGCCGGATTTGCCATTGGGATGAAACCGCATGAGACAGTACTACCCGTATGGTAGTTGGTTTCACTACAGGACTGAATGTGTCAGTATAGTCAATGCCTTCAGTTTGATTGAATCCCTTTGCTACAAGACGTGTTTTGTGCCTCTAAATCGTTCCATCTCCATTGAATTTGTTTTTAAAAATCCATTTGCAGCCTACTATAGTTGCACCAAGTGACGTGAGGGTCCAAGTCTGATTTTGCAGAAGTGCATGATATTCTTGTTGCATTGCTTGAGGAAGCCAATGCTTCTTTGATAGTAGAAGGTTCAGACGAGAAAGTAGAAGTAACAGAGTTATACAGTTTGGGTTTGAAAATACCAACTTTAGCTCTTGTTACCATAGGATGAGATTTAGAATTTTCAAGATGATTATTATCATTATTTTGACTAATATCATTAAGAGTTTCAGAGCAGTTATCGTCATTAACTATAGATGTAGGGGGAGCAGTATCAGTATCAGTAACATAATCAGTATTAGAGTTTGGCATAGTAATTGTAGGATTAAACGCAGATTTGAGTATCGTTAATTGAGTTGTGTTATGAGGAGGATTTTCAGATTGATTATTATACGTTTTGAAAACATTATTTGGTGTAGAATAAGGAAACACATTTTCGTTAAAAACAACATGACGAGAAACATATGTTTTACCTTCTAGAGATAAACAGATGTATCCTCTACTGTTTAAACTATATCCAAGAAACAAACAGCATGCAGATCTAAATTTCAGTTTATGTTTATTGTATGGCCTTAACAGAGGATAACAAGCACACCCAAAAACTTTAAATCTCGTGTAGTCTGGTTTTTCCTTAAACAAAATTTCATGTGGACTTTTGTTTTGAAGAACAGGAGTAGGCAAAGTATTAATAACATGTATAGCAGTGACAAAAGATTCTCCCGAAAACTTGATAGGTAAAGAAGCAGCAGCTAGTATGGTTAATCCCATTTCAGTGATATGTCTGTGTTTTCTCTCAATAGCACCATTTTGTTCGTGAGTATAAGGACAAATTAGACATGATTGATCCCATTTTCTTTAAAGTAGGTTTGCAAGGTTAAAAATTCTTTTGCATTATCAGATTGTATACTTTTTAGTGTGTAGCCAGTTTGCTTTTCCGAAAATGCTTTAAAACGATGAAATGCAGCAGTAGCTTGAGATTTATGATGCAAAAAATACAACCCCGTGTATTTAGAGAAGGCATCCATAAAAGAGATATAATATCTAGCACCATTTGAGGCACACACAGGAGAGGGTCCCCATATATCAACATATACAAGTTGAAAAGGCTTAGTATATACAGTATTAGATGATTGAAAAGGTAACTGATGGGCTTTTCCCACAACACAAGAATGACAAAATTGTTTGTGTTTAGGACAATGTATATTGCATTCTTTTAGTATTTGTTGAACAGTATTATAGGCAGAATGTCCTAGCCTAGAGTGTCACAGATGTAAAACATTCTTATCAGGATCAACAGAGGTAGTGTTAACAGAGTAACTGATTGAAGATTGTAAAGCTAGAAAAACGTAAAGACCATCCTTAATTTTTCCTTGAAGAAGAATTTGGTTGGTATCCTGGTTTTTAACATAGCATTTGTCAGGAAAAAATTCAAAATATACATGATTATCTTTAGCAAATTTAGACACACTTATTATATTTTTATTTATCTCCGGCACATGCAAAAGATTATTTAATATGACTTGCGTGTTCATGTGAGCCAATGCAAATGAAGCAGAACCAATATGTTTTATTTTCATACCTGCATCATTACCAATTTTAACCATTTCATTGCCATGATAAATCTGTTTTGTGAAAAACTAGTTTGAGTCGTTGGTGATATGATGTGTAGCCCCACTGTCAGGATACCACAAGGGATCTTCAAGTGTTGACTTAATACCTACCCATTGTAGACGTATGATCGGTTGCACTGTCTGCGAAAGGCAATTGAGATACATTGACTTGTGGTTGATTAAGATGTTTGGATCATACCTATGCCAACAATGAGTAGCTATGTGTCCCTGTCTTTCGCAGATTTGACAGCAAGGAGGATCTGGTTGCCAAGAGCGATCTTGATGCCAAGAGCTGGAAGAATTGTTGAATATGCGGGTTGAGCCTGTTTTTCTAGAGAATCTTGGAATCTTTTGATAGTTTTGTGACCTATAACGATTTCCCGAGTAGATTGATAACGGGCACGAGTGAAATTTTCAGTGAAATGGGGAGCAGAGATAGTGTTGGCTTGTAAAATGGATGTCTCAGGAAATTTGTGTTTTTCCAGTTGTTCTTCTTGGGTAAGGAGAAGTGCCTCTATCTCATCAACTGTGTAAGGATCATATTCCTCTGGTAAGCCATTTAGGATTACGTCAATGTGATCTTCAGTTGATATGGGTGACCCCACTGCAGCTAAAGAATCAATGATATTTTGATATCAAGGAGGTAAGTATGAACTGAATGTTCTTTCTTTGATGTTTTGAGTTGGCATTTGAGTTTCTTGATTTTGGCTCTCGTGTGAGAGGCGAAATAGGTGGATAGTCGCTGCCAGATTTGTGAAGTGGTTTCTAAACCAACCATCTTTGTTAAGATAGGTTTAGTCATAGAGGATAGGAGCCAAGCAACTATCAGTTGATCTTGTTGTTAGTCTTGAAATCTTTCTTGACCGCTATTGGTTTCTTGGGCACCAGCGAGGGTTTGAGATGATGAATGGGGATCATTGCCTTCAAGAAACCTCATAAGTTTCAAACCTTTTAACATAACCATTACCTGTTGTTTCCATATGAGGTAGTTGTTGTCATCTAATTTTGTATTGATCGGAATGGTAAAGACATGAGGACTGAAGGATGATGATGAAGTTGTCGTGGGCATGGTAGTCGTCGGAGTTGCAGAGGAAGACTCGGAGTTAATGACAGCCATGACGCTGGAAGAGAGAAAAAAAAAATTGGCTCTATGATACCATATTAGAATTATAGAGAAAATATGAATATAATTTCTTTTCTGTACATTTCTGTGCATTATGAGGGAATACAGATGAATATATATAGAGTACAAGAGACGAGTGTAGCAGCCTATGCAACATTAGATAACAGTATAATTTATTATATTTAATAAGATCAATATACAACTTCACTAATAGTTCAAGAACTCACCCTTTGGATAAATTAGACATGTAACCAACTTAAAAGCATATTTTCATTTTCAGGTATATACATCTATAAACAGAAAAATATGAAATTAGATGAAAAGAAATATCAAGGATCAGAAGCCACCTTATCTTCATGACGATCATAAGTAGCAACACATTCATTGTTTTTTACAGTCAACAACTTTACTAAACCATCATCAGTTGAAAAATTAATTAAGCTGATCACAAATGGCCCGCAGTCAAAATATTATAAAGAAAATCTGCAACAGATAGCCTCCTACCAAAGAAGATCAGGTGTCAAAATATTATAAATAAAAACTGCTCGATGAATATTGTAATTGAGCTTTCTCTCTTGGACAGATAATTCTGGAAAGGATGGTTTAAGTGTGAAGCTTTGAAGGTAAGGTCATGTAGTTTACATCTCAAACTATATCCAAACCATACTTAACTATTGCTTCTACACAACACTGCTGGTTAGGTACTATTGCTAATTGGTCAATCTGTTCATCAATTTGTTTAATGGGTTCCGGTCAGTCAATTTATAAGTTATATTTTAAATCTGGAAGTATCACATTAGCAATAACTTATCCAGTTAGGGAGAAAATAACATATGACTTCAGAATTTTTTACTTCTATTCATTTATTGGGAAATTACTGACTGGGTTTGTATTGATTAGTAACACATAAATTTAGTTCATTACTCTAAATGAACAAATTTATTTAAAATACGTCTTAGAAATAATCTTATTTATGTTTTTAACTCTTTATTCTTAGATGTGCATGTGTATCCACGGATTTAGTTCAATCCCTCTAAATTTGAAAATTTTGTACTTTAAAGAATGAATTGCATCTGTAGTTTATTAAAGAAGTAATTGTTAAAACTGATAATTTCATGATTTCTTGTAGATTATGTATGTGTATTTCCTCAAATGTTAAAGAAATAATATTTTGAAAGTGGTGAAAGTGACTGTTTTTCACAGAGTTGGTGACAAAGGTCTGGAAACAAAAAGTACATGATCTGCACTTGCATTCTGGGGTTTTGTTGTTCTTTGGCTGTCTCAGTCCCATAAAGTGATAGATAGTTTTTGTAATTTCTTTTGTAGGACTGAGACTAATATGTAGAAGATATGCAGATAGACTAATATGTCCTTTCCTTATTCATTTCATACTTGAATTTCAAAATGATGTTCTGTAGAGAGGTGTCACCTGATGTTTTGATGTTGGAGGAAACAGGACAGACACAGGTTTAGGAGCTCTTATTTTCTATATCTTTTTGTTGGGAAATACTCTAAATTAATTAATATTCTGCTTGTGTATGCAGTTACAAAGTTGGCACCCAAGTATAAGAGCAATTGTAATCATTTTAAGTATCATATATTCTTTCATTCCTACAATAGGTACATGCTTTTATTAATGAGGAGAATGACATTATATGAATAGGCATATATTCTATGATAATTTATCTTCGGAAGTTGAGTAGTAAGAAATTATTTACAATTGACAGTAGGTAAATGTACCTACGGTGAGGAGTGGTGGATAATTTATCCACCAGAATTTAGCAGTGAAAAATTAAAAATTATCTATGAATGACAAGTGATAGGTAAAAGAACGTAAGTGATAGGTCCAGATAGTAGCCTTTATCTATTACTCACAGAACTATATTTTGTATGTACAAAAATCCATTCAAAATTTACTTACGTATAAATTACATACAAAATTTTGTTAATGGTAATCTATGATTTATCTATTGAAATTTTGTCATTTTATATGGATTTTTTCTATGAGTAAATGTAATTCTTATATAAGTCTTTTATCTTTATTACCAACATTTTATCATATTGTGATAGCAATTAAGGAATCAATGAACTTCGATGAGATAAAATAAATAATGCAGAATTTCAAAGCTCAATTAAAAGTCCAATAACTGAAGTTGACAACAATGTTTGGTTTGGTTTAAGGATGAATTTGAGTGAATTGGATTTAAGATAAAAATGTGTGTAATATTTAGTTATTTGGATAAGAAGAACGGTGAAACTTAAAAGAAAATTATAATTGATATGATTAAATTCTTATTGTTAATATTATTGTTATTATTTTTAATTGTATTATTATTATTATTGTGATCATTATTTATTATTATTTGTAGTTTTTAACATTAAATTATTTGTATTTCTTTTTTACAAATTATCTTATTTTTAGTTTTATTAATATTTTATTATTATTATTATTATTATTATATATAATTATATTTAATTTATTATTATTTTAATTATTATCATTATATTATATTATATAATTAACTGTATTTTTTATTATAATATAAAGATAAATTTTAATAAATTTATAATAAAAATTAATTATATAAAAAATATAATATACATTTGATATAATAATTATATATGAAAGTATAATAAAATATTTGTTATAATAAATATTTTATTATATTTAGATAACTTTCTTAACTAACCTTCTTATTATTTATGCGAAAAAAGAGTGTTAATTTTTTTTGTCGTTTTTGAATTTTAGTTAATTTTTTATTTATCAGTTATCTATTTGCATTTGAAAACAAAGCATGTGATAAACAAATTATCCAAATTATCTCTTTAAGAATTGAATAAAGGTTAATGCAATAATGAGAGAAACATAATTGGTTGTGACAAAGATAGATCAAGAGAGATAAGTAATGCAGGTAAATGAATTTAAGATATTGATCAAGAAATAAAAAATTATAATAAGAAATTATGAAGATAGCAACTTTAGAAAAGAAGAAAAGGCGGAAGAGAGGTGGAGAAAGGAAGTTTGATAAGAAAAAAAAATGTTTAACATCCAACTGTTATGGTTATTTTGCACTTTCACATAATAAAAGTTTAAAAAATAATATTGTGGATGAAGTTAGGTTTGTTTAAGATGAAAACTATTTTTACATGAAGTTTTACCCATGATTATAATATTAATTGATCAAGCAAATGCAAAATTTTGTATATTGTTACTAAAGTCCAAATCTCATAATTAGAATGAGAGATTGAATTGTTGAACTGATTGAAAGTATTAAAACCAATGTGTAGTGTGTAGACAATAACTATATCTGTGTATAAAGTTTAAAGATTGTAATAAGTAAAATATTTGTGAGTTTGTGAGTCTGTATATGTTTAGTTTTTATGTGAAGAATAATCTCTTAAAATTAGGTTAATTGTTATGAAATAGTTAGTTGAGTAGCATAAAAAAATTTATGTCAATGATTTGAAAGTTTCTTTGTAAAAAAATATAACTTTTATTATTTACATTAAAAAGGTGTTGCTTATATAAGTGTTTAGGAGAAATTAAAAAAAATAGTTATTCAATTCAAATATTTAGAAGATCTTTGAATTCAAAGGTTCAATTAGAAAATTTTGATCCAATCAAATCGACATACTCTAATATGTGTGCTTGTGAATGATACAACACTTGAAGAAACAAGGATTTTGTTTTTATGGGCAATTATTATAATAAGAAAAATGTATGTTATTTAATCAAAATGAAAGATGAGTTTTTAAAGTGTTTATAAAGTTTAAGGTGAGAAATAATGTAGAAAGCAATGGAGTGCAAACTAAAAAAAGGTGAAGGTGTGCAAATTAACAAAGATCCTTCATGGGTTTAAACAAAAGTTTGGGAACATGAATACAGGAGGATTGATTAACTCTTATCTACAAAAGGGACTTGTGAGAGTGCACTATTGGGTGTGGAATGTATCTGAAAGAAGTAATGTGTACAATAACTTTGTTGGTTTGTGTGCATATAGGTAATTTGTTGAAATATGTGACACAAGACTATGTAAATTATACAGGTGAAATCAAATATATTGTTATATCAGTAGGGACATGTCAAGCTCATCGACTCCTTAAGAAATAACTTATCTAATATAATATTTTTTATATTTAAAATATTTTTAATACAATAAAAAAATATTTAACAGACCGAGTGTAACATCAACAAATGTGCTAATTTTTTTTTAATAAAAACTTACATATTATTAAAAAAGTATTTACTTTCAAAATGTGTCAAAATATGGTGGGAAAAATGTATGTGTTTAATAATTCTTTATATGTAAATCAAACAAACATAATGACTTTGGGGGTCATGAAAAGAGAAAAAGTCAAATATTTAAATCTTACTTCTTAAGCTTTTATCATTTTCTAAATATTTGACTGTACTTTGACTGTCAAAAAGATATGTTTGATTGCACTTTACTATGAACAAATACTGATCTGTGTATCTTTTTAAGTACATATAGCAGAAAAATTAAATTCAAAGAAAATATAAAATCTGATTTAAATATTTACAAAATTTGAATTCAAAATCTTATTTAAAAAATCTGAATTCAATACTAAAAAAATCACAATTTAGTGCCTAACCAAATTTATTGTTAAAATTGAGCCAAAAGATGTCAACTTGGATTATTTTTCTGCCTAATTGGCTAATTAATTAGCATTTCCCTGTTTGTCTGGGAACCTAAAAGTTGGAAAGGCATGCATGATGATGCTATAATCATATACCTTTGGTATTATAAAGCTTATTAGATGCAACATATTTTCAAAACCAAACCCTTCCATAACTAAGATGTTTGAAAACCTCAACAATTATTATTATTTTGATTCTACTAATTAATTCCTTGAAGACATTATTAAAATATCAATGATAAAGTTCTCAATTAAAATACATATAAATCATACTAATAAAACAGTCATTGGAACTATTACGGGATTGGTATTGGTTTTAAATTATTTTTATCCCCATAAATTGAAGATGTTAAAATATTTTCAATAATCTTATTCAACCAATTTCCTTAATATCAACGTGGGAATTAAATTCAAAGTTAGACAACTCCTTCATTTTTTTGCAAAATAGAGAATTCAAAGTCAAAAAAATGTGACGAAAAATATTAGACATTTAAATGCATTGCAAATATTCCATTTTAAGGAAGAAGCAGTTTTGTAGGGTGGTTTTATAAATGGTAAAATTTGTTATGAATAAAGTCAAGTATCCTTTGCTTAGAATGAAAGGGCATGTTTGGGCAGTAGCACCGACCCACACCTAAGCTGATAATTACTTGCAAAATGGTTAATTCCGTGGAATCTCTTCCACCAAAAGCAAGAATTAGAATGAAGCCATTTTTACTACCATCATCCTGGGCCCCACCTCCACCGTCTCATGCCCCAATCCCACACCAAAGCCCCACCTTCACGTGCCTTCCCAAACCCGACCCGTTTCGAGATTCGGGATCCGACCCAATGAACGGTATTTGAGATGACGAAGAATCCAACGAACCAACGGAGAATTCACGCTTTCCAACGACCAAATTCCTTTCCCTCGACAAACCATCGGTATCAATATTTATTTAATTAATTAAATTAAATTAAATTAAATTAAAGGCTACTCTCTTTATTTACATTTACCGCGTTTTCTTTCGTCTCTTTCTTTCTTCTTCCATACAAACTTTTTCTCGATCCCAACCTAACAAAACAACAAAACGACCACCACACTCAGTTTCGCTCCGTCGTTTTCAATTTGCAGTGTTTCCCCTGTTTGTTTGCGACTACGATCCAAAGCCATTTCCAACTCACGGACTCCACTTTCCTCGTTAATCGCAACGTCACGGGTTGCCGCGTATTCCTCACGGTTGGGGTTCCGTTGAGGCTTTTTCGGGGTCTTCTCGCGCGGCTGTTGGACCAATCTATGTGTGGTCCTCATAGTAGCTGCTTAGGGTGTGTTGGTGGCGCTGGATGTGCGTGGGGTGCAGGATAAATGCGTGTCACCGGGGATCTAGGGTTTTCGAGCCTGGTCCTTCTGGTGCTTTGTCTCGTCGTGCCGGTGATCGGCCTCGTAATTAGCCGGAGATGGCAGGTTTCGGAGGCTAGGAAGGGGGAGATCAGGAGACTTTTGGTTTTGGCCGCGGAGGAAACTGCCAGGGCCGAGAGAGAAGCATCCTATGCGTACGGCGCGGCGGTTTCGGCCGCTGCAAGCAATCAATGCGCCGTGTGCTATTTCCCCGCCACCGCGCGCTGCGCTCAGTGCAAATCGGTTCGCTACTGGTGCGTTTTGAAATTGTGCTGAATAATTTAAGTAGAAGTGTTATTTTTAATGTGGCATGGGTTGTGGGGTTCATTTATTCGGAATCCGACAAGTTTGGTTTGCACTGCTTTTATTAATTGTTGTTGGAAACTGGGCATATGATTTTTGATCTCGTTTTCTGGAGTGCTGTCTCTTGTGGTTTCTAAAACGAAACTCCACATTATGTTAAATTTGTGTTTACTTCTCGTTGTTACATGCCACGAAGATAAATGTACAAAATATCTGGCTTTTTAGTTAAGTACTATCCTAGAGGAGCTCTTGTACAAGTTCAGACCATTCTTTGACATAATTAACGACCGTGAGATCATGAGATCACTTAGCTGTTCCTCTCTTCGAGTTGGTGGGTGGAAATAAAATCATGCTGCAAGTTTTGCTAGGTGCTTTAGATTGTATTTTTACATGTTTATGTAGAAACCTTTTGGAAGAGAAAATGTTTTTTTTTTTTTTTAAATAATTTTTCTTTAGGTTGGAGAATATTATGGTATAGTTTGGGTTTTGGTTTCACGACCCCATTTATACTCTACGTGGAATGATCTAGGTGACTTGTGACATTATGTATTCCCGTGGTTCCAATTCATTGTTTTGGATCTGCATGTTTCACTGTCTTCCAATTTATAGTGTTGCATGCTTGGTTTGTGATGTTTCAGTTCTTTTGAGTGCCAAACTATTCATTGGCGGCAAGGTCACAAGTTAGAATGCAGTCCTTCCAGCACAATCCACCGAAGTTATGATGTAACTAGTGATCTTGGCAGCAAGGTGGTAGAACAAGGCTACTCTGGAATCTATGGTGGGAAGTCAGAATGTGAAAACACAGAATGTGAATCATCCTTTGAAAAGCCTCCAATTTCTGATATCTGCTTTTCTCCAAAAGTTTCATCTGGGAAGGATGAAAATATCATATTTGAGTCCCTTGGAGAGGGAAACATAACAGATTCTAATTCGGAATTGTCCAGTAACTCTTTTTCTGGATTCTCAGCTTCCACGGGTTCCAGTGATTCATCTGATGATTCCTCTGTCTGTGAGAGTGTCATTTCAAATGAGCATGACAGATCAGAGGGACATATTTTTGTTGATTCGACCCGTGACATTCCTGACAACACTGATGACAATAGCGCGGGTGTAACCATGTCTTCTTCCCCGAAGTTTGCTACTTTGGTTGATGCAATAGATGGTTTTTCTACAATGCATAAATTAAATCATATTGGACCTGGATTTAGTAAAGAAGAGAGTAAGTTTGCATCAAATGGCAATTCAGGTTCAAGTGTGTATAAGGGGAAAACAACTGATCCTTCTACAGTGTTTTCTGGTTTCTGGGATAAAGCACTTGATGGGATTAAAGATGATTCTAAGAATGACACTCATCCATCCTATTCTGATAAATCAACGGGTAGAAGAACTGTTTCTGAATCTTCATTTCACTTTTCATTCGGTACCATTCCTCCTTCACATGAACAAGATACCAAGATGAAGGGTTCTGTATCTGATAATGCTTTTCCAAGTTGTATTGGTTCTGAGAATGACAACATGAATTCTTCAAAGGGGAGGAATTTGTCGTTCTCCAACAGCAGAGTTTCCAATGTCAGGAGTTATGTTACTCCAAGTGGTTCTCAATCTGATCATTTGGAATCTAAAGACAGCTCCAGGCCTCCTTCATCAGCGTTCTCCCATCAATCCTCTAGTGTTGGCAAAGATTCAGTTTGTGCAGATGCTTTGAACATCCGTAACTTGCAATCGACCGGCACTAAGGTATCAAATCATGTTGTGGAAAACCGTTGCAGCACCTTCAAGTCCACTGAGATTAGATGCCTGAAGCATGACCATGCTGATTCTAATTTAGCTTCTGAAACTAAAGAGCATTCTCATACCAGTACAAAACACAGGAATAACGACGTTGAATTTGGCACTCGGGCTGTCACTTCCTCTCGTGTTGCTAGCTGTTCTGCAAATTCTAAAAGTGGCATAAAAACTTCTGTTTTGAAAGTTGTTGATCAGTTTAGAGGATCAAATATGTCAAAGCACTTTCCATTATCTGTTGGTAGTGATATCAGTGAAAGACACAATGACAAGGTTCTTCTAGAACATATCTTTTTGCATTCTTTTGTGCTTTGAAATATTGTTACCTTACATTTATAGTTATTGCAGGTTTTTTTTCCTTATGAATTGTTTGTCAAGCTTTATAACTCGAGCAAGGTGGAGTTATGCCCATTTGGCCTTATAAATTGCGGAAACAGGTAATTTCAAATTATTTAAGATAAACATTTAAAAGATAATTGGTTCCATCTTATATGTGGATATATATGTTCGCGGTATAGCTTTGTAGTGTGTACTATTGTCTCCTTGCCTTGTTGTTAAGGATCATATATTTTACATTATTATTAAATGATTGATTTGAATAGTTAGGTTGTTAAACTTGTTTACAATCAATTGCTCCTCCACTGTGCTTTGTGGAAGATTCACATTGTGTTTTTCCTTTTTTCTTTTTAACTTTGCAGTTGTTATGCTAATGCTGTGCTTCAGTGCTTAGCATTTACACCGCCTCTGACTGCTTATTTGCTTCAAGGATTACATTCTAAATCATGTATGTACGCTATCAGAGGTTCCATCATGGAATCACACCTACGTTGTTTACTGAATATTGTGTTGTTAGTGGTAACTGTTTCTGTAGCTTAAATATCTCCTATGCAAATTTTAGGTGCAAATAAAAAATGGTGTTTCACCTGCGAATTTGAAAGATTGATTTTGAAGTCAAAGGACACAAAATCTTCAGTGTCTCCTATGAGCATAATCTCTCATTTACAGAATATTGGGAGTCAGCTTAGTAATGGGAGAGAAGAAGATGCACATGAATTTCTTAGGTATTTTTTACACCTTTTAATCCATGTAATATAGCCTGAGTATTGTTTTGTATTTCATTTTAAATGAATGATGACACCCTTGACACTTGACAGGCATGTTATTGACACAATGCAATCTGTCTGTCTTATGGAAGCTGGGGTTAATGCATCAGGCTCCTTAGAAGAGGACACTACTTTAATGGGTCTAACATTTGGAGGTTACCTTCGATCAAAGGTAATTTTTTTTATTCTATTTGGAAAAGTAATTCTCAATTATCTTTATGTTTTTCCTTCTCTCCTGTCATTAGTGTAATACAGTGTTGGCATGTTTGTGCAATAGATAATTTTATTATTGTTGTCATCGTTACATATGCTTATTGAAGGTAAAAGGGACAAATAAACATTCACCTCATTTGGCAGATAAATGCATGAAATGTGGAGGGAAGTCTGCACATGTTTATGAAATATATAATGATATTATTATTGTCATTATAATCTGCTGATTGGAAGTAAAAGGGACAAATGAACATTCTCCTCATTTGGCAGATAAAATGCATGAAATGTGGAGGGAAGTCTGAGCGTCAAGAAAGGATGATGGATCTGACTGTTGAGATAGAAGGGGATATAACAACCCTCGTGGAGGCCCTTCAACGGTTTACAAGCACTGAGACTCTGGATGGGGAAAACAAGTACCACTGTGTCAGGTTGGTTGATATTTTGGGTGCCTTTTTTTCATGTAATGAAAATAAAAAGAACCTTTTTTGGGTGCATTTTGATCATTATCTTCATAGGGAGAGTTAAGGGACTACAGATTTTTCAGTGTAGATTAAATACAAAATTTTAGATTTAAACTGTTGGCATAATAGGACTATGTAGATCTGTTACTTTGACGTTCGGCCTGTTTTGATGACTTTTATCATTAACACTTGTAGGTGAAAAAATGAAATAAGTTACTCTAACCTAAAATTAACTTATAGCACAACTTAAAAATCATCTTTTAGACAAGTTAATGTGAAAATTTTTTGAAAATTAACCTGCGCATGAATTAATTTTAGTTAATAGAAAAATTCATTTCATTTTTCTTTTCTCAAAAAGTGTTTATGGTGAAACTTATTCATTCAGGCCTCTTAAATTGGATAAGGGAAGTTAGGTCTGGGATGTCTCCTCTCAAGGGAAGAACAGCCCCACCCCAAAAACAATGCCTCTTAATTTTATCATCTTTTTTATGTGCCATTATGAGTAAATTTTTGTACGTTAATTCTGTTTCCTCTTAAGAATCACCTTGGTATTAACTAACAGATGTTTGCATAATTAGGGACAATGTTTAGGCATGTGCCAAATGGCAAGTGTTAGAATGCCTTGTACATGGCCTACCTTCATTATGGATCCTAGGCCATTAGCAGTGGGCAAGTCCTTTTAGTGATCTTCAGTTAAATCAGAATTTGAAAATTAACGCATTCACTAACTAATGCATTATTTTTCTCTGATTCTGGCTTGGCTGTACATAGAAGAAATTATTGCTCAATCCTAATGTCACAAGTTTACACAGCCAGTGCCATAATGATTGACATGCAAGATAATCTGTCAAATCAACCTTGTAAAGCTTATTTTATTGCGCTCACCAAGTTATGACTGTAGTTTCTTACAAAATTATGATTTATGGCATCCTCTCCCATCATTACTTGGTCTTTGGAATTTTGTTTCGAGTACTTGTACTCGTATGTTTTTCCTTGTGTTAATAAACTATTTGCATTTGAAGATGTAAATCTTATGAGAAGGCCAAGAAGAAGCTGACAGTTTCAGAGGCACCCAATGTTCTTACTGTTGCATTAAAGAGATTTCAGGTATTTCATGTATTCAATTCCAAGACAATGTTATTTTACCTGCATTATATGCAGCCTGTATGCAGAGTTTTCCTTAGTTGTTTGTTACATCTTATTGCAGTATGGGAAATTTGGGAAGCTCAACAAGCCTATTCAATTTCCTGAAATACTTAACTTGGCACCTTTCATGAGTGGGACTAGTGATAAATCACCCATATACAGATTGTATGGGGTAGTTGTTCACCTAGATACCATGAATGCTGCCTTTTCGGGTCATTATGTGTGCTATGTGAAAAATATCAAAAACAGGTGGTTCAAGGTTGATGACAGTGTGGTAAGTCCCTTACTTTTTGCTTTTGCTCCCAATTATAAGAGCTATTCACTTTTGGTTCCCAAATGTATTTTTCTTCGTATGGTTTTCTTAATTAGTAGTCCATGGTCCTTCCTGTTTCATAAACTGAATATATGATAGAACTGGGTTAGAATATGGGAGAAAGAAATAGAAAGCATTTGATAGAAACGTCTCCATCTTGACCTGGATTGAAGACTAGAGATACTAGTGCAGAGATGAGATGTCAATAAAGACTCCTCCAGGTGTCTGAGAGATCTGGATTCTCCCTCCCAACTACAGTTAAAAACTGAAGATGCTTTCTACTCTCCCTTTTCCTCCTAATTATACCCCATTATCCCGAGTTACTTCTTTAACCCACTAATTGACAGTCTAACTGTTGGACTAACTAACTACAGTTTTCTAATACTCTAATCATAACAGATACTGTTATTTTTATTGCTAATTGATTCAAGTCCACTGAGGAGTGAACAATGTAGAACCAAAATTTATCAAGAATGATTTACAAATTACAAATATAAAATTAAAAAAGTCAGGGATGTAAGTACGATGCTATAGTGCCACTATAGGATGATATAGTGCCACTATAGCGGCGGAGCATCCCCTGGCTACTATAGGGTCTGCTGTAGTGGAGAGGTTAAGAGTGTATTTGGGAAAGATTGAATTTCCCCGTTTTAGTGGATTTCCTATGTATTTCAGTTGTTTATTAAAGAATAATTTTGTTTGGGTCAATCAACATCTTAAAAAACTTAACCTTTTATAACCAGTTTAGAAGATAAGATCTGTACTTATTTGTATAGCCTAATTTTGTATATTATAATTTAGTAATATGAGTATATTATAATTTAGTTTTATGTCTTGTCGACACAGAATTTTTAATACACCCCCTCGCACCAAAGATTAAAACATCATGAAAATAAATATTTATAGATGTGCAACAGATAGGATAGGCCTAATAATTCTTGTTAGGATGATCATCGAATTTAATCTCAAAACTGGCTGGCTGGAAAATTGATATTTGCATCTATCTATATATTATTAATTTGGTCATATTTATAATCTATAGGAGATTTCAAACACAACTTAAATTCCAAATTTTTTTTTCTTCTAAAAAGTAATATATTTGTTGCTTCTTTGAGTCCAAGTGTTTGCTTAAATTGGGAAAATTATTTTACTTTTAAAAGTGTAATTCCCAAACTACCTATGCATTTGAATATTATATTAATAACGAAACTACATAGCCTTTTGGTAATTTACTATGTATAATCTGATTTTTTGGGTACCCAAACACACTTGATTATCCTAAAATCACTTTTAAGCTGAGTTACCTAAACAAAAACTGTTTCTGATTATAATCGTATTTTCAATAATCGATTGTCAAAATAATCCAATTCTCACAGATGCCCCAAATTCATTAAGTGTAGCCAGCTGTTGCGGATGCCGTAGAGTGCTATGAGGCAGAGGCTATTCCAAAAAAGCCCTATGAACTGCGAAATCCCCTTGTTTCTCTTGTCTCTTCTCAAACCTCTCTCTCTCTGCCTCTCCTATGTTGATGTTGCTGTTACCTCTGTCTTCTCTGGCGACTGTGTCTGGTCTCTCCATTGTCTTTGGCAAGTGCCGCGCTTTTGTTTTGTTCTGTCTTCCCTGTGGTGAGCCACCTTATTGGCACAAGTAAACTGAAAAAAATATCATGCAAAGGTACACAAATGGCAAACGTGGTGCAAGAGGTTCAGTAGGATTGAAAGCTCTGCAAGCCAATTTCCTTCCAAAATCATTTTGTTCTGTCAAGTTCAGTGGATGAATGTGTCCTTAAATCACTGTTGTATTACTAAACAAAAGGAAATGTACAGAACATTTGTTGTAGTTTTTACTTGGTTTAACCGTCTGCTGTATGTATGTCTTGCAGGTGACGGCTGTTGAATTGGACAGAGTCTTGACACAAGGAGCATATATGCTTTTATATGCAAGGTAACCCAGTTTTTTTTCTGAAGTCTGGCCAATCTAACCAGTCAGTTTTTAAGGCATTAATGGGTGGCTTCAATGATCCTTTTAACTACATTTTCTCTTGTTGGCTTATCTGATTATCTGAATCACGTTGTAGGTGCTCGCCAAGGGCTCCTAGATTAATTAGGAACCGAATACTATCCTCGGATTCAAAAAGTAAAGTTAGCGGAAAGACTATTGCAACGAAAACAAAATATATATCTACTGATTCTGGTGTTGCTGAACATGTCGAGTGTTCCATCTCTCCAGATGGCTCACCTGCCATGGAGTCTTTCTATTCAAAGTTTCACCACCTGAAAAAGATTTTAGAGGAAGACTCGTCGAGTGATAATTCATCCCTGTTTAGCAGCAATTCTGATGAAGGTTCTTGCAGTACAGATAGTACCTGTGATTCAGCCAGTACAGATGACTTCACAGATTATCTATTTGGTGATTCGGGAAATGGGTGGAGTGGTGTGTGGAGGAATTCTGATTCTGACACATCCTCCTCCTCCTCATCTTCCCCCTTAAACCCTCGACATTCCCCCCTCTCTGATATGGACCGGTACGATTCAAGTGTTGAAAGGAGAGGGGTGGGTGTTTCTTGTTTGCATTCTAACACAAGTTCACAGCATAGAGGGTTAGATAGTGGTAGGATTAGTAGCAAGATTAGTAGTAGAGAAACTGACTCTTTGGTGAAAGTAGGATCTAACCTTTGTAATGATACAGAGTGTGGTGTATTATGTAGAAAGTATAGAAGGGATTAAAATTTAGTAACCGGCAGCTCTGGAGTTTGGAGCAGTAAATAATGTACGAACTTTGAGGCGGCGTTCTTTTTACAAAGGAATATTAGCCACATCACTTTCCCAATAACTTAACCAGTTGTAGATAATACACAGCTGTAACTTTGTTATAAAACTTCACTGGACTTTCTTCTATTATTTTAAATACCGATATTTTAAATAAAGGAAAATACTATATATTATTTGTCTTATACTTGCATTTATTTACAATTTTCTTATGAATTATGATGCCTTTATCGAATTCGTATGAATAATAAAGCGAACTCACTTAATAATTTTTAATTCAATTATCTTGTCAATGTCTTTTTATGTAAAATTATTAAATTATTATTCTATTCAGCGATTGGCGTTAGATATAAAATGACGTAAAATTTTTTAAGCAAAATGTAAAATGCTAACAAGTTAAAAGTTTAGTTAAAGTGTGGTAGAGACTAACTAACAGTAATTAAAAATTTATAGTTAATTTTAAATGAGAATATTAAATAACAAACGAACTAAATTGTAATAACAAAACTAAAAGTACAATTTCGCTTATACAGTTTTAGGTTTTAAGATCTGGAATTTGTCAATTTTTAGTCTTTGTTTGAATTAAGAGATGCAAAGTGAACACTTAAAAAAAAAGTATAAAGTAAATTTTGATTAAGATAAGATTGGAAGAAATAAGTTGTAAATTTGTAAGTAATTGCACTTGATTTAAAAAATATAATTTAAATAATTACTGAAATATTCTTGTTTTGAAAGTTAAATAAAATTAAATATGACAGATTATGTGCATATTTGAAATGTTCTTATTTTAATGAAACTGGGGATAGATTCAATTATATTAAGAATATAATCAATTACAACCTTAAATTATAATGAGTTTTGGTCAAAGTATCCAGCTTTAGTGTCTATCCATAGTTGTAAAAATTGAAGATTAGCACATAAGAGGATTATGGGTATTGTTCCAGGTGAAGTAAGAAGAAAAGCAAATATGGACACAAGTGATGATATCATGGGTTTAGAGAAGATGGAAGAAGCAGATGGAGACTTCCACCCTCTGCAACCAACTCAACTCAACCATTCCACTCCATCATTACAACATAACATAACCACTAATGTCTCAGTTAACACACCAACTGCCCCAACCCTTTAACTCTTCATACTTCCTATCACTTTTGTAATATTCCGCGTTTTTTTAATAAATTTTTATAAATTAACTTATCTGGAATTTAATCTTATAAAGGAGCTCATTTACTTATTTTCTTTTTATTTTTCTAAATACTTTTATACCTTTGTAGATATTACCCATCTTCCTACGAGTGTTTGAACTAATTTTTTTTATTCCTTAGAGTCGACACGTCTGATAATCATGATTTTTATTAGGAATGACAAATTCTGATTGGTTAATAAAAACAGGAGAATATTTAAATTTCCCAAAACTAAAATAGTATTACCTTATTCTTTTTGAAATATTTAATTTATGGTCATATTAAATGATTTAATAAAACTAATATCATAATTTTTATTGATTTTTTATTTCGGTTTAAGAATGTTAGATTTTTATCTGCTCGAAAATGAGAAATTTAACCAAAATCATTACCGAAAACACTGCTACGGGATTTTTTTAAAATATAAACCAAAAATGATAAACACAGCTTCCAAATTTTAGATCCCAGAAAAAAAAAATAAAACTTCCATCCTAGTAAGCAGTCTTCAACATTCATATGATGTTTAAAATCCTTGAAAGTTCAATTATATCACCAACTAAATTATCTTTTTGAGTGACATTATCAAAATAATATATATATATAAAATAAAAATAAATTATTTTTCATATAAATAATTCTGCAATAGTCTAAGGAGATAGAAGACTATATCCTTGAGGTTTTTTTATAAGAGTCTTTATGGTGCTGAAGATACCAAATTAGATTCTCCTGCTGCTACACTGATCTTATTTCTTCCTGCATTCCTAAATTGGTTACTGAAGAGGAGAACAAAAGTCTTATTATGTGTCCTTTTAAGGAAGAGGTTAATAAAGCAGTTTTTGGATGGTTTTCCAGAATGTTTTTATCATTCTTCATGGGACATTGTTGGATCTTCCATGTAATAATTTCGAATCTTATGTCTCTTATATCTAAATTTTAATTTTCTTCACTGATTGGATCAAATCCCTCTAATATTAAAATGATACTTTTAAAATATAATTTATGAGTGGTACATTAGATTTCGTAGATCAAACATATTCTATAAAAATAGTCCTAACCTATTACCATCATTAGCATTTAGTTGTATTATAAATTTAGTTTTGTTTAATGTTTAGTTACTTTAATGCATTTAAATTGGAAAATTTTACATATTGTTAATCTAAGTAAAAAACCATCTAATTTTAATAATAATATAATTTTCAATTATACAAAGAGAGAGTGGGTAAGAAACTGTAGAATGTGTGGGTTTTTGTGCTGGGAGAGGACAATGAATGAGGTAGTTAATGCATGATAAAATAGAGGGATAGAATGCAGGTGAATTGAAGGTTGATGAGACATTTTTTCTTCTCTTAATCAAAATAGTGTTGTCAACTTGCCATTTGATTTTGTCTTGCAATAAATTGAAGATGGGCTTCTCAGTTTGTACTTGGCAGATCAAACTTGACCTGCTCATGCTTTATACTCACAACCAATGCACATCATTTTCTGAGCCCCACCCACATGACCATCATTTTCATTTTGGACTTCCATAATCCATTCATTCAATTTAGATTTTTCTTATCAATTCATATTCATACCTACTAATCAATTCACTTCTATCATATATATAAGGTCTTGATTTAACTGTTGTAGTGTAGTTGTGAGTAATGAAATCATTTATGACCACTCATTAATATGGCTGTATATACATAATCATCCAAATCCATAAAGAAATTAAATAAATATATATATATCAAAATGTTCTAATCTCTTTAAAGATATGTAGGGCTAATGTTAGTCCACATATCACCATCACCCTTGTGATAATCATTTTTTTTATATTATTGTAATTATTAATATCATTGTTATCGTTATTATTCTTTTACCTTTGGTATTTTGACTATCATCATATTTATTTCTAGTATTTTTATATTAAAAATTTTTACAATCATTTTTACCATGATTATCAATATAATTATCATAATTAATATTTTTTATTATCATGTTATTTTATTATAATGAATATTAATTGTTGATATTATTTTTGTTATTATTATTATTACAATCATTATCATTGTCATAATAATTATTGATATATCTTGAATATGATTGATATTTTTAGATTGATGAAAATAGATATTTTTGAACCGATAAGAATATATACATTTTTGGACCGATAAGAAAAGGTAGACTTCTTTAGATCAAAAGAAGAAATAGACGTTTTTAGATTGATAAGGAATCATTGCATGTTTATACTGAGAAGAAAAAAAATGATAGTCTTTTTGAAAAATAGTAAGGATGAGATTTATTAGACTTGAGATTATCAAAAGACACGCATATAATGCTCATCGTCCTATCATGAGACATAGAAACATGATCCAGAGATAAAATCTCAGACTTAAGACCAACCTAATGGTTCAAACTAGAACGTATTGCACTAAATTGGTTAAGTTAAGAACTAAGTGAGTCATATCTAACCCTAAAACCAAGCAACCTGAAAGAGAATTAGAGAAATGTTTATTAAAAACAAATGCCTTTAGATACAACCTTTAACATACCTAAATGGTATACTTAATAACAACTTGTGAGATGCAAGCAACAAGAAGATTTATATATTGTCATTATAATTATCAATATAATTTCTAAGACTCTTATAATCTTCTTCTTATTATCATTCTCACTATTAACACTATTATCATTATCAACATTCTTAGCATTAATATTATTATTGTAATACTTTTACTAATATTATTTTCATTATTATCATCATTGATATACCATCATCATCGTATCATAACTTATAGTAATACATGTCATAGGGTATAAAATTAACGTTTATATTACTTTTATTTTTATTCCATCATTTCATATCTCAACTATTAGAAAAATAAAAGAGATTCTCAATTTTCTTATTTCTAGTTCCTCTCCATTTAAAATATATAAATTTTTTTACTTTTATACTAATTAAGAATATATTTTATTGATTTTATATAAAAAAGTTCATTTTTAAACTATGAAGTTATTTATTAGAATACTATTTAAATTTACATTTGAATTTGAATATATTTTTAAAATAAAATATTTAACAGGTTTAAATTTTCTTATACTTTATTCATTAAATATATACAAATTTTTTTCTGAGCACACTTATTGATTTTTAAAATTATATGATTAGAGATTTTACATCAAGATAAAATTAGTTTTTAGTATATAAATGAGTATAAATTTTATCTCACAATCTTATTTTATAAGATTAAGTTAAATTTTTAATATTTATTTTTAAAAATAATATAATTTATTAAAATTTTCATCTTCAGTTGTTATATTTTTCTTAAAAGAAAATGATGGAAGCTAAGTTTTGTCGGATTTGGAGACTAATGTGTGCCTTACTTATATTCGAAGACAAAAATAAAATATAAACCTCTTAAATGAGAAGGAATGTTATGAGTGATATGATAAAATAATTTAGGAACTTCCGTTTCAGCAGTGCCTGTGTGTTTGAATGATTTCATTATACTATGGTTAGCCAATTTAAGCGTTATATTGTCCTCTCTTACTCTCCACCTAATTTGGTAATAGAGAGAGAAAAAACTTGAAAGGGAAGTCTGTTGGAACTTGAAAGAGGCATCAAGCAGGAGACAGGAATTGAAGCGTGTACCTCTTTATTTCCTTTTCCTGTTTTAGGTTTCAGAATTGCATCCATTAACATTATTGCATGTTCATTTGTTTGGTACAAAGAAAACTCAATCATGGTGCCTCAGATAAAGCCAAATAAATGTCCCAGTAATTTCATCACTGCATCTACTTATTTTCTGTCTCTGTTTTCTTTCGCGTGCATTACTTTTCCTATCCAACTTGTTTTCCCTCTTGCTGCAAAAGAAAAAAGACAAAAACAAAAAACAAAGAAAAAAAAGCCCTAGTTATTATTGTTAAAGAAAAAAAAAATCACACCTATATTAACAGAGCGAAAAGGCATGTCAATCTCCAGCACGAGCGCACAAAGAGGGAAAGAAAAGGAAAAAAAATGAGAAAAACATCAAATGTTACACAATTTTTTTGTGTATGGAGAGACTTGTATAAATTATCAATATATATTTAATATACTTTTTATTATTAATAGGAATGGGATGATTAAAAATCACAAAATTACGAGTGTCCATCTTTATTTAGTACATTTCAACAATAATTTCGTGATTTCTAATGTAATAAACTTCATTAAATAATAAAGGACTTTTTTATTTCATTTTATATTACATAATAAAGGACTTCATTAAATAATAAAGGACTTCATTAAATATTAAGAATTGCGAGTTTAAACTATATATATTACATTAACATTTGAAATACTGATAACTTATGAAGAAAATGTAATAATTTATTTTTTAGCGTACTTAACAAAGATTCTTTTCCCTTTCTTGACATTGTATGTGTGTATATATTTGTACTGTGTGTATGTTATTACTTGCACCACTTAATTATCTTTATTTGAGATGTGTTATGTCGAATAAAGCAGCAACAAGGTGACAAGTTGAAATAATAAAACCTTAAACTTAACTCCACTTAATTATGCCATAGCTCACAATTTACCTTTTCGGCTCAAACATGTTTTTGTTTTGTCTTTTTCGGCTAAGAGAGTTCACATTTACAATTTCGGCTATAATTTTTTATTGAGTGCAAATAATTCTTAATTTTGTTTTTAACTCTATGCCCACGACTTCTGAAAAACAAACTTTAAAATATTAAGTAACAAAGTTTGTGAGCTCCTCCCAGACACAAACATATTCAAATTTTGGACTAAACACTTTACTTACTTTCCTTCTCCAAAATTTAATTTCAAGCACTTGTACATCCATGTATATGACACGTGTCATCCATGTATGCACATAAACACTTTCATTAAATAAAGTGGATATCACTTAATAATCAGACTAAATTCACTGATGGTGGGAGATTAATTTCAAGAACTTTTTTAATTTTCATTAAATACATATTAAAATAACAGTAAGTGACTATTTCAAAAGCTAAAAAAAATTATTCCCATATTTACTACTTGAGTAAAAAAGATATTAATAAACTAACGGAATAAATTAATCCTAATATTGTGCATGGGTACCCAATCAATTTAGAATTTTAGATGGTGTTTTGTTTATCCATATAATTCTCAAGTACTTTTTCTAAGATCTAGTTAATATTTTTTTCTTAACTCCTCCTACTAGTCAATAATTTCCTAGGATTAACTATTTCGAGTATTTATATACTTTATTGAAAATTGAAATATACTTGTAATAATCTATATATACTTATTTTATATATGTGGTCTAAGCTTGTAATGATTTATTATTATGAAAAAAAGAATTTATATACTGTGACGTTTAAATGGATCCGATTTAATTTAGAAAGAAAAAAACAAGTCAATTTTTTCTTTATTAAATAACACATTTGTAAATTTAATTAAGAAATTTTTAGGATAGACTTTATAATACTTTAAGGTTCAATTTATTAATTAAATTTATGAATTTATTTCATTTACTTTATATAGATTTTAAAAAACCTCTAACCATTTTATAGAGTCTCTTTTATAATAATGTTATAGGAAACTATATAAATGAAGTGTTTAGTTAAAAATATTTTTTAAATTAATTAAGTCAAACCTATTTAACCAAATAAACTTTTCAAGAAATTTTAACTTATTGATCAATAAATTTGTCGTTATTTGAATTTCAACTAAATTGTGTTTTAAGCTCCTCAAAAGTGGCCTAACATATATATAGTTTTCATTCTTATAAATCCTTTTGAAGAGTATATGATAATATATATATATATATATATATATATATATATAATTTTCCTCCCTAAACACTTTTTCCAATCCCTCATGTATAAAAAATAAAAAGAAGTTACGATATTTATGTTTTTACCTGGTAGAATTTTAATTTTATATTTTTTTTTATCAAATCTCATTGTTTGAATCATAATTGTCAAAACCAATCTCATCGTTGATTTTATTGAGACATTCGGTCAATGGTGGATCCGTTGGATTACTAATTTGTTTGTTGACGAGATCTATGCTTAAAAAAATAAAATAGAAATATTATGTATTTTAATATAATTAAACAAATTCAGTCCCAATTTAAATTTGTCATCATAATAAAATAATAATACATGAAATAATGAATAAAGTTCAAGATACATAGTGTTCAAATTTAAAAACATCATTATAGTAAACAATTAATATCCAAAATAAAATTCTTAACAACAACATAAATCCATGAAACAATTTCAAAGACAATATATGCATGAAGCATATCAAGGTGAGGATTTATGAAAAAGAGAGGAAATAATAACACCCTCGCATCTCAATCTGAATACAACTATGATTTAAATGTATTATTATTTCTTAACTGTATATTAACTCATTAAATCAATTTTCTACTTTTATAAAATTAGGACTTGATGAGGTTGGTTTTATCTGTTACTTGGTAGTGAATAATAATTTTATATAACTTGTACTGATTTAAATAATTTATTCGTATATATGTTCAACCTTCCTTTGACTTGTCCAAGTTGTCTTTTTCTTCAAATATTATTTTTTTATTTAGTAAAAAGAAGAAAAGATAAAGAAAAACTGGAGGAACGTATTGTCTAGTCAAGGGAAGATAAGGTCTGCCTCACCAGTGCAGTCACCACGATCAGTGTCCCCATAATATTTATTTATGCCACGGGTCAATGAACTCGATTCAATGAACTTCAAACATCGTCAATATTTGTATATGATTCTAATTTTTAAAATATAAAACGTTGCACTGCATCGATCTACTTTTCTGGCTATTATTTATTTAAAGAATAATTTTTTAAAATTACTTTATAAAATAATTTAAAAAACAGTAAAAAAAATTATGTTGGCATCACACCCTTTGAATAATTCATAATATTTATTCAACTTTTTCTAGAAGGTGATTTATAGTCAATGCTACATCTCAGAACCACACAAGTATTTTGTCGTTAGTTTGTGGGTTTTTTTCATTAAATAATTATCTGTTTTCATTTAAATTGACGATTGTGTTAATTTTTTCAATTTGAAGAATTATTTTGTTTTGTTTAAATCAAAGAGTTGTCTTAATTCTCTTAATAAAAAGTAGTTTTCTTTTTATTTAATCTATTGATAGCATCATATACAAGCTAGTTACAAAAATGTTATGAATAGACATTAAGTAAAATGTATGTTTAGTGAGGGGAGACACAAACTAGAATCAAACGACCAAAACAATTAAATGAAACGGTGTGCAACTATTCATTGAATGAACAATACGATTTTTTATCAAACACGTCAACTAAAAAAATTCTTGTATTTATTCATAACACATGGTATAGATGAGAATCTTTTGTATGAAAAAGACTCCATCGAATAAATATTCATGTCTACTCCTATTATATTTCTTAACACACCCATAATTCATTTTTCCTAATGGATAAAAGAAAAAAAACATGTCATAATTCTTTAAGAAAGTATGAAGGAAAAATTTGCCATCAACTAACTTGTACGTAGTGAAGTTCTGTGAAAGGTGAAGATAAATTAAAGTTTAAAAGAGAAAAAAATATCAATGCCTTGAAATTATTGCATTCATATTTTGTTTGTCTTCTAAAGATATATATATTCCCAATGTGATGTGTAGTGAGGCTTTTTGAGCCCTACTGTTCCCAACCACGAGATAAGCTTGTTGTCATGCATTGTTTAGGTTTTGTATGTGAACGTGCAGCATGGAGATGGAGGATTACATTACATGCATGCATGAGTAACAAAACACAAAGACTAGTCATTATTAGAAGACAAAGAAATGATATTGTCACAAAAATAAATAGGGTCGGCAAAAGGGCAAAGCCAAAGATGGAGGCCATAAATCGATAAGATGCATGTGCAAAAATTATGGGAGAAATTGAATTTTTGGTGCTGGCCACAACTATAAAAATATATATATATAATATTTGGCCTTCCACACTGGATAATGTTCATATCGCTATCACCCACCCACGATCTAAAAGAGAAGCTTTTCTTCCTTCTTTTAATTCTTCTTTTGTCCCTTTCTTATTCTTTGTCTACCTTAAACTGTATAAGCCTCTACTAGTATAGGACCATCACCTTATACTATGTAATCAAACAAACAACCTTCACCATTTCATACATGGAATAATTTCCACCGCTCAAAAATCCACACAAGTTGCAAGCTTCCATGAAACCAACCTTCTTCAAAAACTACACAAACGATTCAACCCTTTGAATCGCACCACAATACGGAAATCCTTTTATCTAAATGTGGACACGTCTGTCGAAATGCAAAAGGTGTAGAACACTTGCTAAATCGACCGATCTTGTTTGACAAATTCTTTGAATCATCATTAGCCGACATAGAAGCACCATAGTCAACACAAAACATGAACATGAATCATTAGGTTTGGTGGTATTATTCCTCCCAAAAGGATCCCAACTATTTGATTTGGTACCCTGGCGGCGACGATTTGGGAGGATCCGATACTTTTTAAGATGATTATTAGAGCATGGAGTTATGATTTTATTTGTATAATTTATAGTTGATAAATCTTTTGTGTTAGTTGAGATATTAAGGTTCAATCTGCAAACAAATGAAAAAGTTCACTTTATTTATTTATTTGACAAACATTTAGATATTGTTAGTACTTTTTGTCATAATGAAGCTATGCATTTATGAAATGTTTTAAAAGATAATTTTAAAAATCGTTATTATAAAAAAAATAAACTCAAAATACATGTAATTTATGATTAGGAAAGTACAAAATTATTTTACATAGTCACTGTATAATTTATTTTTCTTATTTTATATGTTATGGAATGATATTTCAAAACTACAAACACGTGTTAATCCAATGACTCCAACACTCCAAATAATTGAGTTAATTTGAATTTGGATCAAAAGGCGAAACTACTTAAACCTAATTAAATCAATAAATTTGATTGATTTGGAGTTTTATTTTCCTCCAAACCCACGAATCACCCTTAGCTGAGAGAATTTGACTTGGGGAGGATTAGAATTGTAATGAGAGTTGAAAATGGTCAAGAAAAGAAGCGCAAATGGGCATGAAGGTAAGTGTGGGAATTTTGTAGTTGATCAGTTTATATATACTAGTCCAAACTTAATAGTCAAACTTGGAATATTTGTCCTCAGACTATACAATTTGCAACATACTTTTTGTGTCTTTTCTCATTTGGTCTTCTTTATGTGGCTATGTATCTTGATGATTGCAGAAGAAAAATGGAGACATATTCAACATTTCATTATATATAATTTATACCATTAAAACATGTGACATTAACCTAACATTTTAACTTTTTACTATCGCAAAGAAATTTTTCACATCATACCTGCTATTTTAGAAAAGAGAGAATTGATGTGAAATAACATATATAATGTCAATTTCATCATAAAAACACATTTTATATTAGTTACTTACATAATTAATATAGTATATTCTCATTTTTTTCTCCCATCAAACCTTATCCATAATTCACTCAAATTCATCACATCTTTCCCACACCATAGCGGAACTATTGGCAAGTTTTGCAACCAAAAAACTTTCAAGAACTCAACCTAATTTTCCTAACCTCGACCGTAAGCTTAAGCTAAGTCCACTAGTTCTTTCCTTCAGGAACCCACCAAGAATTCATCAAGACCAAGAACCATACACGTTATGCCATCATATCTAATTTAAACTTTAACCAACCAAGAAAACCTTGAATATCCTACCAAGAACTTCACTTAGTCCAAATTCTTCAACTAAAAATTCTTCAACTAAGAAGGTACTCCTTTACCTAGAAACTTAAGTAAAAGATCCACTCATTTCTTGATAACCTAACAAGATTTCAAAAGCTCAGTTACCTAATAACGTTATTAGTACAAGTTTGAAAAAGACATAAAAGGAATAGGCAAGAAAAATACAAAAGTAATTTTCACTATATTGGTTAGTTCTAATAATAAAAAAATCCAATTTAAACACATTAATGATTTTTAAAACGACACTTGTTGTTAAATTAGTCATTTTTAAATAAAAAACTAATCATATTAATATAAAACTAATAAAATCATCATTTTGAATAACGTTTCAGAAATTTTTAAAACAAAAATATCAAATATGAATATAATATATTAAAACAAAAAATACCAGTGAGAAAATAATATTTTAGCTATACAAAAGACGTCCCTTCCAAATTAAAGTTTTAAATAAATTACCTCCTACATTGATGTATATATTAATTTAAAACTTTTACAAATTTAATATATACTCCTTGATTATTCTTTTAGTTCACAATAAGTTTGGCATTTCGAAAGCACCAAAAACGCCTAAAGTAAATATAAATATATTACCGCCGACATTGATGTATGTAATAATTTAAAGTGTTTTAAGAATTTAAGAATTTAATAATATATACTCATATTTCATATTCGTTTATTTCATAATTAGTTTCGGCACTTCGAAAACACCAAAAATACCAAATCAATGCTTTGTGAAAGTAGCATAAATAAATTATAATTTTACTTACTCTAATATAATCCCTCTCCATTAAAATATTGGATCCAACTTTTATTAATAACTCAAAAAATATAATTAATAATTATTAAGAAAGGTATAATTATTTTTACTTGAAATATATTAATTTAATTGCTATGATGTTACTTGATAGACTTATCTTTCTTATAAAACAATTAATGCAAACTGTAACAAATTTAAGTTATAAAAATAGTTTAATTACTTTGTTGTCACCCTTGGTACACTATGAACATGCATAGGTTATCTTTTGTTTCAGATGAGTTTTGTGCACTAAGAGTTTGTTCATAAAAACCAAAACTGGACATGTAATTCGAAAGCATGAGCGATTATGTCTTTTCATATAATTGATTATGTTTCAAACTTTGTATGAGTAATCAATTATCCCTTCCCATAATTAATTATTTATATGTTTTATACTATTTTTCATCATAGTTGGATTTGATTGTTGCATTGTAAATTTAAAATAAATGAATGACTAAACTATACAAAATTTGCTTGAAAAAGTTGTCGTGATAGCTTGTAGTGCTCCTAATAACTGATTATGATAATTTCATGTTGAAACGCGTATGAAATAGAAAAAAAAAATTACCCAAAATGATAATATATAATAATAATAATAATAATATAATCAATTATAGTAGATTATATATAACAGAAGTAATAATTATATTATATATAAAAATGACATATGTAATAAAATTAAATAAAAATAAAAATAATGAAATAAAAATTAAATATTTAAATTATTATTATGATTAAAATAATTATATTATTATTAATATTAATAATAAAATTATAAATAACAATTATAATAATAAATTATAAAATAATAATAAAAGTAATAATAACAATAAAATTAAAAATATAATAATAATAAAATAAATTTACAAAATAATAATATTAACAATAATAAACGAATTTTATTTTTATTTTATGAATTTTTTTATAATCTTTTAGATGTATTGATATTATTAGATAATTTGTAATTTTTTATCAATCAAGTTTACCGATTGTACTCAAATAATGCTTTGTCAAGTAGTAGGTAAAATATAAATTATTATCATTTATGTTTTCCAAAATTTACAATTTTGATTAAATTTTTTATAATTGTCATTTTTAATAATTTTATATAAATCCGTAGATAATTCTTATTTTTCTATTGAATTAATAGACTGTAGTGGAAATAATATTTTTAACCACATGTTAGTTTTATGTACAAATAATTAATCTTATTTATATTTATTGTGTATATCCATAAATTTGTAGAACGCATAAACGATTATCATTTTAATATCCTATTTTGAAGGTAACTTTTTTTATAATTGAAATTATAAAAATGTATCAAAATAATTTGACTATTTAATAAAATTATTGAATTTTAAAATTCACTTAAAAATTAATAATTAGTTCTTTTGTTCATTTTTTTTCTATTTTTTAAATTTATATATTTTCTATTCATATTACTTTATTGACTTGTCTAGAGTTGTATTTCTTTTATTAATACCAATAAAAAATTCTTTTAAACTAAAATTAATCATAGTTATTTCTTATTATTATTGGGATTTGTTTATATGTTAGTATTATTCTTTTTTAGTTAAGTTAATTCTGATTGTAAGTTTGACTAATGCAAATATAGTTGTTGAACTTAACTAGTGTTATTTTTTATTAAGGTCATTTCCTCAATCAAAAGTTAGTTAGAATAATTTTCTTAACCAAGATTATTTTTGACTGATATTAGTAATAAATTGTTTTCAACGTTAGTAAATTTTTTCAACTTATGAAACTCGAGAAGTTATTATTATTTAAATTTTTTATCCACTGATATATGCTAAACTATTTCTAAGTAAATATTAATTAAAGTTTTATTGATAAGTGTTGGCGAAACTATTACCATATTTTTATTTTATTAAAGTCTTTCTTAGTAAATTTTATTCAAAGTTGGTGAAGATTTTTTTTAGTGTTGATTCGAAAACCTTCAACTAACTAGAATTGTATTTGTCTAATGCCAATAGGAGGAATTTGCCAATTGACATTTGTCAAAAAGTTGGCAAAAAATCTGGACAGTAAACTTCAAAAAATAATCCCAATAAATACTTGGCTAATTTTAACTTAAAATAATCAAATCAATACTAATAAAGAAAAAAAAAACTTGTATGAATGTTAAGTGAAAAATCTTAGTGGGTTTTGATGAAAAATAACTTTAATAAAAGTTTATTAACAAAATCATTAACTAATGTTTTTATATTATTAAATTCTATTTAATATTGAAATATATGTTTGGATGTGTAACCTTTTTGACTAGGTGAAGTGTATGTGCAATCAGTGGCAGGCTAATTTACCTTTACCATTAGAACCTTCGTTTCTAAGAGAATAATGTAACTTTTATAATGTAACTTTGATAATAAAAGTGAAGAAATCGCTGTGTGAGTGTGTGTTTCTATTATAGGGTGTTGGAATGATGATATTCTCACGTCAAATCTAAACTTTATCGCATGAAAAATGAAGAAAAAAACTTAAATAACTTTATGTGTATAGTTTATTGATTCTCACCTCAAATTCTAAACTGGGTTTAATATTTGTTTCGAACAGGGAAGGTGATTCCTCTTTCTATAAAATGGTGTACAAATCTATTGCAATGTAGGAAATTTATTTGTAGAAACAGAATTATTCTCTTTGTATTCTTAATTTGATAAATTATTGTTTACTGAAAAATTGACAAGCTCAACCTAAATTAGTGTTATCTTTTAAAATTTAAGAAATTTGGACAAAAATAATATGCTCAACCCTACTACCTAATACCAAAATACTTAATCATAAAATTATAACTATAATCAGAACAATTAATCACAATTATTAAGTATGCAATTTACTCATGAAAGTATACTTTCAAATTCAAAAACATGTTAACTCCTTAAAAGCATTTATATTTTTTCTTAGGGGTGACTATTTTTCATGTAGAAATACTATCTGTATATAATATAGGTTATGTAATCAAGATGATAGGAAGAAAAAAAAAAGGAGCATTGAGATAAATTAACAAATATGTCAAAAAATATTATAAAAATTATATGTATGATATAACTCAAATAAAAGAAAAGATCGATAAATCTTTTTCAAATCTCCACAGCTGCTTTTGGATTGCATCTATAACATTATATGGAAACATTTCTACTGTATTTTTCACTTGAGATCTACCCCCAAATGGTTGTGGTAAGTTTCGCCATGAATGTTTTTCACCTTTGGTGACGTAGTAAACGGTTTGATCCGGAGGATAAACAGAAAAGTACTAAACTGTTCACTACATTAATTATAACTTGAAACTTAAATTACATTCTAACACAACTCAACCATATTTTGTCAGACATAAACTTGATAAACGAAGCTGGGATGATTGAATAAAGTGGAAGGCAGAGTACAGTTGTGGCAATTGGGGTCTTTTACTTTTTTGGTTTTCTCTTTCTCTTTAATTGCAAATGAGAGTGAGAGGGGCCGATGAGAAAGAGACAAAAGAAAGTACAGATAGATCAGATATAAAGTAATGAGATGGAGAGATAAAGTGGAGAAGAGGGTGTGGGAGGTTGTTCTGAAGTGATATGAAGAACTTATTCCATAAAGCAAGCAAAGCAAAACTGCCTGCTGCAGCAGCTGATGACCGCTTCTGCCCAAAAGAAACTGCCAGCCTCAACCCTAACCACGTTCTCCCCTGCCATCAACTCCCTTTAACCGCACCAACACCCAAAATTCAACAAAAGTCCCATCATTCACACCACTCCCCCACCAATCACACCTCACCCATCACCCATCACCCATCACTTATCGTCATCCAATACCACCTCTCTCACACAGTACACCTCATCAGATATTCTCAGACTCCCAAACTTCAAAGCAAAGCCCCGTCTCACCCCAACCCCACACCCAAACCAAAAACCCACTTTGGAAAATCTACTCTAACCAAAACCAACCAAACCTCCCCACATTGTGACCAGATGTGAACACCACACTCCAAATGTAAAGCCAGATAATGCTCTACTCCCTACGTTGACAGAGAAAGCCTAACCAGCACAACCCATTTCTGACTTTCCTTTTCTTACAAGCATAACGTTGCAGCTTTTTACTATCTCCTCAAAATATTATAAAAACTTCAAAACAAAAATATAACATTCTCAAAACACTAGTATGATCATGGATAAACACAAAACTCTTTACTCAGGTGGAGAGCCATCTGTATAGTTAGCGCCGCAAATAAACCACCCTAGCTACATAACTCCAAATAGTAGCCACTAATTATCTCACTGTTTTCATTTAAATAAACTTAACCTAGCTATAATTATATAATAAAAATTAAACTGAGGATGATTTCAACTAAACCAGCTAAATCAAATTAAACAGACCAACATATCCAATTGATTACAATAACCACCAAGTTAATTAATCCGAAAAAGAGAAGAGAAACAGTAACGAAAAGTGTGATTGATCAGTAGGGTGGTGGCGGCGGCGGTGGTCTAGCCGTCGGAGCCCAAATCACATCGGAAGGCAAGTGACAGCTGTACATGGACATTCCACACGACTCCGCCTGCCCATGCCCGCTTTCTGCACCCCCTGAGACAGGCGGCGAATGTCCATCGCCGGCGGAGGCGCCCTCATCCTCCGGCGGCAGCCTATGATAAGCCGGGTTGTTGAACGAAGCGGCGATCACGAACACCGTTCCCGCAGCCATCAATCCGCCGGCGACCATTCCCCCGACGATCTGCCCCTGCGGTCCGGAGAGCGAGATGGCGAAGCCGTTGGGAACCGTGGGCGACGCGCCGGACTGCTGTGGAAGGAAGGTAGCGGAGACGGAGAGAATATCAAAACGGCCCTGAAAAGTAACGGTGGCGCCAGGCGTAGTGGAGGGTTGACGGAGCGTGACGCTGGCAACAGTCCCGGAACCGGTGAGGACACAGATGCCCATATTCTTGCGGCGACTGAACTGCGCGATGGCTTCCACGACGTCGCTGCCTCCAGACACTTCCAAAATGTAGGGGCTCATGGCAGGTTCAGGGTCTCGGGTTATGATCACGGGTGGCTTGGGCTTGTTCTTGGAGCCGGGAGGACGGCCCCTGGGGCGCCGTACGACCTCGATGGTGGCGCCGTCGCCGCCGGAGGAGTTGGGCTTCTGCGCGGAAGCGGGGGTGACGGCCAGGGCGCGGTTGTCTTCGTCGGCGGAGAGTTGGAAAGGGTGGTGTGGGAAAGGATGGTGTTGAGGTTGAAGCTTTGAGAACATAGTAGGTGGTGTTTCAGTCTTAGAATGCTGTTGTTGTTGGTCTACGTATTCTCCTTTCATTGCTTTTCCTTTTGGGTTTTTCCTTTTCGATGATCTCTTAGAATAGCCAATCCCGAGTGAGAGTATGATTGGGTTTTGGAGGGTTATTGTATAAAATAATGGCAGAAGGAGGAGAGAAAGATGAGTGAGGTTTGAGAAGAGAATGGAGAAAGAGAGGTGCTTGAAATTGTTTATTAGGGTATATAAGGAGAATGAATGAGAAGGAGAGAGAGAGAAAGGTGGGTGAGCTTGGAAACTAAGTAAAGACTAATGGCGCCGCTGGTTGGAACAAAAGGGGTCCACAGAAGACACATGAGACAGATAGGGATAGATATATGTCGAATGCAAATTGAGCATTATTGGGTGCCTCAATCTTCCACCGCCTTTCCTTTTCTTCCTTCACCCTTTTCAGACCTACCATACCACACCATCCCATATGCCATACCATACCATCTAGTACCTTCTACTTTCTCTTTTCTCTTCTTGATGGCTATGGTTTGGGCTTATGTATTTTGCCATTGCTTCCTATATCACAATCTTTACGTTACTTTGGATTTTCAAACAACTATCATTTCATTCACCTCAAATAGTCCACACTTCTATCATTCTCTGTAACGGTGCTCATCACCTCTCACTTCTCTCACACTAATAAATCACTTCTTATGCTACCAAATTACTACTACTTTAGTCTTAATCCAAATCCTACCAACCTTTTTCACTATACCTAATCAATCTCCTCATTAGTTATAATCCTTTTTATAATTAAAAAATTAGCATTAGAAGAAGTGTCTGCTATAGGGCATCCAAATAAACTCATGGCAGAAACTCAAGTCTCTCCAAGACTGTTCTTTAAACTTAGTTAGACATACTTGCTTTCTTTAGCTGTGATTTTTTTCCTAACGTTAAGACTGTGATTTGGAAGTTTTGTTACATGAATAGTTGTTTTTTTGTCTGTGTAAAGATGGTCTTAGGAGACTAATTTTGACTTGTTCAATTACGTTTTCATCCTTCCAATTGAATTTTTTTTTTCCTAAGTGTCAATGGAAAAAAAAATAAGTTTTTGCCAAATTCACTTATGATAATCCAATCATTTAATAAAAACGGAAAACTTTGATCCTTCTGTTTGTAAAAACTCTGTGAATGAACACGATTACTCCTACTCCTACTATTAAATTACGACTTTTTTTTATTCTTTGTTTGAAGTGATTCAATCATTGGTATAAAATTTTCAAAAAAATAACGAAATAACGATGATTGCCTTTAACTCGCAACATTAGGGAAAAAGTAGTTTATGTGAATTTGTTTAATCACTTATCACTCTTGTATAAATAAAATATAAAGATATAATTTAACAGTCATTTGATTCTATAAAAAAATTATAATAAACGCATTATGCTTTAGCAAATTTTTCGTTTGTTTGTGCAGATGTCTAACTTTTCGACGTCAAGAAAATCTACTTTTTAATTCATTAAGCTGATAAAAAAACTTTAATTCGTTAAGCACAATACATATAAATTATTATTAATTTCTAATATATGTTGAATTCTCATTGATACAAAAATGTACAATTTTAATAGTCTGCAGATAAATTCTCTTATGGTAGTGTTTTCAGGTGGATGTTAGAAGTATAAGTTTGAGCTTAAAATTTTTCATTAGATATTTATGACCTATATATATTGTTTTTACATAGGCTATGATATTTTTCTTTAAGTAATGAGGCATGTAAGGTGTTACTGGTAATGAAGACCATGAAATTTGCTGTCTACTGCAATGAATGCATATAGATTCTCAGTTGAGCATAGTAGTATTTAGCCATGCATTATGTCAGCCTAGATCTATTTAATTTAAATGGATTAATTAATTGATTTTTATGATGATATTAACAACAAAGCAAATTAAAGTCAGGCAAATAAATAAGAAACTAAAAGCATAGTGCATCAGAAAAACTCCAAAGAGCTAAAAGAAACTGGAAAAGAGTGTATTCTGTATATCTTAAGGAAACAGGACCCAGAGGCCATTTTTTATAAAGAAAAAAAAGTCCAGTACACCCTTCATGAGGAGAATGTATGTTTAACATTTTTAGTTTGAAAATCATCTTCCTGTGATTGTAGCAATCAAAGAGCTTTGGTGAAAACATCTTTAGATTCATGAATATTAGGTTGATGAAGAAAAGATTTTATTTTAAATGTGAGATTGAGTTTGAGTACTTAAATATCTTTTTCAAATTTGGTTTAGACTTTAACATTTAACGGATTTAATACTTAATTCAAAATAGGTTATTAAATAGTCGACTTTTTACATCTTGACCTTCTACTAATATTTTGGTTTTCGCCTTATTTTAGTAGAGATAATATTTATAAAAAGTTCTCTAAAACTTAAGTTTGTATAGTTAAAATTTAAAAGATAATAATTTTTTATGAAAATGTCCCAATTATAAGAATGATAAGAAACTTTCAAAGTTTTGATTGAATATAAAATAATGTTCATTGAAACTCATAATTATTTTAATCTTTTTTATTATAAAAAATTATATTTATAAATATCTTTAGATTTACCTCACTAAATGAGTTTGACCACTAAAAAGAAATCAACAACATTATCATTTTCGATTTGAACTTCCAAATCCTGTCTCTCTAATATTAGGATTATGGTTGAAGAGTGCATCATAAAACTCTAAAAAAGCTAAAAGAAAATATGAAAATACATATTATTCAGTATATCTTGCAAAAAAATGTCCAAATGCCAATTTATAAAATAAAAAAAAATAGAGGCAGGAACAAACTAAGATACAAAAAGGAAGTCTAATATTAATTGTTAATTGATTATGTTTTTAAATACAATACCTTATTAATCTATAAATTAAAATTCTTCAAAAGTTAAATTGAAATTAGATATATTATTTTTAATTTGTCAAAAAGTCAAATTGAAATCATTTGATGTTAATTAATACTAAAAATAGAAAAGTTGATTGAATGAATCTCTTGTTGGTGTAGTTTGTTTTCACTACGATAATAGTCAACATTGTCACCTCTCTTTCTCACTGTTGAATCTAATTACCAAGGGTTGGCAGATTCAACATTCTTCTTTTTCTTTCCTCATATTTCCTTTTAGGATCAGTAGATGCAACATCAACTTCTCTATATTTTATTTGTTGTAAAAAAAAAAAGTATAAAAACAATGTCAAAATTTTAAATAGTCTAAAAGTGTAATTAACTTTTCTTAATAAATATAAAAGGTATATACATGATAATTAATATTTAATAATGGAATTATCATTAATTTGGTAGAACTTGTAAAAGTAAAGATTCTTAAAGGATGGACCTTCAGAATCACTGAACCAAAGTAAGAGCTAGTTTTCCTATTATCAGGTTAATATTTAAGAATAAATGTTTTTTACAACAATTATGATTTAATGTTAAACTTATTCAATTAGGTAAATGAACTTTACTTGTCTTAATTTACTTTCAAAGCTTCCTAAAGTAATATAAGCTATATTTGTCAAACAAAGGATAAAATCAGATATCTTTCAAAACCCATCAATGTTGAAGAATCTTTTAGAAAAAAATGCTAAGGTAAAATAAATGTACTCTAAAATATAAAATATAATAATAACTGTTTAAGTAAAAAAAATATTGAATAGAATAAATTTTAAATTTTGTTTTACGTGTTTAATTTTATTATGGTTCTCAATTATTAGTTTCCTGATAAATTCTAGTGAGTACACTTTTTAAAGTGCACTTCTCATTTAGGAAAATCCAATTTCAACACCTGTTGTGTGTAGGAAGAAAATAAGTTAAGCATGTTTTTTAAAATAATAGAAATTAAATCTATAAAAACTATATTAAGTTTTCACAGAACGATGAATTAATATTCAAATACAATTATATTTACTAAATTGGATTTGATATTTTTAAATAAGATCTACAGATAGATTGTTATCGATGAAAAATATGTTGTTAAAAAAAAAATTAAAAGTCATGAGTCAATTTTTTTTAATAAAAATTAACTATCGACAAAATCGATACTACGAATTCAATAAAATTATTTGAAAATAGCTATTAAAAATCTATTATGTACAATGAAGTAACCTAAAAGTTTCAATAAATTATGGGTACACTTCTAAGCGAAAAGCCTTCCTTGAATATATTGCCTCCAAAGGATAGATTTGTTAATTTGACTTGTGAATAATGAACTATTATATATAAAAAAAAAAAAAAAGTAAAAGAAGCTTCTTTCTTCATATTCAATTTTGTACTAATGTCAAACAATTGACCTAGTTGCATTGGTTTTATTCAATATTTCCATCCAAAGTTAGCTAAATTTTCCTACATCAAAACACTGTTTACTTTTTTCTTTTAAGATTTCACAATTTGTTTGGACATCCTAAATTAATTTATTTGATTTCTTAATGGGTTACGTTGATATTATTATTTTGTTATGAAAGAAGAAATAAATATTCTGAAAAAATAGCAAAAGAAAAAAAGATAATTACATGATAAAATTCAAAAACATGTCATTGTACCAATCCTTTTCTGCACTGTAAAATTAAGAACACCATAAATGTCATACACAACTTTCAAATGGCATACCATTCTAAAGGTTACTTAGATTATGTGATTTAGGGTGTTTGATTTAGATATTTAATAACCTTTATAACATTTTAAAAATAAATATGTCTCTAGTTAAATTAAATTTTGCAAACGTTTAAATATTTGAACATGGAAAAAAATTAAAAGTTTAATTATAATATAATTTGAAATTTTTTTCTTGACAAACGTAAATTAAAAAAAAAATCCTCCAAGTAGATCAACGCCCAAATATTTATCAAATAGACCTTTTAACTGATCAAATCGAGAAATCGACTCCCAAAAGGCGGAATTTTGTTTTTCAATTTCAATATTAATGACTTAAATATATGTTAGAAATCGGCTCTCCTGATTTTTTTAAAAAAATTGAGGAAAACTTTAAATATTTTAAAATTTTTATTTAAATATTATATAAACTACTAAACTAAATTAATTAGTATTAATTAAATGATTAACAGATACATTATCTGTTAACAAATGTGTGAATTAAAAAAAGTTAACCATTATTAAAAACTATATTAGAAAAACAATATTTTTTTAAAATATAAAATTTTATATTTAAGAAAATAATTTGATAAATTTAATTGATGATAATAAATTTCTAGTGTTTGTTTTGTCATAGATCACTCCACTTAAAGTACTTTTATTGATATTATCAATAGTGTTGAACACAATTTTTTTTTTCTAAATTTTTAAAGAACGTTTTTCTATCAATCTCCCTTTTTTATTGTGCTTTTAGCCATTTTTTATCTTATAAAATTATCTAATACCTAGGAAAATATACACAAAATCACGACATTGAAGTAAATATAATATTCACACAGTTAGTTAATCAAAATTATATATATAAATTATAATGTATAATTATCCAATCCAAAGTTGCACTTACCAATTTTTTTTTTAAATAATTGACGTCACTTGTAATAATCCTTCTTTTGACAATTGTACATAGAGAATCAAACTCGTAATCTTGATATGAAGTGTTTATTATTAGATAAAAACATATGGTTGATAATCAGAGTATAAGTCTTTGAATTTAAGAATGTTATCTAAGCAATTAATCTCTTAAAAACAATTTATGTGACATGAATAAATTATATTTACATTCATCCCAAAACAACATCTTAAATCCAAAACTAAAATTATTCTCTTACATCATCAAATGCAAGAACCTATGTAGGCATATGCTTATTTACAAAGTACAATGGTAAGATGTATTAATTCAACAACAAATACAAAGGTAAATTATCAAGAAAAGTAACAATTTATATATATATATATATATATATATATATATATATATATATATATATATATATATATATATA
>Ga0209489_101668_pt1 | contig 45620 bp, 16 predicted proteins | sample SiratrowhiteBW_FD_187527 | JGI IMG/M metagenome (GOLD analysis project Ga0209489, IMG submission 187527) | Root nodule microbial communities of legume samples collected from California, USA - Siratro white BW (SPAdes) (version 2) | ecosystem: Host-associated > Plants > Roots > Nodule | place... | reverse complement strand
AAGCAAAAATGAAATAAAAAAAAAAAGAGTAAAAAAGAGAAATGATGTTTTCTTCACACCTTACCTCCTTATTTACAAATATTGTATTTTTCAGAAAAAAAACTAAATACCTGATTGTATTTACACCTACATCATACATACAAAACATACACATTAACTAAATTTAATTATCACTTTTAAATAATTTTACTCGCTTTTTTTAAAATACCAAGAACACAAATCTTTATAATAACCTGTTAATTAAACTCAAAATATGATTCGTATATAGAGTTACAATAAATTATAAAAAAACTAAAAACTACATATTTACGACTGCCAATTATAAATAATTATCAATCTGTACTTTTAATTTTTATATTCATTACTCATAATAAATAAATTACAATTATTACATAATAATTTTTTTCAAAAAATTATTTAATGGACAATATTGTAAATTAATTAAAATATTTTTCTATAAAAACAGTATTGAAAACCATGCATTGTACTGGTAAACAAACTATTATTACTAATGTTAAACATTTAATGTGTATATATATATATATTTAATGAGTCAAAATAGTGCCGTGAAATTCAGTTCAATTTTGACAATAAAAGTTGAAAATTAGATTTTTTATCAATAAATAAATTTATTTTTATATTATTTTATCTGTTTAAGATAATTTAGTTCAGTTTAAAATGATTTGAGCTTTACACAAGTTGGTAAAAGTGTGCTTTTACAAGTGTCAGTCTTGCTGTGCTACAAGGACTAACATTTGTGAACTAAGTACTGTAAATATAGTTTATTGGTCCAATTACCACTATAACTTCAAAATAATAATTTTGATTTCTCTTTTGGATTTTTTATGTTATTTTTTATTGAACCCTTAAAATATATTAATTTTTATATCTTTAAAATTATTTGTTAATATACTAAAATTAGTGCATTTTGGAATTACAATAACACCAAAAATCCAATAAAGATTCTGAACTCAAAATTTATTTGCTATGACAACTTTATTGCTTTGGCTTTTGTTGTGTAATGTTATGGCTGGAGTTATTGAAATTTTTAAAGTGGTCCTTTGTTTGCCCAGTTTTACTTTTGTGTGTATGTGAAAGTCATTGTTTTCAAATATGAAAATATATCTGTAATTTGAACAATTGTTTTAATAAACTCTATCTATTTTAAAATTAATTTATTGTCACAAGTTAGTGACAATATATGTCATCACTACTTGAAGATGTTCTTTAACTCCATTTATTGCCATTTTAAATTTTGGCTTAACTATTTTGGTTTTTCAGATTTGAAAGTGACTTTCAAAAAATTTATTTTAAAAATGATATGCTTGCTCTCTATTTTCTTAATATAAAAAGGATTAAAAATGAGCTATTTTTAGATTAAGAGAAACAAATAGTTTATAAACATGAGAGATAAAACAATATTGTTGAGGCAACTTTAAATGATAAAAAATATTTAAATCTTTAAACTTTTAAAGTACCAGTTAAATAAATAATTCTCTAAATAAGTGGACGAATTAGGTTAGATTGTCATATTAAACTTCATATAAATTAAATATAAATATCACACAGTTTGATTTAAATGCAGTATTAAATATGAAACAAAACAATTTCATATTATATACTTGGATATAAGGCATTCTAGTTTTAAAATATTACTAATTTAATTTATTTGCATTAACAATTATTTTTATTTTTACAATCAATAAATTAATTTATAATTAAAATATAAATTTTAATAATTAGTTGAATTTTTTTCAGTATTATGCGTGTGAAATATCCATCAATTTTTTAACTATGACTAATTGTCAAAAAAATCTTGTTAGACACATAAGTAATCTTGTTAGTCTATTTCTTTATTTATAAAGTTCAATTCAATTTAGATAAGAAATGCAAGCCTAATTTCTTTTAAACTAATAACATGTATATATAGTTACTTTAGTTTGTATCAGTTCTTAAAATGAATTTTAACATAAATATACACATTAAAACTGGCAGATGTCCATAATATTTTTATAAAGGAATATTGTGAATTATATTTTATAAATACATTAAATCAAAATTACTTATGTTGTTATGCATATTATATAGGATTTTGCTTTCAAAATCTTAAAAATAGAAGAAGAAGAATATTGTATTATAACACATTGACTGCTATTATAGAAAATATTTTTTCACAAACATATGGCAAAACTTGATATTTGGCTTGTTTCTTAAATTATGTAGTAAACATTCAATACCCTCCAAATGAGAAGAATGTTGGAGTCTCAACAACAAAACCAATAATAACAAATAACAAATAAAAGCATAAAGAATTAAACAAAAAAAAAATGAAAAAAAAATCTATTGATGTCTAAAGTTGTACATCAATCCTTTGTGTAATGTTCAAAAAGCCTACCTGTTAAAAAAATATGAATATGATAAATAGTTCTAATTTACACTTAAAATAATATAAATGGAATACTCTTTTTGTTTATAAATACAGTAACTAACTCACAGTTTTGATGCTGGCAAGAAAGAAATAAATGTACATAGGTGTTCTAAAACCTCTACAAGCTTTGTCTTTGTCAAAGTTAGCATGTATCCTTACTCTGTTTCCATTCAATCATTGATATTATCATATACTATTGTTTCCATTTCTCAATAATGTCGTGTTATGTACACAAACATTACTTAAAAGCGTTATAACCAACATAACCAAGTTACATGCTTCCTTTCACTAACAAGAGAAGTATAAATAACGAAACACCTCACACAGAGTTGCCTTTATTTAAGTTATTAATTGATTGATACAAAATATATAATTTGTGTTTCTTTACTTTGAAAGATAATACACAGATTTAATGATACAACTAATACTCCCTTTTCTATCAAAATTATTTGTAATGTCATGTTCATTGTTATCTGTCTTTTATTTATAAAATAACATGCATTATTATCATTTATTTATTTTAAAGCATTTAAGAATTATTAGAGAAATATTATAATTATAATGATTTTTTATTGGTGAGAAATGAATACATATGAACAAAAAATTACTTTAGTGTACTCATTATTCAACTGAGCCAATAGTTATAATTCAGTCAATCATAATTAAAGTGGAAATTTTGCATTTAGTGCAATGTTTAATGTTATAACATATTTGTGCAGCAACTCCTATTTTTTAATTATTTAATTATTATTTTAAGATTATATACAACAAAATAAACCATTCTTCTTAAATAAGAAAACTGGATTATGTATTTTTTTTGGAATAGTTGTTTTTATTATTATTATTATTATTATTATTATTATTATTAGCAACATATGTGTGTATTTTTTTATCACATTATTTTATTTTAATATATTAAAATTTAATATTTATAGTAATTTTAATTTTATATTTTCCTAAAAATAAATTTAAAAATTAAAATAAAAAATACATTACATATCACCATTTTATTACAACGATTATCATCCAACAATTATACATAAAAAATCATTTTTGTAGATTATGTCAAATTGGAAAAAAGAAAAATCTAACTAATTTTCTATACATCCCAAAAATATCACATGTAAAGAATTAATCATAAATATGTAATTTTTTTTTACAACACTAACTCAAGAAAAAAAAAAACAGTACTAAAAAATAACTTATAATTAGTATTATAATCTCCACATAAATTTAGATGTGAAAGAATAAACAATTATTTTAGAAATTTAGAAAATAGAAAAAAATTAAGAGAAATAATAGTTGATGTAAAAATAACTATTACTTTTACTTATAATTTCTTAATTCAAATAATAAAATATTTATATTTTATCTTATTAATCATTTATATTTTTAAACAGTTTTTACATCTTTATATCATATAATACACATATTATAATTAAAAAAAGTAAAAATATCATTTGTGTATCAAATAAAAAAAATATTTTATGTAGTATTATTACTATTGAGAGATATATTAAATATATATTTGTTATACTTATTATGTCGTTTTAAAATCTGAGCAATGGATTCTAGTATATCCAAAGACAGCTTAGGAAGAAGAAAAAAATAACACTTTCGAAAAAGTATAATAATAATAATAATTATTATTATTATTATTATTGTAAAGTACTTGTTATTGGTGTCCGTTTTTCATGCTAAATTATTGTTTCAATTGAGTTGTGTCCCACAAGTAAACAATTTGTTATTTTATTTTATTTTTTCTTGCTAAACAGATTACATTGACAATTAAATTTATTATATTTATATTATTGAATGAAGTAGTTTTCACTAATATAATCATTTTAGTATACAGAAAGTATACATCAGTTAATACATAGTGTCATGACAAATCCCAATCAGTTAATACATAGTGTCATGACAAATCCCAATGAGGAAAATTATAGCTGAATTTTTATTAACATATTACCCAAAACAATAATAAGATTTTTGTTAATAATTAAAGCACAGAAAACAAATTATTAATAGGCAATTAAGCCGCCCATTAATATAATTAGCAGGACACCAACTTAACATCGTGGGCCATTAAAATATTAGAATCCCAATAATACCCCTGCATGTCAGCATTAGAAGGCCATTAAAATATTAGAATCCCAATAATACCCCTGCATGTCAGCATTAGAACAAGAGTTTGAGAAGGATAAAATGGGAATCTGATCCAATCGTAATTGCGTGGAGGGAAAGTCAATTGTTAACGGTATCTATCCACCGACCACCGACCTACCCTTCTGCCCACTCAGAATTATTAATTAAAAAATATAAAATTATCGGATAACAACGAAAATGAAACAAAATATTATATTATTCCAAATAAATTATGATTTTCCTTTTTCTTATTAAATATCCTCTTTGAATTTCTCTCCTTTGATTAATCGGCAAAGGATACCAACCAACCATTATCACCATCATACACCTGATACCATCAACCCTATAATAAAATTTAATTATAGAGACTTGCAACAAAAATTATGACAGAAACATCTACTATTAAAAAAATATTTCTTAATAAATATGCTAATTTAACAAGAAAACTTAAATATTGTAATAAATAAATATAAAACTATATTTTAAATTTATTATAATAATTCATTATCAGCATTGGAATGTTAATAATAATAGTACTCTTAGATCTCCCACTGTGCTAATATTATGATTATAATCCTTTTAAAAATTCAAAAAGCTTATTTTAGTAAATTATAAAACTAAATTAAAAATAAAAATAAGTTTATAGTTAACTTTTGGAAACACCAATTACCATTATTACGTCTGATTGCTTTAAATGTGGGTTGAAGTCCACCACCGCTTATCCAAAGAGAGACTATTATTGTACCACTAACACACACATAGTTATGGTCGAATAGAATCATGTCTTCCCCAACAACACTTTTTTTTTTTATTCACAATAAAGAAAAATGTAATTTGCCTTCATAAACTTGTAAACAATTGGAAAAAGGGAAATATGTTACATGTGTAAAAAAAGCACATAACTTTTTAAATGTAGTAATTAAAATTATTAAACACATCTTAACTTTTACCGTTTAAGATAAGTAAATTATATATATATATATATATATATCAATAATTACACCTCATATTTATAGGATTTTACTTTTTATAATAGTTTTTAAAAATTGTATAAAAGAATTAGTTGGACATAGGAAAGAGGTAAATTATAGAAAGAAATGGGGGTGGAGGGAGTGATTTTGTCGGTGAATTAATAATGTAAATGGAAATAGGGGAAAAAGGAAGAGTAATGAATAATGAAAAAAAAAATGGTAATTGATTTGGGTGGCATTAAAAAAGAAAAGAGAAGAGAGGGTTCAAAGGAACCAACCAACCAGATACGTGGAGGCTTACAGAGATGACAAGCTTGGTGCTTCAACCTCTCTCCCTTATAACCCTTTCGTCTCCAATACTCCTTAGATTTTTCATTCCTCATGGACCAGATTCCCTCTCTCTCTCTCTGATCTCCATTTGAACCACACCAATCCAACAACACAAGACAAGAGACAGAAGAGAGGAGAGAGATGGAGGGTGAAGCAAGAAGAGAAGGAGAGAGAGAACCCACCAGGAAGCGAAGCGGCGTGGCGGTGGCGGTAGAGGGAGAGAGAAGATACAAAGGAATAAGGATGAGGAAGTGGGGCAAGTGGGTCGCGGAAATTAGGGAACCCAATAAGCGTTCAAGGATTTGGCTTGGTTCCTATTCCACCCCTGTGGCCGCCGCACGTGCTTATGACACCGCCGTCTTCTACCTCCGAGGACCCTCCGCACGCCTCAACTTTCCCGACCTTCTTGTCGGGGAGGGCGCAGCCCTTGTCGCCGGTTGCGACATGTCAGCTGCCTCTATTAGGAAGAAGGCCACCGAGGTGGGTGCTAGAGTTGATGCTCTGCAGGCAACCCTGCACCACCACCACCACGTGGCGCCGCCGGCGCCGGAGCTTCTCTCGCGCGGCGACGGAGGTGGGTCCGGGGATTTCGCGGTTGACCTGAACAAGTTGCCCGAACCCGAGAGTGAGGACTGCGAATGGGATGTGAATTGAAGGAAAGAAAGGTGCGTGCTTTCGGGGTCGGTGGTGGTTGCTAACATGCACGGTGGTGGTTGCTAACGTGCACCGGGGAGGGTCTGCGACGGCTGAGGCAAAGTGATGTTGTTGATGAGGCCTTGGGTGGTGTGGATTACTGTACTGTATCTTTTTTTCCTTCTACTTTCTTTTGGGTAGTTTTTTTCTTTTTTAGATTTTACAGAGGAAATTTTGGCGTTGTAAAAATTATGTTAAATGTAAATTAACTAGTCCAGTTTCTTGTGTTGTTTCTATGTTGCCTTTAAATTTCTTAGGTTAATCTCGGTGGGGGTTCTGTCGATAATGTTTTTTGGTTGTGTTGAAAAAAGTTTAGTTTTTGGGGCGTGTGGAAAGGAATTCGGCGGAAATTAGGAAAATTTGGAATGAAAGTGGAGGTGGGTTACTATAAGTGGAGTGAGATGTTTTAGAGAAAAGGAATAGAATGATGCAGTGGAAGTGAAATAGGTGGAGTGAGGGGACAGGGATGGCCTGCGGTGCCCAGCAGTTGGGTACAAAAGGAGAGAGTGAGCCATGCTAACCACTAAAGTAATAATAACTACTAAAAAGTGATAAGATTGAGTTAGGTATTTTTCTGGTTCTACACTGTTTCCTGATTATTGAGTTGTGAAAGGGAAAATGGAATGGGCCACTGCCAAGGGAAAACGTTGTGGCCACTGCCAAGGGAAAACGTTGTGGCCACTGCTCTGTTTTGACAACGATGGATGATGGGGTCGGTTAATCGATTTTGTCGTCTCGGATTATTTATTTTTTTCTTCTAATTCTAGTCAAATCTTGGACAAAAATTGTATCGAAAAAATATATATAAATACATAAACAAACGAGAAACAAAGCAGAACAAGAAAAGAAAATGAGAGAAAGACATGTCTCCATGTGAATGCAAAATTACAGCTCCTCTGCATTGATTAACAAATATCTGTGTGGAGGATTTCTGATTTGAATCTGAGCTGTACCCCATATGTGATTCGCTAGGATCTATGGGGCCTTTTAAGTTGTAGCCGAAGATGAGTCCATGATTAACGGGAAATTAGAGGCTCTTTTACCTTTTTTTAAGAATTTTATAGCTGTGGTGCTGTGGATTACATCGTGTTCGACGTAAGTGATCAATTAATAAATATAAGATAAAGTTAATCTCTCCTATTAATGATATAGGCTTCATCAGTGATTGAATCACAAAGGAGATTAAAAGTTTCATGAAGGTAAGAGACAAAGGTAGAATTGGATGAAGGAAGAAGACCAACACTAGCCAAATTGACCAAAACATCAAGATTGCCAACGGCCAACGAAGTCGTCGTTAATTTTTCACTTATTATAAAACAAAGAAATAATCTCCTATTATAAAATGGAGAACAAAGAAATAATCTGGTATTATAAAATAGAGAACAAAAGACAGGTCCCTTGTCAACTGTTCTGATCAACATGACCTGTTATTGTCAACTGTTCTGATCAACATCTAGTAATGAGTTTTATTACAGAGACTAGTCATCGCTTCAGCTCAACTACTAACAGATGCGGTAAGTATGACAGTAGATTAATGCCGGTTGAAATTCTTATGCGAATCTACAACATTTTCAACACCATTATAACCAAGGCGACCGATATAAATTACAATGAGATCATTAAGAATAATAATTGCCCTTTTGAAATTTTGGGAATGATAAACAAGTGTAAATAGCAAAACAATAACATATACATGCCTAAGCCAAAATTTCAATTCTAATTTAAAGCTTCTGTGAACACTTCAATCCAACTACTGCATGAAATCCAGCAACAAATTATGGAATGACCATCTAAATCCTATGATGCTTTCTGTTGATTTGCTCGTTTCACTTGCAGTGCGGCTCTTACAACATTTCCTCTTGTGATAATCCCGACCTTCAGATATTAATAATAACCATTTAGAAACACTAAAGTAGAAACAAACACAAGTATAACAGGATTGGATGACTATCTTACCAGTCTACCCTCAGCATCTACTACTGGAAGCCGTCGAAATTTGGTTTCTAGCAACAACCTAAAGATAGAAATTTAAAAAAGGTCATTTTTTTATGGGCGGCTAAAATATACTAAAAAACAAAGTTCAACACGGAAAAAGATGGAAGAACCTTGCAGCATCTTCGAGATTGGTGGTCTCACGAACGACCATAGGGGCAGTGGTCATCAATTCACCAATCAATTTTCCGTTGGTCTTACTGAGCAGCTTTTGAATCTCGTTAAAAGTCTGTAAGAGCTCGTAATATCAGCAACATGGAGCTCTATTAAACTAGACCGTGGCTGAATAGAATTAACTATAGTATCAATTGAAATGCAACACGCAATGCAACCCATCCACTTCAAATGCAGTCATGACCATATATGAAACATGAACAGTCAAAAGGGGAAGGCTTTGTCCGTATTGGACATATGACTCTTCGAAATACCCATGGGGGCGTATTAAACTCTGCAGCGTCACTTAGTTGTCTGTATGGCATGTTTCACATGATTACCACGAAAATATTTCGTGCAGAGTGGGTTGAGACTACTTCAAATAAATAAGGTTATTGAGGGAGAAAAGGGATGAAGAGACATGCTTACAGAAGTACATGTTTCTCAATACTTAATACCAGATCTAAACAAGTAGCACATGCTTAATAAAACGATATATTATAAATTTTGAAGGCTGTGGTATCAAATTATGAATTGTCAAGCTATTTCTAATAATGAAATTACAAATCATATTAAATATTAAGTTCAAAGACAAGTTGAAAAATAGCTTGAAGCATATTTATACATCGTATAGGAATTTAAAAAACATTTATAACTTCTAACTGGGACCTGACTAAACCATTCACCTGTGTTATACTAAACGAAACCGTATGTTATTTCATAATTCACAACAAAAAACTGAACCAGGAACACATAAAGTGATCGATAGATTGTGCGAAGGCTCAATTTTAGATGGATGAACACAAAGCAATGGATGGAATAGCCAATTAAGAAGCATAGAGTGAGTGAGTGAGTGTCTGTGCAAAGACCCTTTAACAGAAGAAGAATGAAAACAAAGCAACAAAAGGTGCATTCAATAGTGCTTTTCTATTTTTTATTTATTTAAAAATGTCAGTTTATCTGACTTTTCAATTTAGTTGATGAATTTGGTGAAAGAATTAAATATTTTAAAAACATGTAGAATTGTGTATTTGTGTTGTTCATATTGATGATATAGAATCGCACTGTTTCAATTATATTCAGTACAATTCAAAATCATCTGTGATTCATAACAAGTAACTCATGCTTGATGGGGGAGAGATATTATAAATTTGGTTGCCAGAAACATCAATTATGTTGATCATGTTCAGCATTCAGCTAGAGAAAATCATGGACATAGATAAGTTTTAAAAAGTATTCTATTAAGCAATAAAATATTTACATATATTAATATTAATTTAGCCAAAATGTAAGCCCTTAGTATTTTTTATCTTCAACCATAACCCTCTCCATGGTGCAGTTTCCTTTTTAATTTGCACTAAGACCAGACTTTTCAGGCTGGCAGAGTTCTCCAGTATAATTAAGATTAGTAATCATTTCTCAGTACTCACTGCATACCACTGATAAAATGGACACTTTAGCATATCCTTCAAACCTTTCAAGAACAATCACACCAACAACAAAGGTCAAACGGAGTCACAGACATGTGTAGATTAGTCGCTTGTTTTCCTTAAAACACACTATTAACCTCTTTACTTAAAAAAAAAAAGGATGTTTAAATTTTAAGTTTAATTTAAGTAAACACATTTAAAAAAGCAAACAAACACTTGATCAGATTTCATTTATTTATTATGCATATTTCAAAGGAGGCACGATAGAGTAGACAACTGTAAAATTTTCTGTAAGAAATTGTTTGGGATGCAGGTAAGAATGCCCAGCTATACTTTATATATGGTTTTGCTTTTCCAGTTCAGACCAACCTAGCTCCTCTAAAGGTCCGAGTATCAAAATATCAGCTCAGTAAACTGAACTTATTTGGCAATTTTAAGTATTAACACTATCAAATCAAGACAATATTACAATATGATGGTAAAGATAAATTAACTATAAGAGAAATAAGTACAAACATACTTTCCAAGTACTGTCAACTTCTGGAAACAAGCTGTTATCCTTTAGCCCATGACCTGAAATCATAGAAACACATAAAAAAAGCCAAAAGAATATTTTCTTTTCTTAACCCAATGACATGAAAGTGCAGTTAAGTTTTGAATGGGGTGAAAATCACACTAACAAATGATGAAAGAGATGTTTCTTTTTTAAAAAACTAATAATTTACCAGATATAGAGTCTAGTGCTAACAAGTCATAATCTGAAACAACACCAACCTGCAGGGTATAAAAGAATCTTCAGGAATAATTTCAGAGAAAATTTGTCAAGCAATGTTCTTCCGAGTTAAACTCACATGCAAATTTCATTATACAACTGAAGAACGGAGATAATAAACCATAAGCAATTACTAATACATTCTGTAAGGTTGTAACCGTCAGAATCAGTTCTTAGAAGCATAACTGCCATTGAACCAGACTTGCTGAATTGATTTAGTTTTTAAATAAATACAATAGTCAAAAGGAAAAAAAAAAAAATTGTACATGGCGAATATTCTGATTCATTATTAAATGATTAAATCAGCATCAAATGGATTTCAGCCAGAGGCGCTACCTATAACAAAGTTTATCTATTTTCACAAGTTAGCAAAGGCTTTTAAGATGATACTTTCATTCTCAAATCAAAATTAAGTGGTCTTGGGAATTTCCTTTGTTAAAACTGCAAAGGCATATATAATTAGAATAGTGTTTTTACGACAATGGGATATTTTAGAGAGCAATGGTTTATAAAAGAGAAAAAAAAAAAGACAAAGTAATTCTCAAGGCTGTGTAATGTAGGCTCCCACATCAAACTTATGCAACCTAACCTTTATGTGTGTGGAGAGGTAATTTCTTTGACTTGAAACTGTAACCACTTGATCATAACCATATTTCTCTCATGATATGACAGTCAAACAGTGCATTTTGAAAAAAAAAAAAAAAGATATAATGAAATGCGAAACTCCAATAATTTTAGTAATAAATATGACAGAGACTTATTATAAACATACAAACCAATTAAAAGAGAAAAAAACGGCTTCAAAGAAAAAACTCACCAGTTTCCAGTTATCATCTATCACAGGAAAACCAGTTATCCTTTTTTCAACAAGAATATCCAAAGCTGTTGCAAAAGAACACTTTTAGAAGTTAAAATATAAAATCCCCCTTCTTTTGACAACAAACAACAAAGAAAAGAATGGAAAACAATTGTGCCATGAAATAAAACATGAAACAAGAATGAAATATACCTTCGTCCACAGAAGTTGTGGGTTTCACCACATGTAAATCCTCTTTCCTTGTCATAAAGTCACCAACAGTGTATAGTCCACTTCTTGGCTGCATGTAATGTCAAAAAAACACATGCCATATCAAAACTGGTCTCAACATTTATATATTTCTGATAAATTGGCACATCATACATAGTGAATCACAGAGAATATCTCATGCCAAAACGAACAAAAATCAAGTTGTTCATGATTTTGCCACCCCTGTAAAAAACAGCTTCCTCTATTTGAAGGAGGCAGATACAAAGAGACTAATTCCCTGACTCTTCACGTTAAAGCATGAAGCTAGATTAAAAATACTCACATCACTGCACCAGCTAAGAAGGCACCTCTTAAGAATTAACAATAGCTACACGCGCCCTAACTCTTTATCACAAGTCATAACAGAATAAAATAAAAAACATATGTATATATAGTTAAAAGCCCCATGAAATGAAATTCAGAGTGTTTTAACCAAAATCCATGCAACTAAAGCAAGTGAGCACAATGAAACGGAATTGAATCTGTGAACTATAATCTAAACCATTAATATATCTCCAATCCTAAAATTAGGCAATAATATAAGAAGATGCTTTGCTCGATTTGCAAAGAGGGTTGGAATTGAGGAGAAGAAGAGATACCGAGACTGAATTAGCCGTGAGGGTGTTGGCGGCGAGAAGCGGCGGGAGACGGAGGCTCCGGAGAGAGGAAGAGCGGGGGAAAGAGGCCGCGAGAGGGTGGCAGAGGGGAGGTTGAGTGGTGGAGGAAAGCGGAGGGAGAGTATGGAGATGGAAGTGGAAGAGAACCGAGTCCATTTGTTAGGAGTGTGGTTGGACTCAGATTCGGAATTGAGAGGATTTGTTTGTTTTGGGGTTCAGAGTTCGCACTCTAATCCAAAGATATCAAAACACACAAAATCCACCGTCAATTCCTTTTCTCTCCTGCTTCATCGCCCACCAAAATAATTATAAAAATATCTCTATAAATTTTGGCTTGGTTTGCAACTACGTCAAAATATCAGTTAATCATAATTCCTTTTTGATTAAGATGTTCGCCACCACCAGATTAAAATTCTTCGACTTTCACGTGTTCCATTCTTCTTCAACTAACTTTTCGTGTCAACATTTTTTAGGAAAATTTTCATTCAAATATTTGATTCATCATATGTTGTTTTTCTTTAAGGTTATTCTTTTCATGGGTTCAATGTTCTCAGCTCCGACAATTCTCCTGTGAAGAATGAATGCCGTTTAAACTAAAAAAAACACATGTCTTCAGTGTTGGAACGTATTTCGGAATATACACAAAGCTTAGTAATAAGTTTCGGACCCATGGGGGTGCAGAATGCAATGAACCTGAGAATGTTCAGTTCATAAATGTACACTAAGCCCAATGTCAAATTGAGGGTCCAAACAAAAACAGGAAGGCCGATTCAAGTGTATTTTTTTTTTTGGTTAAGACTCAAGTGTAGTTTAGCCATTGTGTCTGACATCCAAATTTTTGTTTTCTCAAATTCAGAATTATTTAGAAAACAAAGATTTTATTATATAATTATAAACCTTCAGAGTTGATTTCTTGAAGAAAGAAATGGGTATTCCTGGGTTTTGGAGTAGAAAAGTTTAATTCTTTAAAAAAAAATTACAATTCCACTAGTCAAGACTTTAAGTTTAGTAAACTTAACTGTAGGATTCCAAAGAAATGGGAAAATCTCTATTTAAATTTGGACCCTGAATTTTAGATTTAAATTTCAGAATTATAAACTATAAACTTTTGGAATTTTATATTTTAACAAATCTTCAAACCTTAACCTCAGAAGTTGAACATTTTATATAAGCTTGGTCCTCTTGAACTATAATGATTGTGTTCAAAGTTTACGACTAATCTATTTGCTAATAAAATTGAGTTGAACATTTTATATAAGCTTGGCCCTCTTGAACTATAATGGTTGTGTTCAAAGTTTACGACTAATCTATTTGCTAATAAAATTAAGGATATTGTATATTAATAGTGTTAAAAGTAAGTCAATCTTTTTATATGAGTTAGTTTATCACATATTAGATTAAAAATGAATCAGTTAAATGTTATTATTTTTGAATATCTGTGAATAAAATAAAATAACATAAAAGAATATTTAGTTCATTATGTTATAAATATTGTCGAATATTGCTTAAGTGTAATACTCAAATGTTGAGTTTCCTATATATGATATAAGATAGGTAAGTGTATAAGTTGTTTGAGTGTGTAATTCAAGTAATTTATAGAATAAATAAGTAGCGACTCTTTAACAAGATAAATTTGGGATGTTTATTATTTTAGGTTATTCTATGATCCAATTTAACTTAATTCAACTTAATTAAATTATATTGAATTTTAAACTAATATTTTTATAAGTGGAGTGACGACTCTAATAATTTAAGACTTAACTTAAAATTCACTTTTATATGTTATAGATAAAATATATTTTTTATTCTTATATTTAAACTTACATGACTTAATTTATTAATTTACTTCAAACCTTTAATTATTTTACTTAAGATTGCATTATTTTTTAAATTAAATTAATATTACAAATCACAACTTTTAACATAAAAAAAACTTTTTAAAATTTTAAGACGCAACTCAATTCAACCTAGTCAATATTGAGTTAGATAAGATTAGGTAATAGATTTATTTAAAACCCGCACAACCCAACCCACACGATTTTGGTAAGATTATTTTGCAAATATATATTATTTTGTTGTTTGAATATAACAAGTCCTATATGTCACTGTATATAAAAGTTGTTATTTATAAATAATCATTATATGTTTCATCTTTATTAATAATTATATAAAATAATGTACTTTTAATGTTCCTTAAAAGGGAGATTTGAAAATTATAATAAATAAGAATTTTTAGTAAGGAGCATCTTAGTTTGGCTAAACATGTTACCAACTTAAGAGATGTTTTGGAATGTACACCTCATTTCACATAAAATTCATTAAAAAATATTATTTTAAATTTTTCTATTTCTAAATTTTCACTCAAGTAATTTTAGCAACTTTTGTTTGCACTGTCTTATCATCATCTTCTCTCTATTCAACTTAAATATGTCTTATTATTCACCGTATCTTTGTTTTTTTTTTTTTTCTTTCCTTTAAATTGTGGCGGTAGTCTCATGAAAAGGTTGTTGATGTTGAAGAAGAGTCCATTTTCCATAGTTGTATTGACTTTTTTTTTCATCAAAATAGTTAAGTGTCTTTTTTTAAATCATTAAAATTTTATGTCAATATTCTTTAATTGTTCATGCAATAAATAAATCTATATTCTTTTATGAATTTAATCACGACTTTAGTCAGCTGCGTATGAGCAATTTATAATTTTAATAAAATTTTGTTTAAATTGAGAATATTTAACTTAACGATCATTTTTATTCTACTTAAATTTTATAAATTAGTCAAAAATGTTAATTCTAGTAATCAAAATTCCCTTGTCCATCTTAAAAATAAAAATTTATTTTTGTGGGTGATTAATTTTCATTCTAGTAATAGTTATATCGAGATTCTAATCATAGTTAATATTGTTAAAAAGGTGTGAACACCTAACATCACCTTTATTTTACTAGTAATGTCTCAGATATTAAAACCATATGAAATATATAACCTCGGATTAATTTCTAACAACTATATTATTATATAGAATGTTTGAATATTATTTGTAAATATTTAATAAATATTTAACTATACCATTTTTAAAAAAAGACTGACTTATAAAAATGGTTATTGTTATTCAAAAATTACAATCTTCATATGTATTACATATAATATATAAATATTGGATAAAATTTCAATTTAAAAGGTACATATATTTAAAGTTTTATGTATTGTTAAATATAAACTTAAACGAATCCAACAGAAGGTTTAATGTTTAATGTGTAGTAAATTATAATACAATACTTTAGACTTCAGAGTTAAGACATTTGAAAATGGTATGACATGTCTTCACAATGCCATCTAATTATATAATACAAATATATTCACATTATTCATGTTGTATAACTTTGATTTATAAAAATTATACATACGTGGGACCCGCCATTCACACCATAGATAAGTTTTCGGGGATATGGCCCACACTCACATGATCATCAATCTACCCTCATCAGCTTGTTCTAAATTCTTAAACACTATAAAATATAATCATATAGATTATCATAGTTTTCGATCTTGATTTTATATTATATTGGTAGACATTTTGATCTATAGTTTCTATCTAATTAGAATACAATATAAAAACTTTTACAGATGATAATCATGCAAAAATGTCAAAAACATCCTAATGATCTGGTTTTGAAATTCAAAGTGTGTCTTTATTTTTTCTTAGATATTAATTAAATAATGAATCTATATCATTCTCTGAAATTATTACTTTTAGATGCAGTCAAGTAAAATCAATATAATAATCAAAAGGATTAGTCAGTGAACAACGAGAAACTAAATATTATTGGACCCCAATTAAAAAAACTTCAGAGATTCTGAATCTAAAAAGATGAACATCTGAATCTAAAAAGATGAACCCTAACAGTGAAGGTTAAGTGTTTACTTTACTATATTATATGTAACCATTTGAAGTTTAATATATTATCTTTTGAAGTTGCTAACTTACTTTCGTTCCATAATTTTTTGACTTTGGATTCTTGTAAATCTTGCTTTTAAGTTTTTCAGTAAACGTATGAGTTAACCAAGGTTTTGAATATTAAAGTGTGCATGTTTTCTATTATATTGATAATTTAAGTTTAAATTTAACCATAAAAACATGAAGAAGAATGCTATTATAAAGGATAAAAGCCCTTAAAAAAGCACCCATCTCATTCTGCTAATATTTGTAAGATTATATTTGTAGATAATAAAGAGTAAACCTTCACCGTAATAAATACAAAGTTTTTCTCTTAATTTGCAGCAAAAGGTTTTTCTAACCTCCACGGTTGGATTTCTAGCCACATATTATATTAAAACCAAGCATGACAAAAATGTAGGTTCGATGAAATTAAGACGAGGATCTTTTGCACAAAATCCTAATGACATAATTATGTCCGTGTGTACTGTAACTAAGAATTGATACCTCTTGCATCCTCACAAAACCGACCCATCCAACTTTTTATGTCCACATCAAAAAAGTTAAGAAACAAAAACATTTTAGCATGTATATATAAAAATTCAATGCGACGTTTATAGATTAATACGTGGTGTGTACATCTCTTCTAGTGAATTCTGCACACGTCCTTTCAATTATTTAATCATAGCTAATTAAGTCCGCTTAAATGTTGATAACATCAAGTATTCTAAAAACGAAAACAAGTATAAATAACATTTTTTTTTTTCATTTTCTCTATTATGTTTATCTTCCTAGTAGATAAAATTTTAAAGAAGTGCTTCTGTGGTATAGTGCATGCAGAAGAGATTCACTAAAGTTGTGGTGATATATGAACCGGGTCCATATTGTGTGTCTTTATTGTTGGAAGGATCGTGAAAAGATTTTACAAATTGTCATGGTCGTCTCATGAATCATCAAATCCAATTCAATTTGTAAAAATAACAAGGGTAGACACAAGCAAAGACATGGCAAAAGCGGATAATTATGATTTTATAGGATTCCCTGGTAGGTTGGTTGCCTTTCTAAAATTGTCGAATTACACAGTGGTTGCAAAATTAATATTCCCATATTTGGGAACAACACGTGAGGCATTAGCCACACCACACACAAACCTTAATATTCGCACTCGCTAATGTCACTGAAACAACAATAAGACGTTTCAAATGGAACATGTTCCTTCTGCACTTTCTTCACCAAAACTATTCATTTTTTTAGGACATATGCTGCCACAGACAACGCCTTTTTCTCTTTTGTGTGCACCGATTCCTTAAAACAGTAAAATATGTATTATTATTCCGAATGCATAAAATATTTAGTTTGAGGCAAATTCAAAGAATTACAACACAGTTTCCCTACTTCTAGCTCACGTTACTATTTTGGGGAACGAAACGGAATCTAGACTCTTGGAACCTGTATCTTATGCCCACGCAGTCGTTTAGATTTAACTAACTGTTGCAATGAATGCGATCTAAAAGTCTTACATCCTTATTTAAACAACGTGCTTGGAAAATTGAAAAGTTAAACCAAGCACGCAAGAAATTTAAAAGAGGTTAGAAATCTGAGTTCTGAATTTAATTTAGTTGGGTTCACAAGTCGGTTACCCTTCTTAATTGAAACAATCATAAAACCTAAATCTTGCAAGTTGAAAAAAGAGGGAATGGCATTAAGGGTTAATTGAAGTTTAAATTCCTCCGGTCCATGATTTATGATTTATTTTTTTTTCAGTAAGTTTTTCTCTCCTTAGGAAAGTAAGATTCCAAAAAACTTTTGTGTCACGCAATGAATGGAATTTTAGTGTTGGACGTAGAGAAAGAGATGGTGTGTATTTTGAAGGTGTTATTATAGGGTATGATCTTAGCGTGCAAATGGTGAAACAAAGTTAGAGGGGATTGTGTGTGATTTTTGAAATGGAGGAACAGAAGTTAGGTGGGATACATAGGTAAAAGGGTTAAGGATAATAAAGTTAGTGGGCCTGGGCTTGAATAATTGAAGGAAAAAACAAGAGGGAGGCCCACTTCGTTGGTACTGTTTCCACTTGGGGAAAACATGGTCTTCAACCGTAGCCTCGTCCCACTTCCATTATGGGAATGTTTAGCTTTTTGAAATTTTGCCCTCCACTCATTACTTTCGATTCGACTCGTCTCGTGAGATACATCACAAATAGAGATTATTTGGAGAAAGAGAACGCCGAACACACAACACAACACTGGGGTGTGTGTGATGTGAATATTGGAATTTGGATGGATAAGCACGTTCCCAATTTTATGAGGTTGGACTTGTTAGGAATTTCGTCTCCAGTGCGATGTGACGTGGCCTTCTATTTCTCCACTTCTTCATTTGTTTTAATTAATGAAATCTTTATCACTGTAGACCACCCCACCACAAAAAACAAAACACCACACTTTCATTACTCCTCAACATTAAACAACCCAACGACACCTAAGTGCATCTTATACACACAACACAACCTTGTACTTAGAATCAACAATTCTATTCAGATGTTGCCATTGAGGTGTTGTTCTGTATGTGTAGGACTTTCAACAGGGCAACGAGCCAAAAGTGATTGATAGCACTGTGTAACTGAACCATGATAATTCTGGTGACAAAAAAAATCTGAGAAAAATTAAAAAGCTTGATCCATCAGATATTAGTCCTAGCTTCTAAAGCTTGATTTTCCTTTGTACACCTACGATTATGTTGCCTTTTAATTTTATTTATTTTAAGCGTTGTCTCTTTTAACTTTTGTATCTTAAACCATTTTTAATTAAGACATAACCCTTTCCTTTTTGTTTTTTTAATCAGAAATAAAACTTGACAATTTCCTTTTCAGTTTTGGGAACGGGTTGTAGTTTGTTGCAACCATAAAAGCTTCCAATGAACTGCTATAAATACTTTTCAGTAATTATCATCATATATTTCATGTTATAATCCAATGATAAATAATAGGCTTTTCTCCCATTTTAGTAGACTTTTCAATTTTAATTTTTAAAATGGGTAGAAAAAAAATTATTTACTAAAATAGACAAATTTTGTCAGCTAGATAGACATAATTTCAAACTGATTAAAATAAAAGTGACATGACAATTTCAATTAATGACATTAATTAAAATCATTTGTCTCTCTGCAATTATTTTTTAATTATTTGATATTCTGATTGTTAGGTTTAACAATTAATAAAAAATAATAATCATTATATAATAATAATTAATAAATAATTTTTAATTATTTAACACTATGTTTGTTACTTTAACAATTAACAAAAAAAATTAATAATAATAATTAACAAAATTGTAATAAAAAAATTAAGACATACAAATTTATTTTAAATTAAAACAAAATAACATAATGATAATAATAATAAGAATAATTCATATGAATTTAATAATAATTATTATTATTTTTAAATTAAAATAAAATAACATAATAATAATAATAATTAATAATAATTGAATTCAATAATAATAAATATTTTTTAAATTAAATTTGTATGAAATTATTCTTATTCTTATTATTTAAATTAAATTCATATGAATTTAATTAAAGTTATTCTTAATATTATTATCATTGTGTTATTTTATTTTAATTTAAAATAAATTTGTATCTCTTAATATTCATGTTATAGTTTTGTTAATTATTATTATATAATTATTATTATTATTATTATTATTTATTTTGTTAATTGTTAAGCTTAAGAATCATAATATCAAATAATTAAAAAATGATTGAAGAGAGAGAAACAATTTTAATTAGTGTCATTAATTGAAATGTCATTTTTATTTTGACCAGTTTGAAATTATGTCTATCTAGTTAACAGAATTTGCCCATTTTGATAAATAATTTTTTTTCTACCCATTTTGGGAATTAAAATTGAAAAGTACACCAAAATGGGAAAAAAATATTATATCACTTGTAATTGAGTTTTATCGAATGATATTTGTTTTTACCTTATCTGAGTGTAGATCTTTTGTAATGGATGAACAACTATTGAGCAGGTGAAGGTCAAGTCGAGTGAGGGTCTACCTGCAAAGGATTAAGTTGAGTGAGATTCACATGTCTTTGCAAGTTGAGTGGAAGTCTACATGCAAAAGACTATCTGACATTCAAGTCAATAAAAATGTAATAAGATGTGTTTAAAGTATAAGAGTAAGAGTACAATGAGTTAGATGATACTCCCTAATTCAGTATGTCTTTTTATAAGCTTTTACCATTATACCATATAATTATCCATAATGATTTTAGGCATTTAGACGAATTATAACTCTCTTAATCAATCAAAATTAGGTAGGATCAATCAAACTAACTGTTATTAACATGATAGTTAATAGTGAGTCCTAACAGATTGAATTGTATCTGACTTTATTATTACGGGTATGTACAATACCATTTTGTTAGTTAAGATAATACTTTCCTTATTTTATGGTTATTCTCCTAAAATATCAGTGTAACAAGCTTGTGATTTATATATTTCCAGCCAAACTCAGTGGAATAATTGATTTTATTGATTTCATCAAAGAATGCAGGCTTTTTTTTAAGGATGTAGAAAATAGTTGTAGGGTTGATGTAGCATATGAGAAGGACATCTGAATATTTTATTATTAAAGTTAAAGTTCACATAAATAGAAAAACTAAGTTATTGAGGTTCACTTCTCAAAAATTATTATCTCTTTGTAAACTATCCTTCTTACCCTCCTTCACCTTTTCTTCAATTTCTTCGCTCATACTATCATCAGATTGACGATCAGAGCTCGTCCTAAGCCTCGTGATGGTGAATAGAACACTGTTGTTGGATCAGTTTTCAGTTTGAGTAAGTTTAATTTCTACCATCTTTTTCTTAGAGACGGTTTTTGAGTATTACTTTTAGAGATAGTGTGTGCATGTGATACTTGATGCTTCAAAGTGAGTCTCTGCTAGCTCAGTGTCTTATTTGTGTAGTCTGAATGTTGATAAGACCTCTCGTTAGAGTTGTCTTTGTGACCCTTGGGAACCCAATTGGGAGTATTGCTACTTTTTTTCATGTAAAATAAGCTATAATTTGTGACTTTGTAGGTGTTAGTCTTAATTCCAGTAGGATCATGGGAAGAGAATTGTATGTTGAAGTAATTTGATTGTTTGTGTTTAAGTTACTTACAAGTCTGAAATTGGGTATTTAACGAGTTTTGATTGGTTTAATGAGGTATGTTAATTTTGTATGGCAGTGATATTAGAAGTGAAGTTATTTGATTTGAATGAGGTTCATTTTATACGTGGAATAACATTGATAATCATATATTGTCTAACTATGTATGCTAAATTTCAATGTTATAATCTTTTTATAACTGTATGGCTTAACAATAATTGATTTAGGGTTGAACTACTTAGATATGTACTTATGGTATGGAAAGCAATCAATGCAATGATTGGAATTGATATTGGGTTATTGGTGTGAAATTGATGGGAAATTAGGTATGTTTTCAAATAAGAGTAATGATATGAATGTTTGGTGATTGGCAATTGGATGATAAGTGATATAGATTTGATTAATTGTGAATGATAGAATGCAAATTTCTGAATTATGCAAATACGTCGGGTGTATACCAAATACATTGGGTGTAACTCGAGAACAATGCTCTCGAGTGTAACTAGAGCACCTCTAGATAGGGTGCTTTGGGATTTGGCTATGCCGGATGCAGGTCATGTGCGTTGGGCGCAACCAGACCTGATTGTTCTCTGGTTTTTATTGCGTTGGATGACACGGGGTCAGGTACGACCCTGTTTTTAGAATTTTACTCATATTATTATAAAATGTGTTATGTTACATGAGGTTCATTGCTCTTTATAACTGAATATGTGATTGATACCATGTTGGATGATTTTAAGTCTGAATAAATTAATATGACTTGAATGAGTTGAGTTTGATAAGAAAGTAAAACTAAGATTACTATTGATTGATGTATAAATGAAGATAAATAGTAATTTAAACAAAGTATTTTTATGAAAGAAGGTACATGTGTCCAAGTTTTTAGGGTATTTATTGTCTAAGAGTTTGAGCCATGTATGTGTGTCCTAAAGAGCTCACAGTGGAAAAGAGGTATCATAACTCTACTGATAGATTATCGTATAAATAATAATCATTAGGTGGTGAGAGTTTATATATCTGAAACTACAACTTTGAAGGGTTGGTCAAGACAGTGATATAAATCAACCCTCTCATATAAGGATTGATGATGAGGTGTTGAAGGACCCCTTTGGGGTTGAACGCTGTGTGCATTTCACAGTTGAGAGTCACATGATGCATACCTCTTTCAATATACGATATTCTGAAATTAGAGTCAAGTGTTTACATGAACATGAACATTTCATTAAAGTCATTTTGAATGATGATTGTGAATACTATATTTTATTGAGATAGAATTATTTGAGCCTTATTGATATTTCATTTAAACCTCTAGCTTACCTTTTTGTATTATGTATTGTTTGCTTTTGATTTAAATTTTACATCGATTATATAATTAAATGTAAATAAATTATTTGACAAGTCAACATATTTGTAAATATAATGAAAGAGAAATATCTAAATAGTATATATATATATATGTAAATTCCTTTTTGAAAAGAGAAATATCTAAATAGTTTATATATGTAAATTCCTTTGAAAAGGATATGTTTTAGAATAGTTGAATATATATTATTATGTTGAATATATGATATTATATTACATATGTTCTTTTAATTATCTAGTTTTAGATTTATATTCGTGGATGTTACATGTTTTTATCTTAAATTTTATGCACAATTAAAAACTATTATTACAAAAATATGAAGTGTTTTTTTTTTTCATATCAAAATTAAAAGAAAAATGCAAGAAGAATGCTGATTTCAAATCTTAATTTTAAAATTAAAAAACATAAAGTTTTTTTACATATAAGAAATCATTATTCTTACATTGATAGCATTCAAACATGGGCATAGTAATGATTGATGCTACAGGTAAAAGATTTTGTGAAAGATTAATAATATAGTCAGTTAATTTTTAGAAAAAAAGAAATCACGTTTTGATTAATTATCTCTTTAATCTTTGTCCAATCCTACTTTGTGACTAACACGCATTTGATTTATAGGTTAAAATAAGGAGTAGAATAATTGTTTAGCTTATGCATTTATAAAATACAGTGATAATAGTCTATATAACTGAAAATATATCAAATAAAAATTTCAAATTAAATCTATTGTCATTTTAGTTTCTCGTACACAAAACTTACTATTATTTTAATTAATTAAATTATTAATTTATTATCATTGTATTTTATAATATTATGTAAAAAGATTATAGACGATAACAAAAAATAAATCAATAACATAAGCTAACATGACTATCAAATCTTAATTTAGATACTTTTTTATATCACAAACTGTTGCGACTGCTATCCGCTAAAATAAAACATTAACTCACTTCTGACTAATATTTTATTAAACCTATATTTATATATAAAACAACATCCTATAACTCATTTTGGATGTAAATGTTTTTAATGTGACTATTAATTTTTTATTCTTTCATTAATGTTTTTATTTTTCTTATAAAATGTTAGTTTTTTATGAAGTTATTAAAGGACATTAGTCATATTAATGATGTGATAAAGTTAATATATTTAATATATTTTAGAGAAATTTAATTGAGTGAGATAATTTTTCTATTTTTTTAATTTAAATCTGCTTTTAGATTTGAAATTTGGGAGTAGGAAATAAAATTGTGGTACAGAAGTTAAGTAAAGCAGCTTTTATTAAATAACACAAATTTTGTATGTATTGCAAATATTTTATTAAAGAGAACATATTATATATTTTTTTAATAAATGGTGATGATGTCAACGCTGATGTATCTCCCATATAAAGTAACACTACAATAATGTTCAAAAGGAAGTTTTTTTTATTATTTTAATAATTATAAGTTTGATAGGTTCTTAAAGCTTTTAATTGGTAATCAACTTTTTAGTGGCTTAACAAATTATAAAAATAATTCTAAAAAAATAATCATTATTTAGTTCATCCTTAAAAAAGAACTTTAAATATTAGTAAAAAAAATAATGTTAATTCTTTATTTTCTATTTCATTATATTGTGTTGTAAAGGAAAAGCACACCATCATCAGCAATCACAAATAATTAAAATTTTTACTGTAAAATAATATTTATAATTAAGTATATTAGTTTATATATTTTATTTATTTTATTTGTTAGTTTTAAATATTGATAAGAAGATTGGAAGAATGTTTTTTTCTTAGAAGACTAAATAATATAGTTTGATGAGTGATAGAATAGGGAAATAATATTATTCATTCGTCATTCGTCGCTGTTTGGATTACTGTGGAGGTAAATAAGAAAGAATAAAAAGTAAAAAATAGTAAAATAAATTATTTAAATCAAGAAAATATGAGTGAATAGTTTATAATAAATTTATTTGTATAATAGGAAAATTTATTTAAATATATGAAAAAGTATTTTTAGTTTAATTTTAATAAAATAGATATGAATTAAAATTTAAACATAATTAAGTATAAATTAATTAATTTATAAAATTGAAAATAATATTTAAATTCTTTTAGTAGTTACATTCTTTGAAAATATGTGAATTTAAAGAATAATTTAATTTTAATATTATTTTTTTATAAATTTAATTTAGTTTGTTATTATTTATTAATAAAAATAAAAATCAATAATATAAAATTAACATTTAATTAAAATTAATTTTATTTCAATTAAAATAAAACAAAATGAAATAAAGTGATTAAAATTTTTATGAGAATTCAAAATAAATTATGAAAGAATTAATATATATATATATAAGCTCTGCTTTTAATCTAATTTGTTTTCATGAATGGAACAATTTCTTTTAAGTTTTAAACAAAATAATAAAGTGATAGAGGGATTAATAGGATTTAGATTTGTTAAAGAATAAAATTATAATTCTCAAAATTTATAAACTCACCCTCCCCTCTCAAATTTACTTCTTCACTTTTAACATAAATAGAAAATTTGTTGAAACAAACATATTGTAGTTGAGTAAGGGACAGAAGTTTTACTTGTTGAAAGAATAAAATTGATTATGCAAATATTTTAGATTTTTTTTAAATCCTAAAAAGACTTTTGAATGACTAATTTCCATAATTATTTATGAAAAAAAATAAAAATAAAAATATTATTTGTTAACCTCAAATCTATCTATCAATCTATCATGCGGTTTTGAGTTGGCTTGGCCAATGTCAGACATTCATAGACCCACGCTCACCAAACTAAGCTGAAATGCACGCTTGCCTTTCTGCTTTTCTTTTTTCCCTTTAAAAACAGACAAACATGTCGCATGTCTTATTACCATTACCAAACATAACTTCCTTCCAACCGCACTTATTTTTTTATGCTAACCAGTAAGCCCTATTTAATTATTTAAGTATCGTTCTCTCTTCAATACTATTTAAATTCATAAAATTTTATACATCCTTTTAAATATTGAATGCTTAATAATTTAGCCTCTGAATTTATATATTTCACTAACATCTATACACTAATTTAAATATATATATATATATATATATATATATATATATATATATATATATATATATATAGATTAATTTGATAATTTATTCTTTTGCAGAAGTAAGAGAAGTATATAATAATGTTTAGCTTTCTATTCATAGGAAATGAAAACATAAACATATTGATAATTTATTTTTAACATGTTCAATTTGATATTTAATGTGTAGTTTTCTTACTTTGTACATGTGATTTTGGAAAATGGTGAGTATCCAAATGTCATTTGAAGAGTTTTCAAACATGATATTAGTAACATATTATTTTAATATATTTTTCATCATTTAATCTAAATACTATAATGTATATTTAATTTAAGTTTTTATATGAATTTTAAATGTTAATAATATATACAAATATATGTTTTTTTATTTATTTTATAAATTATTTAATTATTATTATTTAGACTACTATTTACTTATGATTGGAGTAATGAATCTTAATTTAGTGTTTTAATTCACTTGTGATTTCAAAAATAAATAAATAAATTGTTGCACAATATGATGATCTTTGTTTTTTTCTTTTTCTTTTTAACTAGTAACTATTGATTGTTATTTAATAGAAAACATTAAAAAGAACTCAAAACATACATTTTGTTTGATACTGTAGTAGTTTTAACTATAGTTTCATAATCTCATCAGATTATTACTTATTACTACTATTATTATGTATTAAAAACTGTTTACATGACAATAATTACTAATTATGGATGTGTATTGATCTATTAGATAATTAGTTAGGGAAACAATTGCTTGTTCAGATTTTATTCTTTTGAAATTTGAGTTTAACTTTTAACTTGTTTAAAAAAAACTTGAGGTTACTTCCATTAATTATAAGACTGTCCATATTAGTTCCTTAACATAGTGACAGTAATAACACTTGAAAACTTCGAACAAATTATTGCAAATTTCACTGCTAGTGCAACTTTAATGAGTTATTTTGAACTTAACTGATTCGATTTTTGTGAATAAAAAATCTTCTATTGAATTATATTTTTATTATTTTAGTACTTGATGAACACTTGATAAAACAAACGTATTTATTCAACACGTGGAGCATGAAATTCAACTATTTTAAATTATTTTATTTCTATAATTCAGTAAATAAAAATCTATAATCGGCTTATTATTAAAAGAAAAACTTCAAAATTGAATTTTGCATCATCAAGAAAATTGTAGCGAGCTATTAATCTATTTTTCAATCTACTTTCATATTAATAGTTTTATTTAACTCTTTACTTTTTTTAGATAAACTAACATAGTTAATAGTCTTGATGACCAATTGGACTTGGAGCTCATTGACTTCTTTGTAATTAGACCTTACAGTGAAGTAATACTTAATAAAGCTTCTAAGCTAGATCAGGACAAATAGAGAATAAGAACTATACTATAAGGCTATATATCATTTAAACTAGGCTAAGATAATATGATTAAGTATTGAGTTACTTTTAACTTAACTCAATACGATTTACCTTCCCACATTATTTTACATTTTTTATGTTCTCTTTATACTTGTAAAACTTAATTTCTTTCAAAGTATATTTAAAATTTCACATTTTTACATGATGAAGATTTTCTTTATTTGAGTGATTTTATTTCATTAAAATATTTTGTTTAATTTATACTTTTTATTTAACTTATTACTAGTGTGCTCAATTAAATATGTTTTTAAGTAGGTCAAATATCACATCATTAAATATATATTATGAACTAAAAATATATATTTAGAAATTATTTATGCGGCCATTTAAATAAATAATTATTACTTTAGCACTATATTCCACTTTAAGACATGATAAATTTTATTAACATTGTTTTGTTTAAGTTAAAATTTGGTCACTTACTTAATATTTGATATATTTTATATTGTTTGAACGATCATACGTTACTTGATTACGAAGAGTTAAAAAAGAAAAAAAAAAATATTAATGAATTAAAAATATTTTATCATCAATTTTTTTTCAAATAATAATATTTATTTGTAAAAAAAATAAAAAAATTTGATCATCAATAATTACAAAAAATACTAATAAACGGAAAAAAGAAAATCAAAGTCAATGGGCTTAATTTTTTTCATTGAACTAATTTAATTATTTTTTATTTTAAAGAATAAGTGTGGAGAAAAATCCTCAGCTGAAATAATTACAATTATTGATAATTTTATGAAAACAATAATTTTTATCTTGAATAATGAAAAAAAAAGTATGCAACTAACTAATTCCCTATATAAAAAAGATATTCACGACTAAAACTAAATATAAAAACTTTATTTATATATGAAATTTGATATGTGATATCATGTAAACTATTCAACTCTTAAACAGTGACATATTATAGTAAAATAAAGTTAAATATTATGTAATAGTAAGCATCCTTTCTCAAGGATTATAGTAAGTATCTCAATTATTTTTTCTGTTTCAAAACTGCTAATTTGAACAATTATATTGAAGATGAAAGTTCAGTGCGAATATCCTAAAAAAACAACAATAAATTTTAAATTAATATTTTTTTAATAGAAAAATCGACATCAAGATGGTTTGATAAAAACAAACTTTGTCAAAAGTCTGTTAAATAAATTTGGTACCATAATTTATCAGGGACATTTTTTTATTTGCACAATGTTGTCAAAGGTTGCACAAGACAAACATACTCGCTGCTATACAACCGATGTAGAGACAAAAATCATATTTTGTTTTTCTGTCATAAAAAACAAATTAGCATCGTATTCAGGAATTTAACGTAGTTATTGAGAAAACTAGCCATAAGTAATAATCTGGTAAGATTACAAGACAAGAAGGAGAGAATTTTATAGTTAATAATCTGTTAGTATTAAAACGAGAGAATAGAAAAATACAGAAGTTATGTTTTTTAAATAATTGGAAATTTGATGATAATTATTATAAATGATTTTATATGAAAGGAAAAAAAAAAAGTTGAGTTCAGGAAGAAAAAGAAAAGGAAGTATATAAGTGGAGGTTGAGAGAAGACACGTGCAGTGAGAGGCGCGTAGAGAAGCAGAAATTGGTCATAAATACGAGGTACAGCATTGTAAGGGTATTGGACGCTTGGCAAACCAAAGAGGCAAAGGTGGCCCTCTTCCCGTACTCTTGGATCGGACTTTTCTGGAAAAACTTTCCTTTTACTTCTATTATTCTCATTTCCCTTTTCTGATGCCAAACTCTCTCTCGCTCTCTCCCTTTGCCCTGCTCACACTCACACACACACAACACAATAATTAATATTTCACCTTCTTCCCCAAAACACCCTCCCTCACACTCCTATTTACTTTCCTCTTTTGACCCCCTGTGCCTTCCCACATGGTAAAACTTAGTCATAATCCTAAAAAGATAAAAACCCTCGGAGCCATGGACCTTTCCCCTCCTAACCTCATCATTAACCATTACAACCTAACAAAACCTATTTCCCAGTAATTATCTCTCTTTTCCACTCATTCGGCTGTCTATTTCCATTACTGCCTAAGTAATTTCCACCCACACAACCAGATGCCTTTTCGATTTTGTTAACGTGGGAAAAGTATTTAAGAAAGAGATGCTTCATCCCGCTCTTTTTTATTTTTTTCCCATTTTTACCACTTGCATTTTATTAATCCCATCAAACAGAAATAGGTAACAGTAGCAGCCTGATTTTTTAAATGAGAAATATATATTAGGAGTTTCCTCCGAGAGAAGCAAAACAAAAATAGATTGTGTTTTTTTTAGTAATATAAAAGAGAGAGGAGAGAGAGGAGAAGAGAGTGTGGAACGCTTTCGGCTAAGCTTGCTGAAACTGGCCTCGTCTATGCTGTATTGGGCAGTTAGGGGAATACAAAGATCTTTGAACACCACCTTCTTTATTGCCTTTTTCCAACACCTACCTCTTTCTCTCTCACACTTGTCCTAGGTTTGATTTTTCTTCCTTCTCCCGATACCCTTCTTCCTTATCTCCATTATTTTATTCTCTACACGAAACCAACACCAACTCACACTGTGTTGGTTGGTTACTTAGCTTTTTTTTTTCTTTTTTTTTTTTCTCTCTGCCTAGCTATATGCCTTTGTAAGAAGAGCAACAAAGAAGCCATTCAAAAGGGACCTCAAGAATGTGGGATCTGAATGACTCTCCCGATCAGAGGAAGGACTACGAATCTGAAGGTTGCTCTTCTTCGCTGAATGATGATAAAGGCAAGAGAGTGGGATCTGTTTCAAATTCAAGCTCCTCTGCTGTGGTCCTCGAAGATGGATCGGAAGAAGAAGACAGTGACAGGGGTGAAGGCAGAACATTGGAGAAAAAAAGCAGTAAAATATTCGGCTTTTCAGTGACACACGATGACAGTGACCACCCACCCGTCACCCGGCAGTTTTTTCCGGTGGAGGATTCCGACCTTCCGGTCTCCGAAGCCGGCGGCGACGGCGGAATCTCTTCCTTCCCTCGTGCTCACTGGGTAGGCGTCAAATTTTGTCAATCGGAAACTCTTGGCGCCGGAAAATCAGTGAAAGTGTCGGAGCCGATGAAGAAAAGTCGGCGAGGACCACGGTCGCGAAGCTCACAGTATCGCGGAGTTACCTTTTACAGAAGAACCGGTCGATGGGAGTCTCACATATGGTTGGTGCTGTGTAAATTTATTCAAAGAATTTCTAACAATTTCTCAAAGGTGTGATATTGATTCCTTTGGTTTTGGTTGTCTTTGGTGGTGCAGGGATTGTGGAAAGCAAGTGTATTTGGGTAAGTATCAGGATGTAAAGAATTGCCTATGTGGTAGCTTTTGTTGTACCCTGTGCATATTTTATTATGTTTTTTTAATAATGTTTTGTTGTGGATACGAATTGGGAGGCAGACAAGAGTGTATTGTGGGGGAAATTTTAAGGATGACTGACGAGATAGTTTTGTCTGGATAAAATTGTGTAGGTGGATTTGACACAGCACATGCAGCTGCTCGGTGAGCACTTGCTCCTTCTCTACCTATTGTTTACCCAGATTGAATATAACCTTTCTATACCTCAAACCCAACCCATAAAATTAATATAAGATTGGAATTAATAAAAAATATTCATTTATTTATGTATCTGTCCCAGTGCGTATGATAGAGCGGCCATTAAGTTCCGAGGGGTGGACGCAGATATCAACTTCAACATAGAAGACTATGAAGAAGACTTGAAGCAGGTGGGTCATTAAAAGGGTGGAAGAGATTCTGTGCAAAGTTGTTCATCTTATCTCGAACAGTCTCGGGATTCCTTATGTCCTACACCTCTTTCTAGTACTATTTTATCTGTCTTGAAATGTTATGCTGAGTTGGCTAACTAATGTTATGTTATAATAATAGATGAGCAATTTAACCAAGGAAGAGTTTGTGCATGTACTTCGCCGACAAAGCACTGGATTTCCGAGAGGAAGCTCTAAATATAGAGGTGTAACTTTGCACAAGTGTGGAAGATGGGAGGCTCGAATGGGTCAATTTTTGGGCAAAAAGTAGGAACTTATCTTCTATTATATTCTATATTATATGATGTATTTTGTACATCATGTCATTCTTGTGTATGACTTCTTCATGCCGTGACAATTTGATTTGATTCGTCAGGTACGTTTATCTAGGTCTGTTTGACACTGAGATTGAAGCTGCAAGGTATCTCTACTTTGTTTACATGTCAATTTGATGTTTCTCCCTTTCAATTCCACCATTGCCCTCCTTGTAGAAAGTCGCCAAGAATAGCTAGGCATACTAGGGTTTTGACATTTTTTTTGCACATTTTTGTACATAGGGCATATGACAAAGCGGCAATAAAATGCAATGGCAAAGAGGCCGTCACCAATTTTGATCCCAGCATCTATGATACTGAACTTAATTCTGGTAATAAAGGAATAATGTTTCTAGTCAAAGTTTTTGTATTTTATTATTGGCATCTACGATTCTTTAGTTATATGGAATATTGGGTGGCAGAATCCTCAGGTGTAGCTGCAGATCACAATCTGGATTTGAGTTTGGGCAATTCGAGCTCTAAACATGGCAATGGTCAAATATCGGGGAATCACTTCCCAAATTCTGCGAGCGAACAGCAAATACCACCTGAATCTAATTGGCGGAATGGAGGAACTAAGCCTAAGGTTCATGTAATATTTCATAAAATTCAGTTATTTACTGGCTAGTTCACTCATGTGTTAGATTAATTTCCTGTTGAGTTCTACCTGAATCACCCCTTTTGACTCTTGGTTATATTTGACTCAGCTGGTGAATATACTACCAAAACCATGTGGTAGAAGCAACATGGAAGCCTATTCAAGAGATGGACTCGGGGAGAGTGAGACCTTGAGACTACTAAGCCAAACTCATCTTCAATCTCCTACTACTAAAGAAGTGCATAGATATGGTCCGTATAGGTCGCCTGCTGAGCCTCAAATGCCTCATAATTTTGCACATCTTCACCCACCCAATTTTCATGTGGGTACCCCTTCATTAATATACTGATTTTGGCTCATGCATTCAATTTTAAAAAGATGATATTGAGTAAGAGCCCATTTATTATAGCACCCAAGTGAGTTTAATTTTTGTCCCGGAACATGCAGGTTCCTAGCAGCAGTAACGGAGGCCGTATTGGAAGCGATCTTTCGTTATCAATGTCTGATCAACAGCAATGGCAAGCCGGGCCTCCGCATTTGTTAGTAACTGCTGCAGCATCATCAGGATTCCCACCTCAGATTAGACCCTCCCTAGGTTGGCAGCAGAAAAATGGGTTCCACTCCCTCATGAGACCTTCTTGACCCTTCAAGATTATTTCTTTCTACCGTTCCATTTTACATTGAAAAATAATCTCCCCCTATTTTGTTTTGTGAGCATGTACAAGTGGATGCAGTTTAGATTATTGTTCATTTCATGTCCAACATCCCCTCCTTTAGGAAGCCCATACATAACTGTAACTTTACTATGGGGTGAAAGAAGGGATAAAAAATGGAGAAAGCCAAATTGGGAACTCGCTGGTCTTTGTATAATATGTCAGTCAAACTAACCAACGGACGAAAATCTTGAACTAGATATTCTGGGCGCTGACTAAAATTTTCTGATCTTATGTAGCTATGATTGCATTTCTGCGCTATAGAATTTATGACAGCATATATTCGTTTCTTAATTTGGGATGTATATCCATCACAAACACATGGTTGTCAATTTGTTCCTTATTTCTGCTCGGATCGGTATTGGCCTTGAAAACTTTGCAAAGGAAAGATGCTAGCTTGGGTTCCTTAATAGGGTAGTGCAGGTTTTGTTTAGCTTGACATAAAACGTTGAGACAGATCTTAATCTCTTACTAGCCTAGCTCGAAAGATGGGAAAAGAAGCAATATTTTTTTACTCTTCCGCTAAGAGAGACAGTTATGCAGAGTGGGTTATTTCGTGTCTCGGAAAAATCACCGGATGGTGATGAATAGTCTCCATCAATGCGTCCTCTGAATCAGTTCTCTTGGCCAAAAGCAGTCAGACAAAGGCTATTATGACGAGAAGGACCTATCATTGTTCGTCTAAAGCTTCGAAAGGACAGTGATGCATTGGATGCATTGGGAGTGAGAGAGAGAAAGAGAAAGAGCTACCAAAAGGGTATAAATGGTGAAGGGGTTGGCTTGGTTAGGGGTTTAAGGCCTCTGTCAGTTTTAACCTTTAGGAGAAAGAAAAATTGATGAGTACTACGTAATAATACCGATGTTAATTAACTGGGGAAACAGGTGTTGGGCCATTTATTTATGGGATGTAACTTTATGGGAACAGAGCAGAGGAGTAATTGGTTTGTGTAATAGTTGGGTTCAATGATTCTAGACTTGTGAGTGTGGGAGGGAACAGCATATGAATGCTTAATGAACCAGATACTCGATATTAACGTGATGCCAAGCCCCTGTCGTTAAGATCTTACATGAGTGCGGCTTAAAATATTTCCTTTCTATAAAAGTGGATGAATTTTCTTTAAAATATTTTTACACAATCTCTACTTGCAATTTAAATAGAAAATAGTATGAAGCACAACACCTTTCATTTGGCGAACCAGATCCAAAACTTTGTTATCTCGTTAGTTGGAATAATACTAGAATAATGTGAAAATAATCATCCATCCAACCCATTTGTTTTTGGGATGTTGTGTTGGTCGGGTAAATGGCTTAAAAAATGAAAAACATGCGCCCTTGCGTCATCAGGACCGTCATCCTAGATATTTTAGGAAAAGTGGGCCCAAATTCATGCCATACATGGAATTGAAATTACACGTTGAAGGTCTTTTGGGTAGAACATGTTGTAGTTTTATATGCTGCTGGGTTTTTCACTTTCACTAATTACTACCAAAATATTAGGCAAAAAAGAAAGAACGTAAAACGAGGATGAGCAATGTTTACGTGAAGAGGCAAGAGAGCTACCCTTGTTTCAATACTTGCTACATTTCTGTATCCCACCTACCAAAAGAAGCCAGTACATGACATTAAGTAAGCTTATGAAATAGTAATATTTGATCACAGCAATGAGAGGAAGAGTAGGTTAACGACAAGAAGTTCAGTGGTCCAAAATATTGATGTCACAGCAGGCCTTACTCTAAATGAAGGGAAAAAAAAAAATAAAGCTAGTATATTTGCAGAGTGGAGTACAAAGTGGGACTATGTTATTCACTGCTCAGTAGGTTAAAGCTCACTCTCTATCCTTTTACTTTGCATAGGATCCACGGGTCATAGATTCATTTTTCTCATTGGTTTTATCCCAGAATGCATGGCAACCTCTGTTAATCAAAAGGGTGGGAAAAATATGTGAACTTGGATGAAAATAAGAAATGTTTGTGTCGTTTATTTAAGTTGATTCAGACAGTGAGGAGTTTGGCATGAGTTTGAGTTTGTGTTTGATGCTAGAATACAATGAATGATGATAAATGTAGGCACATATAGTTATATACGGAAGGGTGATGGTGACTGGGAGTGGGACTTGGAGGAAGAAGCATTGGTCCTATCCTATCGTTCACATTGTGCCCTTAATAGTTAGATCGCTATCATCATTCACTCAGACAAACTACTCTTTTGGTTTCCCTATCTGGGACGCTCTTGCCACCTCTCTGGGACTTTTCTCTCTCTCCTAATCTAAGCCTCGTTTTAATTACACCTTCTGCACTCACTGTGCCACCCTGTATGTAATATGTATGTTCCTTTTTTCCATCTATAACCTTTCTTATATATACTTTCCCAATCTGGCATGTTTTGGCGTTTGATATTGTATTTACCTGCATTCTTTTGCATTTTTCTATCTACCTTTTAGCGCGGATTTAAGTCCTAATTCTCAGTTCAAGAATCTACATCCTCTACCCATGTGCAACTCCACCATTCTCTTTTCTCACACTCTGTCATTTTGTCCCACATCGCTCCATACTTCATATCGTATTATCATACATACCTACACTCAACAGTGTTCATTTATCATGTATATTTTGTCATTGGCCTTGGCTGATATCAAATTTCTATTTAATAAATCGTAAGTTGTTACTTGTTAGTACAGATATTGTATAGATCTATATGTTAATTAACGGTTTAATATATTAAATTAGTTATGTCATATTATATGTAGAATTCTTGATTATGGAAATTCATTTTCCCGATCTATTTGATTAACCATGAAAAAGTAAGTCTAGTGCACTACCATTTTTTTTTTTAAAACTTGGGGTCAATTTTTTGTGATGACTTTTTTAGTAGAATAAAAAACAGCTTTACATTTTCAACTTTAAGAAAATATATGGTTCAAACGACCATCAAAATTTCGATTATCATACAATTATTGATATTGCTTATATGAACTAGAAAATAGAGTTATTACCACTTTGTGAATTTGACCAAAATGCAAAGCTGCATGAAAAAGCATGTATAAAATTTGAAACATCGAAATAAAATAGGAAGATTAAGTTTTAAGAATAAATGAGATTAAAATAAAAGTATGACTTTAGAGAAGAAATTGTGGTTAATAAGAACGAGTAAAAATTTCGAGAGAGAAAAAAAAATAGTTAGGATGGGATAGCAAAGGATCACAGAGATTGAGAATAAAGAGTAAAGAAGTAAAATTTAGAGAAAAAATTGAGAGTTAGAAGAAAAAAAGAAGAAGAAGAAGTAGAGTTTGTAGAACTGAAAGTGGTCGTAAAATAAATAGAAAAGAAAAAGAAGATAAAAGCAACCAACCGTTCATACATATTTTGAGAAACAAATGGCCACATACTGTCTTATTCGTTCAAAAAGTAATGGTGGAATTAAATTATTTTCACACGCGTAGAACTATTAAAATGAAATCATTCTCGTCATTGTTTTTCCATGTAACACAAAATTGAAATAAAAAATAAGATTTTTTTTTTCTTGGACTAACTTTGATGTATCACGTGAGAGATGGTTGTGGCGTGCGTCACTAAAGAAATGAGCAAAGGAAAGAGCTAGGGAGGAATGGAAGTTGGAGAAGAATAATCAAGTGTGGAAGCATGTATTGTAAGATTGTGAAATTAGATGTATCCAACCACTTATAAAAGTGATTTTGGTCATCTTTGGACCACCTAAGAAGGTGGCTTGGTCATCTTTGGACCGAAACTTTGAGGTAAAATATCCTTTCGATACTTAATGTGTTTTTAAAAAAATAAAATAATATAACTTAATCACTTAGAGAACATGAAACTAACAATTATATGTTTTTCTTGTAATATAAACTCGTGATATTCATATTAACAGATTAATTGTTATGAAAAGAATATAGTGATAAAACCTAAGCAAAATGCTTCTGTTTTTGGCACTCTTTATCTTTTGTTTTAACTTGGTGAAAACTATTTATTTGTTATTTTTTTCAGTTAATAATAGGTGGTACATTTTATACTACATTCCATTGATATTTGTTATTTATTTTTTCTTTATCTAATTACAATTTTTTCTAGTCTCAAGAAAATTTTGGTAATTCTATTTCTAATAAACTACTTTAAACAATAATTAAACTTTCAGTTATGAATAATAGAATATGAAAAAGATTAATATAATTTTTATACAATCTAATAGTTTTAATACATTATATTTTTTTTTCACATCTTGCAATACACTAATTTTAAAAATTAAATTCTTTTAGATTTAGAGTATCTTTAATTAAACATGTCTATAAGACATAAAAATGTGATTTCTCATAACTTATTAAGTGTGTGAGTTCTTATATAAGATGTTATGAAGATAGATTGACAATTGAGTCATGACATGTTAACAACTTATAAAATTATTAAATAAAAACTTTTTTTTATATTAAGTACAAGTATTTGATAATTAAATATTCAATCTAATATCTATTATTTTGAATAATGAAAAGTTAAATCCTTAATAAATAGTTTATCAATTAAAAAAAATTATAAAAAAATAGTTTCTTAAGAAAAATTTTATTTGAGCTAAGTTATATGTAGAGTGATCTAAACTCATTCTTTTGTTGTATAAACATGTTAGTGCTTTTTTTAATAATCTGTATCTTAATGTTAAATTTTAAGATTCACATTTTAAAAATTATTTGAGTTCATTTTCAATAGAAACAAATTTATTGAATATGTAGACAAAATCAACATAAAAAATATTATATTTAAATGTGGGAGTATTATTAATAACATATACACCAAAATATTCCTTTAAGATTTTACCATATTTATGAAATTTAAACCTATACCAATTAATTCTAATACCCTCTTTGAACTGAGAGGAAAGATAAAGTTATTGCATTTAAATTATTTAGCGAAATTTGAATACTGCACCATCTTACTAAAGGAATAGCAAATAATATATGACAAATTCTTTTGTATCACACGTCGACGTTTAAATTTTAAAAATTGGTGTAAATTTTATGTTAGGTCAAAGACAATTTAACCTTGGTTTGCATAGAAATTATTATAATCTATAAAAAAATCAAATATGTTTAGCTAAATTGTTTGTATTCTCAATTATTTAGTTTTTACATTTTTTGTTTAGTTAAGAAAATTTAAAATTATAATTTTTTAATATAGTATTTTAATTTTCAACAAATAAAAAATTAATATTTCAATTTGATAGATATATCAATACAAATTAACTATTAAATATTAATTAAAAAATATAGTTAATATAATTCATGCACGTAAACATTAACTGAGAAATAAATCTAGTCCAAGTTAGACATAAATAATCACATTTATATCAATTAGAAAATAATATATGCCGTGTTGATTAACAAATTATGACTTACAATGGCGAGAAGATAATCTTATTGATTAACGACGACAAAATATCTTGCTGTCATTGGCAAAAACAGATGTTATGTCAATATTAGAAAATAATTTTCCACTTACATTTTGATGTTAATAGCAAAGAACTCTACATGGTTTCAACAAAAAAACAATATACATTTATATAATTTGGAGAAAATTGTATTTGACGTGAAAAAGAAATATTTAACCAAAAAATAATACTAGCTTATCTTAAAAGAATGACATTAATAACTAACTAAAAAATAACCACAACCTTAAAGTAAAAAAATAAAATAATCATAAAAAATATATCGAATTAGCTTTTTAACTGAAATCCAACAAAAAGTAAAAAACTATAAAAATAAAACATATAAATAATTAAATCACTTTCATTAATTTTTAAATTATATTAGTCTCGTTGAGTTTAACTACAAATAATCAATCTCTTAAATTTTTAGTCAATTGTGCGATTGAATTGTAATATCATTAAAAAAATACTAGCAAAAACACATGTTTGTACGTATTCACATTTTTATTACATGAAAATATATAATTTTGTTATTTTATGAGTAGTTATTTAAAAAAGAAACTATAAATAATTAATTAAGAATAAAAATAATATAGTTTAATAATATATAAATAAATCTGTAAAAATAATATCAAAAAATTATGTACTCCTTATTTAAAAAAAAAGAAGTTATTTAATTATTTAAAAATAAAGAAATAAATATTTAATTATTTGTTTTAATAAATAAATAAATTATTTTTATTTATTAAAGGATAAGATTGTCCAATTAAAAGAAGATATTTATCAAATAATGCATTTCTTTATATAATGATATATAATCATTAAAGATTATTCAATGAAAAAATCATAAAAAATGATAATAAAAATAAATATAAATCTTTTTTATGTTATTGTAAGTAGTTTTTATTTATTTTGTAGGCAATTTTTTTAATATAGATAGTTATTTTAATTTAAAAACATGATAATTTAAAAGGTAAAATAATAAAATTTATATCCAACTACAAGGAAAATTCCACATAATCGGTATAGATTTTAACTATGGCAGTTAATTTTTTTGTTGTCAGTTGGAATTGTTTTAAATGTCAATTTCACCCTTTAAATACAACCTGCGGTAATTTTATGCAATCGTGACAATTTTAATAAAAGAAAATAACGATTAAATCTTAAAAAAATGTTTGTTTCCGTCGTTATTTTTCTATATTTATAAAAATTAGAAGTGTTCTTGAAATTGATCGATCATGTCACCTAGATAACAGTGGGAGAAGGTTTGTGTCGTGGGCTATGCAACCATCTTAATATTATTGTCCTTTCCATCTACTTGGTATGAACGTGGGTAACATGCATTGCATATTTCTGTTCTTTTATATAATCACACGCCATCCAATCTTTAACCTACACTCACCTATTAAACTACATTTACAATTGTTGACAAAGTGAGTTAACTTTAGCCGCATTCGGTGACATTATTATTTTCTTTGTCAACCAAGAAAATTTAGAATATCACAGATTAACATTCAGAAGAGGAATATTTCTTGTTAGAATTGTCAAATAATTGATTAATCAAGACTTGTGTAACGCAAATAGCAATCATATCTTGCAACATCCATGGTCAATTCAATCACTTTTGGTTTTCCTTTTACAATGGTTAAGGTTTGATTGGTCACATGAATACGTTAGTATATGTCTATGATTATGATTTCTCATCGCATTGCGTTGGAGCTCGGTGATTACGAAAGTGCTTTCCCCAATAATGGTAATAAGAAAATGGATATCCTAATCGTGATCAATGATTGATGTTTGACACTTGTGAAACTGGGAATCCAGCTAGAAAAATTGACATGCAAAAAAAGAGCACAAAAGAGAAGAACACTGTTTGCGATTGCTTAATTTCGAGAATAAACAGGTTGTGTGTATGCACATGTTTCCATTTGTGCCTATGCTAATGAGAGATGCTTACGAGTTTCTAATATGGGAATGGGAGGACTTTGGGAGAGTTTTCTAAGCGATTGTTAGTGCCAAAAGAAAGAGGTTGGTGTCTTGTCATGCACTGATCTTGGCGAGTGGCCAAGCAAAAGGAGAGGGAGATGGGAACCTACTTTTTCCAAAAGAGGAAAAATAAATTGTGTGGTGGATGAATGAATCAATAATGTGTCACGAGGGTTTTCCTTGATTGGGTTTACACTGTTTTTGCTTTTGCACTATTTTACCAATTGCTGAATTCGAGTGTCGGTTGTCACGGCCATATTCTTTTTGCAAGCTAAGCATGATGAGTGTAAGCATCTCTATACCTTTACTTTGGGACTCTAAAAAAGTTAGTGAGCTCAGGTTTAAGTGATTTTATGACTAATTGTTGCAAGTTTGAGGTAAGTGTTTTCTGTTTTTTTATTATCTTATGAGACTCTATGCACCTATATGCTAAATATGTTCAAAAACAAAATTTCCAACGAAGATAAGACATTTCTTCTTCGACTTACATCTTGTTTGTATATTTTGTTTAGTTGGAAGAATAAATTTAAAAGAGTGAATTAAAGTGAATTTGAAATAAAAGTGTAAAAGTTAAGTTGATTAAATTAAGCTGAAATTTGATTTAAAAATTTGTGAATAATTTAATAGATGTGATAGATATTTTAATTTTTTTTAGTTGATAAAATTATAAGATTAAAAATAATTGAAAATAAAATATTTATTTGTTGGTGTGATTAACAAATTATTATTTTTTTGATAAAATTATAAAAATATAAATTATTTTAAAATTAAAATTAAATTCTTATCATTATTAATATTATTCTTATATAAATTTATTTTGATTTTTATTATAATTTTTAATTTTATTATTTTTATTATATAATTATTATTTATGATTTTATTATTATTATTAGCTTTTAATATTAATATTATTAGTATTTAATTTTTATAATTATCTTATTATTATTATTATTTCATAAATTTATTATTAATATTTTTATTTTTTTATTTTTATTAGTATTTTGTTATTGTTATTTTATAACTTTCTTATATTTATTATTGTTTTAATAATATTTAATATTAATAAGTATTATTATTATTATATTATATTATATAATTAATTATATTTATTTTATTGTAACATAAATATAAATATTAATAAATTAATAATAAGATTAATTATATGAAAATAATTAAGAATATTCGTTCCTAGCAAATCTTTGTATCACTACAAAGAAAACCTCCAATGAAGTTTTGTCTTCATTTTTAGTGTTTTGTTATTTTTTAAGTTATTGAACCTTGAGTTTTTTTCGCTTTTCTTCAAATTTCATCCATCTTTGCAAATTATTGCACTAAGTTTTGCATTCAATATGAACATTTCTATTCTAACCTTCTTAAATGGCGATATTTGAAAGTTAAGAACATCTCGTAAATCACAATCTAAAATTCAATTTTGATCTTCAAATTATACAATATTAAAGTTATTTTAACTTTTAAATTGTATGTTTAGACAACTTTTACTATTTTAGTTGTATTCTTTAATAAAATTTGTTGTTGGAAAGAAAATTACCATTAACATTGGGTTTTTTATTATTAATGTATCTGTCACTCTATTTATTGTGAGTTCTAAGAAATAAGTTTTGACTATGTCTTGGCAAAGGAGGTTACATGACTTAGTAATAAAATTTATTTTTTTATTTTTAGATAATATAATTTTAAATTTTGTAAGAAAATAAAAAATTACTTTTTAAAAAAAATGACTTTCATGTACTCTAAAAGTTTAAAATAAATTTCAAATTAAAGAATCTGAAACTTTTTCAAGTTATGTAATCCTAAATAATATTTATAGGAGTGCAGAGAAAATGTAAGGGATAAGTTCTTCCTGCACTCTAATAAAAAAATTCCATACCGTAAATGTCCTTGTATGACAAACGGATAACACTTCCATCCGGTTGTTAGTTTTTTTTCAAATGACAACCGGATGGGAGTTCCATCCGGTTCTCATTTCCAAATCAAAATGATAACCGGATGAAATCCATCCGGTTCTCATAGTCCAAATCGAAAACGGATTAATTTTTCAATTTGGATTATGAGAACCGGATGGGTTTTATCCGGTTATCATTTTGATTTGGAAATGAGAACCGGATGGCACCCCCATCTGGTTGTCATTTGAAAAAAAATTAACAACCGGATGACAGCTCCATCCGGTTGTCATTTGAACAAAAATGACAACCGGATGACCTGTTCATCTGATTGTCAATTTTTTTCAAATGACAACCGGATAGAGCTGTCATCCGGTTGTCATATAAGGGTAATTGCGGTATGAAATTTTTTTATTAGGGTACAGGAAGAACTTGTCATGTGAGGAGGTGCGGAAAAAAATCTAAAAATAGGCCCAAGCTGGCCCAAAAGCCCATATATTGAATTTTTATTTATTTTTTAATATCACACTACCTTGTTTTACATAAAAGGTAATACACAAAGTCGAGATATGAAGAGCCTCGTATGAATTGCTTTATTGGAAAAAAAAAAAAAACCAGTATTTTACTTATTGATTAGTGAGACCATATTAGTCGTGAGACCATATTAGTATGAATTATTCAATTTTAGTCACTCAATTGTATATATTTTATAATTAAACAAATCTAAATCGTTTATAAGGAAAATTATTCCAAAAGTTTAATTTTTTTTATTAAAATACCTTGAGAGTCCGTAATGGATTTAGGATATAAAATATGTTAAGTTATAAAATAAAAGAGTAATATAAATTTTACATAGAATTGAAGGATTATTTTTAATGTCAGGATAGAATTTTAAATGGATATTTTTTTATATTTTTTGCATTGTGGATAATATTTAATATTTTGGTTAGTAGAACTTTAAAAGAACGAAGAATGGAAATACTTAAAACATATTAACTAGTCCAATTTGTAAAAGAAAATAAGTAAAAAAATTAAAAAATTACATAGAAGAAATCATAAAAGATATATTTGTTTAATTTTAAAAATGGCTAGACTTGATTACTTAAAAAAAAATCAAAAACACACATTCAAACCAAACAAATTAAATGTGTAATTTTTTAACTTAACTAACATAGTATGCTAGGTTATGTAGCAAAGTATATTACCAGTCAAAAATATTTTTTTAAAAAAATTATAAATATTTCTTAGAAGGTTAATTTATTTAAACATGTGTTAATTTTAGTTGATAGAAAAAAAAAATATTCTTTCTCTAAAAAGACAACTATTTATCGCTTGTCAATATTTATGCAGTGAAAAAAGAAAGTTTTATATCTTTAAAAAGTAACGTTTAATTATTTAATTTTTTATGCTATCATTTTTTAAATATGATTCCTAACATATACTAGTAAATAATTGATCTAGGGCTAAGTTTAATGGTTACTGTCTCATATCCTCGATACAACCCTTTAAGTGCTGTGCCAAAAGATTCAATCTATTTTAAATTTCTATAAATACAAACAACGGTATTGTAACAAATAATAGTCATTATATATATATATATATATATATATATATATATATATATATAAACAAATCATTTTATTGATGAGGATGATGAAAAACACTTACAAAGATTTTAGGATCCGCTGAATGCGTTCAAACACGGTTCTTTTATTATGGAACTGTCTGAACTCTAAGAAATTACAAAGGAGATCGATGATTTACAGGAGGATTTAGAGAGAGAGAGGGTTGAGAGATAGAGGATGATCGGATGATTTCTCCTCTGGACTTGCCCTCTATTTATACAAGTTGCAAGTTGGCGGATTTCAAATTCTCGCTCAACTGCGGATTTGAAACTTTTAAATTATTACAATAATGTCGGACTTCAAAATGCTTCTTTGCGGAATTGAATTTCTACCGACGTTGATGGGACATGACAAAAATCTCTGCTGAGCTGTCTTGTCTGGTTGTCCTTTTATGCACCTGTGAGGCTTGAGTAGTGTGATTCGACAGGATTCTCTGTTGAGTGGTCTTGTCAAATTTTAAACGGGATGTATTCCAGAGGCTTCCTTCTTTAACACGCAGGAAAAAGGTTCCAACAACGTGTAAAGGAAGTGGGAATATGAGCTGGTAACCCTTTAGGTCATTAACCAGCTCCATCCTTGTTTTCTTCTATTTTCTGGATTCTTCTTCAAAAGAGGGAAGAATCCCAAAGCAGTCGTCTTCATTATCGTAAAAAGGATCATTTATTTCTTCTTCTTCCTCGTCTGAGTCAAGAGAAGATAAGGCTTCTAATAGAGCAACTCTGATTTCAGCTTTAGATTTTCCCTTTAATTTTAAATTTTCTTTGACTGGTTGAGCCAGCTTCTTTGGAGTTCTTGGAGGAGCAATGGACTTGTTTTTCCAATTGCGGAACTTTTCTTCCAAAAATTTTACATCGAACCGCTTCCACCAAGTTATTTTAATTTTTATACATAAATGTTGTGGGAATGGTGCTGGACGATGCTGATGTAATTCCAACATGTGTTGGGCAATCCATCCGATTCCCATTTTTCCACATAAATTTATAAATTTTAAATGAGCTGGGAGCTCCGGACTTAATTCTTTAAAATTATCATAATATTTTACAACTGCTGGGGAAAAAGGGTTTTGGTGGGTCCTACCCAACAAAACCATTCTTGAAACCAGACTGGGATTTTTACTGGTAATACTTGGGGATTTGCGAAAGAAATGTACCAAGAATGCCGGGGATTGGTATTATACAGAATTTTGTACCAGCTTTCTTGATAATCAAAATAATTATAGGTGGGTGGGTCAAAGATTCGTGAAAATCTTTTATCGGTTAATGGATTTTGATTCCATTCTTCTTCTGAAAGTATCCTTTTAATTTTTAATTTCGAGAAGCAAATTATTGAAGAATCCCTTTTATCTTTTTCGGGAATGATTTCGGCTGACTGAGTATCTATTAATATTAGTTGGTAAAATTTTATATTTTTCTTGGAGTTTTCTCGGGGTATCCATCCCCAGTGGGGGGAGATACATTGGGATATAATTTGAGAGGGGTCAATATTTTCCATGTGTGGTTCCAACACTGTTAGGTGTTTACAGGGTTCTTTTAGAATAGATTCCACGGGAGACTCTATTGATGTGTCGGGAAGTGTCCCTAACACAGTGAATTTAGAGGCGGTGGAAATCGAAGGGGGAAGAACCCTTTGATTTGACCTTTTAGGATTTTGGGCCACAGTGGATGAAGAGGCTGCGGCCACTGCAGTTTTACTGACTAATGGGGCGAAGTCGTCTAACGACAGGCTTCGCGAC
>Ga0209489_101665_pt1 | contig 45694 bp, 15 predicted proteins | sample SiratrowhiteBW_FD_187527 | JGI IMG/M metagenome (GOLD analysis project Ga0209489, IMG submission 187527) | Root nodule microbial communities of legume samples collected from California, USA - Siratro white BW (SPAdes) (version 2) | ecosystem: Host-associated > Plants > Roots > Nodule | place... | reverse complement strand
TATATATAAAATATATATATATATATAATATATATATATATATATATATATATATATATATATATATATATATATTTTTTTTTCTTCTTTGTTAAACAGTGATGTCCAGTGAGTTCTTCACTGTTGAAGGTGGACTTATAGAGAAATGAGTACGATGGACAAGTTGATCCCGAAATTTTCGACTTGAAATTCGGGTATTATTCTCTATCAATTGTCAATATTCTATTGTATTTGAAATTCTGTGAAGGAACTGAATGAAAGTATAAAATCTAGTACCAAATCAAAGACTACTACAGAATTACCAAAATACGTTTTCTACGTTGTATAATTTTTTGAAACTTATTATTTGATAGAAAATGTCGAATCGAATAAATAATAAATGATTTAAAAATTTAAAAATAATATGAATCTGATACAAAATTAATTAAAAAATATTTTAATCTTTCCAATTTAAAAAATATAGTTTAATTTCTTAAATTTATTATTCAAGAGCTAAAGCTATTGGAACAGAATAATTTTAGTGTCTCCAATACAATATTTAAAATTTTGGAATTAAAATACATGATTATTTTGAATTTGGAAAATAAAACTTGGTTCACCCTAATTTAAAGACTAAAAATAAATTTAAACAAGAAATGGTTAATGGAAGCTTGAATAATTTTTTCAAATTTTTAAAAAGAATTATAGGGCTCAGAATTCCAAGCTATGAATCCATCATTGTACTCTCTGTCTTCCTATTTATGCATGCTTATGTCTGCCTGGGCAATATTTCAGCCAAGTTGTTGCTATGTGATACCCACATGCACAAGTTTGGGTATCTAGATATATGGTTCCTCTTTCTCTTTCGTTTTCTCTAAATATGTATTGCAGCTTTCACTTTTGTAACGTCCTTGTTATAAATATTACTCTCTCTCTCTCTCTACTTGTGTGTGTGAGATGAGTAGTGATCTTCATGAACACATCGTGGCAAAAGAAGGAAAGGCACTGAGATTCCTAGCTGTTCTGAGAGTCCTCACGTTCCCCCACATGTTCTCAATCATAAACATGAACCGAAAATTTTGATTCCCTCACCCTTATTATCATTAGTTAATTAATTCAGTACACATTTTTTTCTTTTTACACCAAAGAAAATGATTGAGAACATGGCTCCACTTGAAGGGACCCCATAACTATAACATATGCCACACCCTCCTTATAGTTATAGCCACTTTCCTTAATTGATCAAGGCATGAGGTCCCCTATACAACTTCTCATTGCTTTCCTAGAGCAACCACAACTCCAATTGAAACATGCAAAAAGAAACTACAAGATAGGATAAGAGAAAATCAATCCACAACTTCATCTTTTATATATATTTATTTGGGTTAAATGTTGCATAATTATTTACAACAAAACCATTATAGAAATTGTTACGCATGAGCTAGTGACATTATTTTATGATTAACTCGTCCAATTGCATATTGATGAAAATGGTCCTTGGTACTGTATGATAGAGAAACAGATGCATAGACTAAAAAGGGGGAGAAATTATTGACCAAAGAGATTCTTTGTCACATTTCTCCTTTTTATGTGAGCATATGTATGGCATCCAATGAAGCATCTAACGGCCTCATTTCAATATTCCTTCTTCAGAACTGAAGAAAAAGAAAAACATTGCGTGCTCAAAGTTATACAATGTGCAAATGTTTTCTAATTAATCATTGAATAATTCATTCTAACAAAACATGGATGATTAGGTTAACTTTGGTATGAATACTTTACTTAAAACTAATTAAACACACAAAATGCGCGTGTGTGAGTGTAGAAAAGTAAGAATGTCGTTTATTTAAAATGGATTCATAATAAAGCCATTTATTCCCTGCATAAGCATATCATTGATATCGAATTTCGATTAAATAAATTTAAAAATGGTATACCGAATTAACTGTTTTAGGCTTCAAATGTGATCAACATAAGAACATCTGATTATTGTTTTAAAATATTCTGCATTATCTTACGGTGCGCACTATGAGCTCACTTTAAGGGTCAAAATGTACGTGGCTGTAATTCGTCGTTACTAGATAGGGAAGAGCACAAACAAGAGGAAAAAAATTATTAAAAATAAATAAAAAAAACCATTAAAAAACGTTTGATTTTAGCTAAATGAAACATGTAGTCAAGTCAGGCACAATGGTTATGGTCCGAAAAGAGAGATTGGGTAGATGTAACCAAATCAAATTGTTCCGTAATGGATTCAAATTAATGTGTTGACCACTTTAAAACCATAACAAAATAGGGTTCGTATACAAGAGATGGCAATTTGCATGCATACGTGTGACCCTACTTTTGCAAAGTGCGCTGTCGTGTTCCTCATGCAAAACAAAACAAAACAAATGCATAGCACTCAATTATTTTCGTCCTTTTCAATAGAATAAACCAGTGAACACTATTTTGTTGTGGCTCTGTCAGTCTTTCAATTATGGATGACCTAAGACTCGTAATGGGAAATAGTCGAGTGTCTTTGATGTGATTTTCAGGGTTTAAATTTTGTCTTTGATTTTCCACTCTTTTGCATGGAATAATATATGGAAATGGATGCTTGCGTGAGCAAGCACTTGATCTCAATATTATCCAATGGAATATTTATCCGTTCCGTACGTCAAGAAATAGACTGCAATAAGGAATTATAAATCAATCACTTGGTTCACTACTACTCCAAGCTATATATATACATTCAACACGAACGAAAGAATATAACAAATATTTTTAAATACAGATAGAAAAGTTTTTGATAATCTACAAACGCAAGATGTAATATACAATATTTAAGGAATAACTAAAGAGATGGACTTTTTACTGTTTATTCGATTTTGAACTTTCAAATTTCAGTTATCACTTTGTCGGAATATTTTCTTAAATGGTTGTTTTGAAACAAATCTGCAAAACGTTGATACAAACATATTCCAAAGGACTGTTTTGTTTGGTAGAATTGTGAAATACTCAACATATGTTGTGGGTCCTCCTTGAACATATGTAAAAGAAAAAGGTTTCTTATTAAATATTAAATATTTATCATCCACTTTCTGCAATTTTAAATTAAAATGTTGCAATTGAATGTAAAAAATACTACCCATCATTATCAATAAGTATTAACATACGAGGATGGTAAAAGAAATATGAATGACACTGACATCGATATCATTCTAAAGAAGAGTAAAATCATCGTATAGATACTTGTATATTATATGCACTTCACTAAAAAAATATGTCTATTTTTTCTATTACATCATATTGTTTATTATATTTAAACATTTTCTCTTTTATTTCTTTGTCTCTCTTATTATGGCTAATGGTACAAAAGTAGTGCTCACAGATTATTTTTTGAGGGATAGATATTTTTCTTTGTAAAGTAATTGTAGTTCTTTCCGTGTGGCTTGTGGCAAACCAAAAATCAGAGAACCATGGAAATACTTTACCAATAGCATGTTTATAGGTTTGCGGAGACTCCACCAAGCCTCGGTGGACCCTTTCATATATTCCTCAACTGATTCTGGTCATGCATGGATAGAGATAAGCTATAGTTTGTTGAATTCAGATCAGAGTACTTGTTGTACTCTAATCATTAATTGCTTATAAAAGAAGTAATAGATTTTTTTTTTGTTTGAAGGCATGGTAATAGATTGTTGAAAAGGAAATCCCTCGTTTAATTTTATTTTCTAACATAAAAGTAATTACCATGTGTTTCTATATGAAACTATAAAGACCAGATAACATAGAATCAAATTTTAAATCAAACCTCCTATGATTTCTTGCCCAGTTGATGAAAGACAGAGTGCTAGCTGTATGAAGTGTGGAAAACCCAATTCAAGCCGAATCAAGTAAAAATAGTATCCAACACACTGAATAATAGACCCATCTAGAAGGATAACTCAATTTTTAAGTAGTTCTCGTATTCTCTAGTCTCGGAGAAAAGAGTTTATTATCTCATCATCATATAGATGATGATAGTTTATTATTCCTTACTGTATTACTTTCTTCTTTTCTGAAAAGGTTTTCTTGCCTCTCTTAAAAGAAAAGGTTAAATGGCTACTGAATTCAGTAACAGTAATAATTTAGTGTTTACTATAGCGATGTGTTTAACAATAACAAAAGTTTTACTTAATATTGTAAATGAGTAGACTTCTCAATTTGTCCCATTCCACAGGTTTTGGCATGGTTGAGGGCTTAAAAAGTCCACAGGTCCAAGAACCCACATAAAAAAACTCATGAGGTCAAGATCTTACTAAAAGTCTTATGGATCAAATTCTTAAAGTCAAAAACTTACTTAAAAAATAAAATAAAAAATAAAATAAAAAATATTTCAAAAATAATTTATACACATGAAAAATATTTATTCAAGTCAAATCCAAACTTAGTATGAGTAAAGATGGGTTGGAATTAGATCAAATTAAGTCAGACTAACATCATCTCAAATTGGTCGATATGGACCAAGTCAGGTCAAGTCCAGCTCAAGTCAAGACAAATCAGAACCACATCTGCCTACCGAGTTAAGCAAGAAAAGAGTTAGGACAACTTAAATCAGACTGAGTCCAGGTCAAACCAAGTCCAATTTCAGGCAAGTCAAGTCGGAATGAGATGACTTATGTCGAGCCAACTTGGTTTGGACCATGTCGGCTAAGTTGGATCGTGCTTAGGCCAGGTTGAGTTGGGTAAAGACTAGGTTTATCTGAGTTGGTCCTAGGTAAAGATAGACAAAGTTGGATTGGAGTAAGTCAAGTAGGTCGGTCAAGTTGGGCCCAAGTTAGGCTGGGTTCAGGTCATCCCAAGGTTAATAGGGTCTATGTTGTGCTAAGTTGAATCAAGTCCACGTTTGACTAAGTTAAGTCGAGCCATATTAGGTCTACTCAAGCCCATATCGAACCAAGTCGAGTCAGGTCGATATCAAGTCGAGTCTAGTCAAGCTAATGTCAGGTTGAGACGAGCTAGATGCATATTGAGTCGGGTGCATCTTAGACCAAGTTGAGTAAGGCTCAAGTTTAGCCAAGACTAGTTGGACCTATGTTAGGCCAAGTCAAGTTGGGTTCACTTTTACACACGTTAAGTCGAGTCAAGTTTGGTCTACCTTGGGTTGAGTCAAGCCGGGTGTTAGGCCAAGTTGATTTAGGCTCAGGTTGGGTCAACTCGAGTTAGACCCATATCAGGCCAAGTTATGATAGGCTTACAATAGGTTGAGTAGAGTCGAGCCTATCAGATCATTATAATTCTATAAATGATAGGACGAGTAAAGTTAGGCACACCTCAGCTTGAGTCGAGTCGGACCCACCTCAAGCCAAGTCCAATCGAGTCCACATCAGCCAAGTTGAGTTGAGCTCATCTCGGACCATATTGAGTCAGGCCCACCCTGAGACGAGTCGTGTCCGGTCCACCTTAAGCTGAATTGAGTTGAGTACACCTTAGGCCAAGTATAGTTGGGCTAACCTCTGGCTGAGTTGAGTTGAGCCCACCTCCAACCATATTTTAAACATTACAACAATCATTCGGCCAAAGATTAAACAAGAAAGAAATGCAAGAATCACATCCAAATAGAAATGTGTTTCATATCCATTCTTGAATAACACTTACTTGGAATGTGATGAACACCTTTCTAAAATGGGTTGATCTTCTAGCTTTTGATGTGAACCTTAAGATGTTGATAGGATCTTGATCAACTCAAGAGATGTGAAAGAAGAAATTCTCCATGGAAGAATAATACTTAGCCTAAGCATGAAGCATTCATGGAGAAATTTATTTCAGCAAAGAAATAAAAATCATAAGAAAACAAGAACAAGTAAAGAATTGAAAGTAAAAATGGATTGAAAAGAGAATAATGGAAGAATTAGCCACCTTGTTTTAATCCAAAAATCAAAAGATAAGTCCAAGAGGATTCACCACTTGAGAAAGCATCACAAGATAAGAACCAAAATAAGAGAAGAACTCAAACTCTCACAAATCTCGCAAAAATTATTTTATTAATTTCCAATGTGTGTTTTACAATGAGAGAACATCCATTATATAGAGTGAAAATTCGACCTAGGGAAGAAAAATGGATAAGAAAATAGAGTTAACTTTGTTAATCAAGAGTTAACTCACTTAATGATGTTTAACACCTCTTAATCCCCTGAAATTATGACGAGCACATAGTAGTTCCTAAAAATTAGGGAATGGTCATGATTACATGTGGAAAGCAATGATGACTAGGAGAAGTAGGCACATGTGGCACCACTTATGGAGTTCCTAGAGTCACAAATGAGTTTTGAAAGCTTGGAGAGTCCAATGGAAGAATCCAACTAACTCATGTGTTCATATGAGTATCATTTCCTAGTTTAAAAATTCCAAAAGATACTTCTAACTCTCTACAATTTATACTATGATCTCTCAAGATGTAACCATCAAGTACTTCTCTCAAGTTCCTCCTAAAATATAAGAACTAATCATGCACAATCATCTACTCTCATCTTCCAAAGCTTTAAGTCTCCATCTGGTCAACCTTCCTTGCCATCGCCCTTTTATTTTTTCTTATTTATCTTTATTTGCCATGCTTCTTGTTTGTACTCCTTTAAACTCCCCTGTTCTTTCTTCCTTAATTACTTCTTCATCTTTATTTATATCAGAGGCAGAAAGCCCTAGTTTCATCTGATTTTAGCCTTGAGCAGCAGCTACAGTTGCGCCAAAATGTTAATTCATAATTTGGTCAAGGTTTCACATGAATTGTTTTCAGACATCTTGTGTCATTCCTTAGAATGTGAAATCTTTGGTTTCAGCAATGAACATATACCATTGTATATAAACATGTAAGATGTCTTTGAAATTATTCAAGATAACTAGATGTTGAACATTTAGTCATTCAACTATGATGAAGTGAGTACACTTTAAATCTATATATTATTTATTCAACTTATGTTTCATGATATGAATCATTGTCACTGATATTTTATTAACAATGTAGGTATATAAATCAATTGATCATTGGGGAGTGTTGAAATATATGGTTTCCTTGAGTCTCAATCTATACAAAAGTCTAAGAATAAAATAAAAATGGAATGTCATAGTTACATTCAACGATGGATTCAATAAACTCGAAAGAAGATTTACATGGTGTCTTTTATTAATGTGTAAGTAAAGCTCACTAATTACATGTTATATAATTAAAGAAAAATCATTAATTAATTTATTTATTTTAGGTCTTATTGCAATTTATGCTTATTAGTCTCATCAACAATTGTCATGTGGTTTTGTTTATTACATAGAAAGTCAAGTGCAAACTTGAAAGCTATATTGCAAGTGTATGTTTTAATTATGAAATAATATGTTATTGTAGTTTATATAATGTATTGTAAATTTCTAATGATCTTTCTTTTTAGTGTCATTAATGTATGCAATGTCTTAGATGGTAGATCCACTTCATCATCACATAATCTATGTTGGATTTATCCAAAGGCATTTAGTTCTTCATAGAAACTATTAAAATTCTTGTTTTTTTAGTTTTTTCAATAAATTAACTTCGTTGAATTTCATACATTAGTGCAATAGACAACAAGAAAGTTTTAAATGTTACTATTATGTCATGCATTGGATATAGATCATAGTATGTGTCAGTATTGTTGATTCTTAGGAGCAGGTATTTAAACACCTTGAATATTCTAAAAACATTGATTAGAGGTTTCATATATGTCATTTTGAAGACTAATTTTTATTTCATATTTCAGCCTTTTGGGGATAGTGAACCATTGGACACAAACATAATTGAAGAAATTCGACATGAATAGGCAAAGTATTTTTACAAATTAGAAGTTAAAACTTGTAATATGTGTGGTAGAGACATTATTTAGCTAGTTTAGTTTTGATTAAGTTGTGCTACACTTTATTTTCCTAATTTTTTACTTGGACAAGTTTTGTTATTCCTAAGTCTGGATAAATATCGAAATTTATTTTTCCTGGCACTTTGGTATCCTATAATTTAGAAGTAAAAGTTGGGAAAGGAAAAAATTGGTCAAATTGTTTAGAGAAAACCATTACATATTACATCTATTGATACATTAATCATATAATATAACCCTTTTTACATCAGTTAAAGCAAGTAAATGATGTAAAATGACTCATATTACATTGGTTGTGACCAAAATTTATGTAATATATGACTTTTTTAAAATAATTTGATTGATGTGCCCTTATTGGTCAAAAAACACACACATATTTTTTTAGGGACAAATGATGTAATATGTGTCTTTAATGGTAAAAAAATACACACATAAGGGATATTACATTAGTTCCTGTGGATAAATAACCGATATGATAAGTCCCACACTAGTTTGATTTTTTTTACCTCTTTTAAATGAGCTTTTACATCGGTTAGTATTTAACACTGATGCAATATTTGTATATTTTGCATTGGTTGTGAAACCAATGTAAAACATGTCTCACTTTCTACATAGATGGTATCTACATCAATGACTAAAACAATGTAAAAACTCATCAATAACCAATGTCAAATGTAATATGTGTACTAGTGATAGTAGCAAACATTTAATACAACATAGTTTGCTTTTAGAAAAAAAAAAATGAGCTGACACAATTTGAGGGAAACTTTGATCTAGATGATATCAATAATCAATTGAAAAGATACTTTAATCCCTTATCTAACATATAGATTAAAAGTATTTTTAGTAAATAAAGAGAACTCACAAATTTGGGATTATTGTATTTTGTGGAATTATTTTTATAAGAAATGTCTATTATAAATTAATTGTTTTTCTTGCATGGTAATTTCTACAAGGAAAACACTAACTTAAGTTTGCAAGTTCTAATCACCCTATAAGAACTCATGGATGAAGATTTGAATAAAAAATTCAATTTGAGACCTTCATGAATTAGTTATAATAATAATTCAATAAGCAACCATTAATGAGTTAACTGCTACACTTTTTCCAAACTTAAGTTTGTTTACCAAAAAAAAACTATCATCTATATAACTATGAATTTATCATATTAATCATCAAATCTGAAAGTGGAAATATACCTAACTTCATAATCACAGATAGTGGTTTGACCTTCCAAATCAACATGTACACTTTTGAGAGAACTGTTTATTAACTTATATGTCTCTTATTGATGATGAGATGTCAAAATAGAAAAAAAAAACATAGTATGATATGAGGAGCCTAACCTATTTATAGAGAGATAAGATTGTCTTTTAATATTTTTATTTATCCATTACAAACTAGAATTTTCCTTTGAGCATCAAATATAAAGGTCTCATAACCTTTTCAGATACATAAGTGCAAAAAGGTAAAAAGTAATTTAATATTGTTGTATCACTTTTAATTTGGCATAACAGTCATTAGGTGTCCTTAATAGCTTTAATATATAATTATTCATATATAGGATCAATTTTGGATTAAAGATCCATCTCCCACTTATAAATCACTTATAAATGTAATCCTATAATTATATATTTTACCAAATATATCTTTCGTCAATACAATACAACAATCATACCAATATAGGATCAAAAACAGGTTTTGCTACATTTATAGTGGATAAATCCATCAATGGTCACATTTTTTTATACAAATGAATAACATGAATCATGATATGAATGTGTTGTATGGAATTTTTATGTAATGTAAACCTAACATGCCTAATTTCATTAGGTCCTCCTTAAACCTTAGTGAGATCAAATCATAAGATAATTAGAGTTTAAATATACCAAAACTTTATTTTCGTAATAAAAAAATACTTGAACTATATGTTTATGTCATGAAAACAACCAAAATTACAAATTTCCACTAAAATTGAATATCACTTAAAGAGCAGCAATACGAGTAGTGTGCTCATAAAAATTTTTGGGAATTATTCCTTCAGTGATTAGATCTACAAACATGGAGTTTATGTTAATTTGTTACATAGACAACTGTTTCTCTAAACTTTTTTTACAACAAAAAACTTGTTTGTTGTTCATGTGAAATAGAACTGTTGTTTTGTTATTAGAAAATGACTTAGTCTTTTTATACCATCCTCTATACCTAGTCATGTGATAAAACTTTGTAACCAAATTTCAGGATTAGATGTATCATAACATGTTATGAACTCAATTACGATGATAGAAAAGACTATAAGAAACTATTTAGCACTTTTCCACATAATAGCATCTTTAGAAAGTATGTATATATAGTTTGATGTGGATTTCATAATATATTTGCATCCAACAAATCAGAGTTAGTATAACCAATTATTTGAAGTTTATCCAAACTTAGATATGTGAGCATATAGTCTTTTGTTCCCTATAACCACATGACACGTTTAAGCATTTTTCAATAATCCAATCCTGGATTACTTAAATTTCTACATAACATCTCCATAATGTATGCAATATTTGCACATCTACAAACCTGAAATCACATGAGATTTCCTATTGTTGATGCAAGAGGAACCCTTGCATTCCTTTTTTAATCTTTGCCCTTATTTATTGAAGTAAAGGCAAGATGAGCAAATTATTTTAGAAGAGAAATTATGACTAAAGACACCAACAAGTCCTCAAATAGTTCTAATTTAAGCACATTTAGTTTTGAAACAATTAGACATTTCCATTATGTACTCGTTGGTGTTTCCCTTACTCGTATTTCCTTTAAATTGGGTTTCTCAAGAGTGTACTTATCTCAAACTTTCCATTCTTAAGAAACCTATTTTAAATTTCCACAAGAAACTTCTTAACTATATTCATATTTTTAGAAATTGTGCCCCAAATACTTCTCAAATCACCTTTTTCATGATAATTAGACTCATGCGATTGGACTTCTTTTACATTTTCATTTTCCTCTTAGTCTCGTAGGTACTTTCATATGTAAGAGGAGGAGGTGAGTCTATTCTTAACACAATGTCAAAATCTATTATTCTAAGAACTATCAAAACATTATATTTCCAAAACTTAAAGTTTAGACCATTTAAAACATGAATAAAGTTCATATTTATAATAATATTGGCAAGATCATTCATAATTGAATTAAGAACAATAAATACAAAATATATTTGAATAGGTCCCAAAATAAAATGCAAATAAATCGCATTTCAAGATATCAATAATATATTAATATTTTATCTTGGAGTAAAATTTTAATCATTCAGTTATATCTTGACACAATTATAAAATGCTAACAAAAAGAACGTATCGAATAATAAACCTTCCTTTCGGATGATTTAATATTTACATGTAAAAACTGAATAATCATTATAAATTTATCACTACCAATATACATACAATATTGATCCTCCTTTGACTTAACTAACACACACATTTCAACCTCATGATCCTTTATAGTTTATGTAAGAGAGGTCAATTTGATCACATGTTATTTCAATTAATTAATCTCAAAATATATAAACTAAGATATGAACATAGGATCATTATTCAATATTTGATTTCAAGAATATTTGAAAACTTTTATAATGTTCTTCATATTCCAATTGAAAACACATGTAGATATTTAAATATTATTATGTTATATCATAATATATCTAGAAAAATAAAATTCACTTTTCAATATCTTTTTCTCTTTACTATAATAATCAAAATATACGCATATATGATTTTATTTTAACTAAAAGCAAATGGTAAATATATAAAATATTATAATGAAGAAATAAGTAAAAAAAAAAAAAGACTGATAATTAAGCATGATAATATACTCTCTCATACAAATTATAATTGAGTGTTTATCACTAAGTTAAAAATTATAATTAATAGTTTGTGACGTTCAAATGTCATGTTTCAATTGTGACATAACATATCAAACTTCCATCACAGGATATCAAGAAAATTTGACTTGACATCAATGAATCATGAATAAACTAAAATAAAAGACTGAGACACCACCTCCAATGCAAAACCTTAATAAATTTATAGATATTTTTATTTATAAAATTGTTCATTTTACTCATTTTTACCTAATTTAAATTTTCGAGTTTATCTTAAATTCCTAACAATAAAAATTAATGATTTTTCTTAAATGATGAGTTCAAACAATTTTAACTTTTTTATGAGCATATATTATTATTTTTTTTTTCTTTCTTCCGATACTGCAGATTATAGCTTCTAAACAATGCAAATATTTTTTATGACATTCCTTGATCAGTCTTCTTATCAAGCATCTAATCGTGTTACTCTTTGATCAAATTCATCTTTCATTAATCATGCTTATGATTATATACAAGCTCTAAACTTTCCACACTTTGATATCATAAAAATTTGTTTAGTTTTGGTATAATTCTGACCATTTTCCCTTTAAATAAAGTTGCTTTTGATGAACAAACATTGTTTTCGCAGGCTCAAATACTGTTACTTCCGGTTTGATCTATTATTTTGTGACATTACATCAAGTCATGTCGTAATAATCGCATATCAAAGCAAAATATTGGTAGCTTAAAGTTCGAAAGACTTAGAAATTGATTTTTGTATTTATCGTTCTTATGAGGAGCCTGACCGCAAAACTCGTGAATTGAACTAATCAAAATACTTTGATTTGAGTTAGGCCAATTTGCAGGCTTTTTTTTTTCTTTCTCCAAAATGAATGAAACTAAACTCGTTAATATAGAAGGTATTTGCACTTTTTTTTTTCAAATTGAACGAAACTAAACTCATTAATTGGTCTACTAATTTTATTGAAACGAAATTTAAAATAAAAAATTTATTTGTAAAATGGATGGATTTTATTTATTGATTAATTTATTTAATTATTAACATAAAAACAACCTTTTACATATTAAATATATTTTGCAAACGATTCCTTATTGGTAGCAAGAAGTGCTCTACTAATACACCCAAGTGTCTAGCTTAACATAACTTTACGTCTTTTCTATCATAAACGGACAATAAAAACGGATAATGCAACATTTCATATTATTTTGTTTTTTTACTTTACACCTTTATGTGGAAAACAAAAAGATAATCGAAAAAAAGTGTGGAGGAGAATGAAATTTATCCATGAATGCAGGCATTGATAAAAACAAATTATTAGATTTTATTCTTCTGACTTTTTCTTCCTTTTATTTCCTAATTAAAAGTATGCGAATCAATATTAAAAGTTAGGCCACTATTTCATAGAAGTGTATGTTAAGAGAAAAATAAAAGACTACAGTGGGTGCTAGGACAACGAGCTTAGCTCACAAGATGAGAAAATGTTACACGCTTCTAATTCAACTTTAAAGGTAACATTTGGCATATTTTTTTCGTTTTTTTTTTTTTTCTCTCTTTCATAAAAGTGACATCTCTTTGTTTAGGAGAAAAAAGTGACATGTCGTTTTCCTAACTCTTGCAGTAGCTCTATTTCTTGGATTTTTTAAGTAAAAGTTTTTTCTTTTGAGGATTTTTATTTAACTGTGTCATGATTTTAAAATATCATTAAAAATATAAACAAACTAAATTAAATCCAGTGTCTTGAAATTAGGACTATAAAATGAGTCGAGTGCACCCATTCAGCCTATTAAGAATATATAAATTGGGTTTGAAACACAATCCAATTTATATTTTGGCTCTCTCTACCTAACCTATATTTTTATTTTTTTATAATTATTTTAATTATTATGTGACTTGTCAATGTAACTCACCCTTTTTATTTGCTTCGGTTTTGTTTGGAGTAAAACTAAGGTGAGTTAAAAAACTTGAAGATAAACTACTAAGTGTACCCCCTCCATTTGCTAAAGTACTCACATATTTTGCTTTCTTGCTTTTGATGTTTATCCAAAGTACCTTTCCAATTTGTTAAGCATGCCCCTTAATTGCAAAGTAGGAAGATTGGCCCTGAGCAGACTATTCAAACTATGTGCAATCTTTTCAATATATAGTAGTTACAAAGATGGTCACTAGTTATGATATTCCAAATTAAAAAGCACTCAAGTTTTACAAAGAGAAAAAATTCCTTAAGAATTTTAAAAAATAAAATAATTTTTCCATAAGTTAGACATTAGTTAATATTTTTTAGAAATTTCTCATCTGGTTTCTTATTGTTAAACTTATGTATTAACTAATTTTAGTTTATAAAAAAAATTATCTAAATATATTCAAACAATTGCAAACTTGGTAGCTAAACAAAGTTGGTAGTGAGAGAAAAATGAAAGGAAGAGGAATGTTTGAGTGATTGGAGAGAGGGAGAAAAGGAAAAAAAATAATTAAGTAAAATTATTAAAAAAAGTTTGAATTTAAGATCTTCAAAATGCAATGTTTTCCGTTTTTTTTATCAATTTATATATTCAATATATAAATTCAGTTTCCCATTTACCTATATCGAACTAAAGGTGGACCCTTAATCTGGTTTGGACGAGCAGTGGCCTAGAGTCAAATTAAAAATGGCTAAACAATCTTGGAGTAAACTCTTCTTTTATATTGTTCTAGATTTTGTCATTGATAATTACAACTGAGTGAGTTCAATAAAAATTTGATATATTTTTAAAAGATTTGTTAAGACTATATCATTGACTTTTTACAATAATTTTATTGGTTCGAAAATGACTAATCTTTGTTGGAGAACCTAATTAATTAGACTATGGTCTCCCCTTCCAACCAATTGTTTTCCATCCACGTGGTTGAAACCCAAATTCTTACTTAAGAACCAAGTATAGTGCCATTAAGACTAATGATATGTTCATCATTTACTTAACTCAATAAAACATAATTTTAATGAAGTTTTTTCATATCTATTTTTATTAATATATATTTATATTTTAAAATGCTTGTTTATTAGGAAATTTGATCTATTATTTTACTCTGATCCCATGTAACATCATGATCGTCCTAAGGACCCTAAGTGAGCTAGCAAAACTAAAATCAAAATAAACAAAGGTTTTTTTTTTTTTTTAAACTATGAAAAACAAGGTTAACTATTTATTTAGTCTTCATAATTATACAAATTTTAACTTCTTAGTTTCTGTACTTAAAACTCATTTCTTTTTATCCTTAAACATATAATTTTGAATCTCTTTTGGTCTCCACGAATTTAGATAATAGGAAAAAAAATAAAAATAATGTGTAAAATGATTAAAAATTATATAGAAAAAAAATTAAATTAATTACTTTGAGGTATGAAGAGTAAAAAGATAGAATTTCATAATTCTAAAAACAAAAAGAGTAAATAAGCCTAAAAGTAGGACATTTTTTCAAGTACGATGACCCAAATAAAGAACATTATTTGGAGGGTTCCTTGAAGTGGGTTTTGGTCATAATCACAAAAGCCATGAAGATGTGGCTCTGTTAATGAGATGATGCACGCATTGTGGAAAATGAAATTAGTTTGAGATAGAAGGCAGCCACAAATTTGGCAAACTAATCATGTTGGAAGACGTTCCTATCCAGTTACTGTCTTCCTGATTCCTGGTCGATGTAGTGGCAATGTGTCTCTTTCAGCACGATGCTGATTCACCTTTGCAATTGCAACACTGCGTAACCTTTACTGTAACACAGCAACCCTTGTTTATCCTTGACCTGCTTCTAACAACCTCAAGTACTTGGTTCACTATTTTTCATGATAATGTTTTAGTACACACCATCATCCTTCATGGTCCCAACCCAAGCATAGCAAATATGCAAGTGTTATTTCACATTACGTAATACCTGTCTTTTCGCAATTTCGACATCGTGGCCCGTTTCCTTTTTGTTAAATACATTTTTGTAAGAATAATGGCATCACCCAAAACAAAAGAAGAAAGTGTGTTATGAGGGAATCCTAACCAGGAATAATGAATCACGTAACCATGCCCCCATTACCTACAATGATTTTACCATATCTTTGTGGAAATCGACATCGAGACATGTATCTTTCCTGATATGACATGCATAAAAAAATTTGCACTCCCACAAAGAAAGGGAAACATATTATAATATTGTAGCCTTTTGGATCAAGATATGCAATTGAGACTCACCACCGAAAGACAAGAATCTTGATCACAAGTGATAGAGAATGAATAACTATTCAAGACATTTCATTGCAAAAAAGAAATGCCAGTAGGAGTTCGGGAACTACAACAAAAATCTAACACTTGTTACAAGCTTTACAGCACAACTGTTTGGATTCAGCTAAACAATTAGTAAAGTAAACTAGAAATTTCCTTTAAACTAAAAATCAAAAGGAAATATTTGAGATCCTATACTAGTATCCTATAGTATAAATCATATTTTTAATCACAATCCGTGCTGGCTGCTGTAACTTAAAATGACAGCAGATGCACCTAAAATCTAGTTGGAAGTTTTCCTAGTATGTTCACGATGATTTCCAATCAACTCAAGAAGCTGGCCAGCTTTCCGCCTGGCCCTTTCTGTGCCATTTTCTGCCAGGTCCAAGAGAGAATTGATCACCCTAGGCGAACTGACAATTGACAAGTGTAGAGGATCTCCATGACAGAGGAGAACCAACACTGAAGCTGCATTCTCTTTGTTCTTAGGAGATCCATTACTGATTAATTCCGCCAAAGTGGATATGACATTCAAAGATCCAATTGCTGCTTTTCCATCAGGATGGCTACCTACTACAGCCATTATTGCCAATGCCTCGTCCCTCATTTCCCCATCAGGTTCTATTAGCATTTCTATCAACTTGGGTCCAATACCAGCCCGAATTGCCCGTCCTTTATTTCCTTGAGATAAACACAGATTGAAAAGTGCTTTTGCAGCATCCAACTTCCCTCTTTGACTTCCCTCGCAAAATAGAGTAACTAATGCCTGGATTGCTCCAGATGCACCAATTGCTACTCTGTTCTCATCCACCCCAGAAAGGCTGAAAAATGTGGCTGCTGCATTTTCCCGGGCTTCCATACTACCATGTTCTAGCACATGAAGGATCCCTGGCACAGCATCAGAAGCCATGATACGCTCTTTATTATCCGCATAGATAGACAAGTTCAGAAGAGCAGTAACTGCATGCTCTTGGGTGCCAGCATCAGGAGTGTAGAGGAGATCAACAAGGCGGGGTATAGCACCAGCTTCAGCAATCAGCATTCGATTTTGACCATTTTGCTTGGCAAGAAGTCGGAGCTCCCCTGCAGCACAATGAGGATAAAGGCAGTTCGATCAACATATAACATTAATAAGAAATACAATGGTAGGGATTTAAGAGGTCTCTAAAAATGCATTTCGACAAATTAAAACAATGTCAAATGGCAAAGAAAAGTCATTTGAAAACAAATTTATGATCTCTTCATTTGTAGGATTGAACTACATGGACAAACAGGTCTTGGTTTTGATGCTACTGAGGCTTACGCATATTGCCTTTAGAAAGGGAACATCATCTCATCCTAAACTTTTATTTAGCCTCCTCCCGCACCCCAAAAGAAATAAAAAAATTGTGATACTTTCTTAAATCTAATTGTTAAACATACAATTTATTCCTGTGCACGTAGCACACATAAGTTATGTAAACTAGATTCTGTCTATATGCATTAAACCTACCAAGAAGTTCACCAGGCCACCAGCTGTAGCTGTCATCATACTGGGAAATATGGAGAATGGTACATCCTAGCCTTTTTTTCATGCCATGAATAAAAGCATATTATAAATTCCTTTTAAGTAAAACAAGCCCCGCCAGCAAACAAAAATTATACAACAGAAAACACTGCTTTTAGAAGTGCTAAAATCATGGGAAAAAGGAAACGAAAGCTGAAACCTGAGAGGTAGTATCAATCTTTAGGCACAAAAACTAGGGAGACTTCTATACAAACATGCCACGGAAGAGAATGAAAGAGAGTAAAATACATCAACAGAGATGAAAAAGTTTTGTTAACTGAGCATGATATCATGGAACGAAGGAAGAGTTGTTTCTACAGTTTATTCAATAATAAACGTACAAGAATAGTGGACTTTAAGGAGTTTAAGCACTAGAAAGGATGACCCAAATTAAACCTTTCCCCACAATATCAGAGAACTTTGGAAGTGACATGGTAAAGAAGATGAAGAAAAGTAAATTTGTCAGACCATATACCTATCGAACAATAGAAGGACGGAAATGTTTAAGTTAGATATATCAAAATTTCGAAGTTGTTCAATGCAAAAATGAGGCCCAAGAAAATGTAAAATTGAGTACCAAGAAGAACTTTGGTACCTATTTATAAGAATAAAGGAGACATACAATTACAAAACTGTACAAACTAGATAGGAGCCAAACTTATGTTTTGGATCCACATTACTAAAAACTTGGTTGTATTATAACCCTTTAATTCTTTATCCTTCATTTACTTTTTTCATATTAGTAGCTCTTTTGAATTATGTGGATTAACTACTACACTTGACAGCACAAGTAATTTCACAAGAGCAAAGTTTTGTCCAGTGTTCAGAGGATTACTGAACGGAAGCCTTACAATCAAAATCATCTTTATGTTTCGGTTTAGATTAGGGATGGTTGTAATAATATTCCAAATCCGAAGACCATACCCAATCAACACTATAATGTGGTAACAATAAGTATGTGTACGAGGTAAGCCATATTTTATTTAATTCTAAACTTCCAGTTCTAAGGGTATTTTACTAAATTTTCATATTTTCTTTTATAGCCTCAATAGTAGTACTAGGATTCATTTATTCCAAATTAATGCAGAATGGTGTGTTTAAGATGTTATACTTCCTTTCTGAAAGGAGGAACATAGCAGCTTAATGAAATCCTATCCTAATGATTGTTTCAATCCTATCTTAATGCAAATCGGTGATTCTAGGGTGCGATGGATTACTTTCATCTTATCTTCTACTTCATATTTTCATCAAGTCAGTTTTGCGGACATCAAAGATTTACTTTGTATACATCAACAAAAAATAGTCCTCTCAATTTTCTTGATTGCAAATTTTCCCTAAACCCACTAATCTCAAAATTATTAATTTCATAAATTGTGTTGTCAGCACCCTAACAGCTAGCAATCCTACCACTTAAACCACAATAACCAATATCTTGTGAAGAGAGAGAGAGAGACAGGAAATGAAGAAATGTATGCGATACAATGCTCACCTACAGCACTTCGTTGCTCCTCAATATCACTGGAAGAAAGTTTGCTTACTAAGATATCAAGATCTACTAATTCAGAAGAGCCATTTGATGTTGTCTTACAGAGCCATAAATTCCCTAACCTTTTAGGTGATTCCACTCCATTTGCCTCACACCAACTTGATATCAGGCCATATAAAGCATGGTTGGGTATGAGGATGGGACTGGAAAGAATCTGCCGAGTCTTGGGACACGTCCCATGCCCTGCTTCAAGCCATTTCTTTATACAAGATCGTTCATATGTCTGCAAAAAGAGTTAACATAATTATAAGGTTACTAAACGTAGACAATCTCTAAATATTATCTTACTAGTTCATATTTTCTAAATTACGGATTTTTTAAGAGTATTTTGCTATCAACTTACCAAAGACTAACTAAGGGGGGAGCCATATCTTTAATTTTTTTAAAAACCACTATTTCTTACATAGTGTTTTTATTTATGCATCCCCTCAGTCAACCATGATCATAGTAATGGCTAGCTCTGCCACAGATCAAAACCCACCACCATCCCAGAATAAAAAAAAAAAAAAAAAAAAAAAAAAAAAAAAAAAAAAAAAAAACTGTTCCAACCCTGCTCAGCCACTGACAACAATAAAATCCAATGGCATGCTGGAAGATGGGAAATGAGTTTAAAGCTTGACTTGCATAACTTTCTGAATCTTCCAATATTATTTTATAACATGTAACAAATCCATGAAGTTTAAATTCACTAATTGCTAGATAAATGTATAACACTACAGAAAAACAACCTTATCTATTTATTCTTCTCATCAAAATCTTGAAAGCAATTTTTACTCCAGGAAACAGCTTTGAATTCATAGTGTTCACATTATAAGGGGAAACGGGGTCTGTAGGGAAGAAATCAGAGATCAGTTTTCACTAGAATTCAATATTTTGTACACTGTAATGTGAATGTTCTAAATGTGGACTCACTTTTTCTCTAAAAAAGAAAAACAGATGTTGTGGTGTTAAACATACCACTAGAAAGCATTACAATACTCCATGCCTTCTTTTCTTATTTATAAAAGACTAAATATTAAATAAGTTAAATAAATCTCACGCTGAAATAAATTTTCGATGCATCTTTTCAAGTACCTCAAATACATCCTTTTGTGATCACCTTTGCTTCTCTTCAATAAGAACGAAAGATTGGATGAGTTTTAGCTGAAGCGGGTAAGAGTAACTTGCATGCTACTGAACCAATTTTTTGGACAACGGAAAAGGACCAAAATATCTTAGTCCTAGTTTCTAATGCATTTGAAGGGTCATTGAATGTTGTCTATATGGCTATAATTTGACCAAGACTTAATTTCTTCATCTGATATTGAGACTTAATTGAATGAGCTTTTAGCTAAGGGCTAAATCTCATTGTTGCAACAGCTCTTGTAGCAAGGGTGGATCAATGTAATCCAATTGGTACTTGACAATGGATGGGTGATCTCTACCATAAACAGCTCGAAAGGGAAGTCATATCAGTGCTAGATCGGAAGGAACTACTGTACCAAAATTATACCTATGGAGGTAGCTTACTCCATTCCCTTGGATTATACCTGTGAAACCCTCAGATACATCTCTAAGTAGCCTTTAAACTCATTGACCTAGTAGTTAAGGGACAATCAAAATACTTAGCTCATTTTTGAAATCATCAACTTGAACATCATAGAGTTTCTTCATCCTCATCCTTCACCATCCTAGTTAGACATTTCAATAGACCTCGTTTCACTTCCAAATTTGCTTTAAATCTAGAACGATAATGCATTTCAAGGTTAAGGTAATAGTCCGAAGCATGCAAAAGCCTAGAAGCAACAAAATCCTTTTTCAAAGAAAACTATTGTTTAAGTCATTTTATATCTCTCTAGCAAAGGAATAGAACATATAGTTTTGACTTCTATATGGAACCATGGAATGCCACATTCAAGTCATGATTATTCGTCATCTCAAATCACAAAATTATAGTCATTCGACCACAGTCCTCTACCATCAATGTTTTTAAATCTCGAACGACAATGCATTTCAAGGTTAAGGTAATAGTTTAAAATCCTTCTTCAAAGAAAACTATTGTTTAAGTCATTTCATATCTCTCTAGCAAAGGAATAGAACATATAGTTTTGACTTATCTTTGGAACCATGGAATGCCACATTCAAGTCATGATTATTCATCATCCCACATCACAAAATTAGAGTCATTTGACCACAGTCCTCTACCATCAATGTGATCTAATCTTGACCATCCCTTCAAAATCCTCTAAATATATTGATTTCACTGCAAATAATTTCCGTCACCAAACTAGTGAGGACCCACCACATTTGGAAGATCATTAGGTTCCAAAGGGATATATTTCACCTCAAAAATTTGGTCCTATGAGCCAAAAGGTGCAAGTTTGAGCCTCGTCAAAGCTAAGTGCATGGGCTACACATGTCAATACTAGTGGTGGCACATGACGGCGCTTGGTGACTCCATTGACAATACAATTTCTGGCATTGTGATTGTCAATGTGGTACATAGCTTTCTCGCACACCACTGAGCTCAAAGGGTGACAACAATCGCGTATTTTATGTGGCAATAAAAACAAATCTACCAAGATTGGGAACCCTTATACCAACTTGAACTATGTAAAGAAATATAGAACTATTTTAGTGACGATAATCACACCAATTACATTCTCATCACCTCTATTTGTAATAACAATCAAACTCTCTAAAATAAGAAAACAAAAATATATTAAAATGAATAAGGAGATTCTAAAGATATTTCTCTCCTAATAACTATGGAGATATCAGAGATACTTTTATCCTAATAATCCTCTATTTACAACAAATTTGGCATTGGTTCATAGCAATCTTCCACTTCTTTCAAGGAAAGCTCCACACTATCATGAAGAGGAAACAAAAATATGGACATTGCTAGAAATGATTTTTGTTCACTTGATGACTATGAAATTCTTGAAGTTGCTAATTTGTTTTTACATTAAATTGAGCTAAAGGGTGTCTTTCACAATGATGATGATCAGCAAGGGGGTGAAATGCCTTAAATGAATTATAACCTCTTTTTACTTTTGGATTTTAGATGGATAGATTAGATCCACTTTTGTTCCAGGCAACAATTTGTTCAAACTGTTATACTTGACTAGCGTTTTAAGATGATTTTGAACATATAAATCTTGATTGTCAGGTGATTATGTCCTACACTTTAGAGAATGCAGATGTCACAGTGACTGTACCTGTGTTGTGTCCAGTGTTCATGCTTCATAGGTCTCTACAAGTTTACATAACTATCTAGTTGGAAAACCTTGTATACGATATTATTCAACTTAATTATAGACCAAATATTTAGAGAGATTATTTATCATGAGATCCCTCTTAGCAACTTCCTTCAATATTTGCCTTGGTCATTCTCTCCCCCTTCTCATATACCACTAAAAACCATGCAATATTTTTGGTTACTAATTGCTGTTTAAGGTCTGTTTACTGTAAACACATAAAGGTCACGTTATTGAATATCAATTCAGAAAAGAACAACCAAAAAGTGCTCATAGGTTACCAAGTAGGAAAACTCAAACTAGTAACTATAAATTGCATAATAAATGAACTTAATTGAAGGTTACATTGAAGGAGCAACTTTGGTTTTTAGTGTTACATATCAATAAACTAAACATATCAGTCAGCCATAACATAAGGACAGCTAAAAAAAGTGATATCAAGTACAAACCTGCCCTGTGCAAATGATAACAGGATCTTTCATTAGCTCTAGTGATATTGGGCAGCGAAACTCATCAGGTATAACCAGTGATTGTGGACATAGTTTCACATATGACTCATCGGTATGTCGAGATAAATCCTCACTTGGTGACACAATAATGTTTCTTGATTCCACCACTAAGAAATCTTGGATTTTTTTCAGCACAGAAACCGACATATCCTGTATGCTTTTCTGAGAATGATCCCCCCTCTCTACAGCCATCTTTTCTAGAGCAAGTGACTCTTGCTTGACATCGTCCACGTTGATAAATTGTAGCTTTTCACAGATTAAACGTAGTTCAGCAGTTTCAGTATTCACATCATAGCTCTGGTTGTAAACAGACAAAAGTTGTTCATAAAGCTGAAAACCCGGTGGATCAAACTGCTCTTTAGCTCTTCTAAACTGAGTGGTCACAAGTGCAACCTGAAGATGACAACAGGAGCAGAGAAATAAGAACATACAATTAAAACAGAACGAAAAGTGGTAGCAACAGACAATCAAGAAATTAATGAACTCACTTCAAATGAAGACTAAGACACCAAGGAAAATAACATTTTTCGGAGGATATTTGGAAGATCTATAACGAAACTTATTTGAGCTTATCTTATAGTATAAAGACTTAAACAAATGTTTTATAAAAACCTGTTAACTCTTTTTAGCTTATTTCGATAATTTTTAGTGAAGCTTACACAAACAAGCTACAAGTTTCACATATATTTTGGAGCTTCAATACGGAGAGGGAGCAATAATCGGCATTACTGAAATCGTTAATGCAAAAATAAAAAACTTAAACAAGTCTGAGCAAATAATCACTTATCTCTTTATAGCTCTCCCTAAGCTGACAAAAGTAAGCAAAAAAAAATCAGTTGAATCTGAGACACACTAAACTATTTACCCAAATGTGACCTTACGTTCTTAGTAATTAGCTATGCTTCATGGCATAACCAAAAAGTAAAAAGACAAACTTATTTCTCAAGATATGGAATGAACGCAATCACCTTTACAAAATTACCAACATGCAATATTCTCCTTGGGTTAAAAGTATCAAGTGCTCAGGAGAAAGAAAGTTTCACAAACATTATTCACCTGTTCCTTGATTTCTTCCGAAACATCAAGCTCGTCAAAGGAGATCTTTCTAATAGCATGTTCAAAACGAACAGCAACATCAGTGAATCTGTGCTTAACTTGCTCTCTGTCCAGTATCTGCAATGCCAAGCAACATCCACAGAACCAAACACCAAATGAAATTCAAATATACGACAAATGACATTACAAAAACAAAAATAAAGAAGTATATGAAACAAACCCTATAATATTCTTTTGAACACAGATAATTAAATTTCAGTTTAATTACTCATTAGGCACCACTGATACTCATTGAACACACATTGCTGATTAAATTTTAATCTAATTACTCCTGTGGCTTCGACACTAAAAATTCTTTCCTTTTCTAGTTCCTATATTTAAAAACATTCGCTTCCAGCCATACACATATAATTTTTAATTCTTAATCATCTTTAGATCCTACGCATAAAATTTTAAGATTTTCTAGTTTCTTCAATGAAGACTAAAAAATTAAAACATACATACAAGTTATTAGGATTACAAAACTAAACAAGTAATTAGACCTTAAATTTTCTTTAAAAAAATACAAAATTACGAGTAAAACAGTGAATTTCATTAAAAAAAAAAAAAAAAAAAAAAAAAAAAAAAAAAAAAAAATTAAAAAAAAAAAAAAAAAAAAAAAAAAAAAAAAAAACCAAAACAAAAGAGATATGGAGTAATTGGTTTTTTGTAATTTTTAATAAACTTTAACATGAAAAAACGTGCATAGCTATAATTTTTCAAACGAGCAATGCAATTTATTTACTGAAAGCTGGTGGTGTGAATTGGAGAACGCACCATGAAAACCTGGCTTGCGCGGGTGGCGAATTGGAGCAAATCCCTGGCCTTGAAGAGCGCGTCCTGGAGCGCGAGGAAGGGAACGGCGCCACTGAACACGACGTTGTCATGCAATTCATGGAAGAGAGGAGCGAGGAAGCGTATGCGGCGAGCGAGGTCGCAGCATTGGGTCCTGAGGAGGGGCTTGAAGGCGGAGAGGTTGGAAATTTGGGTGGCGACGCGGGTGAGGTTGCGGAGCGCCCACGAAGGGTCGGTTTCCGCCATAGACAAAAGAAACGGAGCGAGAATGCGGAGGCGTATGTGTGTGGGTCCCACAATCACGTGATTAAGGTTAAGTAAGTGGAAGATCGAAGAAGGGTGGTGGGTTCTGAAACAGTGGTTAACTCGTGGCGCCGCAGAAGAAGATATTTGCACGAGGGACCCATGCCATTGTTCAATGAAAACCGTTTCTCAAATGCCATGTAGTTGTTACAGTTCTCAAATTATTATTTTTCTTTCTCAAAATGCTAAACTTATATTATTTTTCAATTAATTAATTAATGATAGGCTTTAGATACTTTATTATCGCCTCCGTTACAAGTGTATTATTTATATTTTAATTGAAATTATTTATGATCTAAAACACTTTTTTAATCTAGTGATGTTTTAACTAATGATAGATCCTCTAATATACAATTTTAACTGTATTAATATTTATTTAATATTAAGTTTTATTTGAATTGAGACTATTTATTTAAGATGATGAACAGTTTGTTAATAAAAGATTTAAAATAAATCGCAGTCAACTTGCTTTTACATTTTATTCGATAATTTTATAATTTTGATGTGTTATTAAAGTGAAATTTGAATCATACATAATATGCTATCACTGTGGAGGATATAAAATTGCCTTGTTTGTCTCCTCTTGTTGTTTATATTTTAAAAAGATTTTAATTTGAAAATAGTCTATCATACTACCGGTTCTATACGTAATACCCACATTAGGAGTTGATATAATTCAATCAAAAATATTTGGTATTATTTATTTTTCTATGGACTACTATTTTAGTTTTTATAACAATTTGAATTAATTATTGTTTCAGTTTTCAATAAAACAATTAATTATTTTTCCTAATAAATATATTGCATTAATGTCTACGTTCACATGTTGAAAAATTGTATTATTTTAATAAATGAGATAGTTATTATTTTTAGAAATAAATATATATATATATATATATATATATATATATATATATATATGTGTGTGTGTGTGTGTGAGAAAACCTCCTCTTTCTTAATTAATTGATTTTTTTTTCTTTTTTATGAATTTTTGAAAATTTTATATTTCACAAGTGTTAATAAGTAAGTGATAGAAATACATTCATAATATAAACAAGTGAAAGATAATTTTGAAAAAATATTTATATAAAACTTTTAGGATTAAAGCATTAAAATAGAATAATTCTTTTAGCTAAATATAAAAATAAGTATCTTTTTACTTATTAAAATGGATAAATCATCTCATGAGAGTACAACTTCATATAAAAAAATTATATTATAAAAAGACAATTTTAGAGATGCTCGGAATAAAAAAATAAACTATAAAGTGAAAAGAAGAGTTTGTTTAATTTTAATTAAAATTATATTAATATAGTACGATTTTAATGATAAAAAAGTAGATTTGAAATTGTATCAATCAACTTCACATAATTTCAATGAAAAAAAAAACTTTAAATTGTGTGAATATAACATAATTCTAAATTAAAAGAAATAATAAATATTGTTAAATTATAGCCATTTCAGTTGAAATAAATAAAATAAAAATGATATAAATGTAATATCACTTCAATTGTATTATTTTCGAAACCTCGGTTCACCCATACAAGACTTTTGAGTAATTTGTTTTGATTTTTTATAAATTTCAAAATAAATAATCAAATAAGAGAAAGTTAAATATAATTATGAAACTATAGTAAGTAAATGTAAAATGAATAAATATTTTATTTTCTTCACTTGAATATTTGAATGATAAAATTTTATCACTGATTATATATTTAAGAGTTTGTTGTACAAGTGATTTGTAGCTTGCGTTCTCAGTGATACTCAATTTTGAATATATCATTGGAAATTGATAAGCTTATAAAAGAATAACTCCTCCATCGAATCGATTAAAAAAATTGTTTGATTTGAAAATAGCAGTTACAGGGAATACAAATATTTTTGAAATTTCATAAATAATTATAAAAGAATAACAAAAAATTAAACATTATTTCTATGGCATTCTTTTATTTGTGTACACGTATGAAAATATTGACTCAACATCATTTTTTTATAATAAATTTGTGTCGTTATTTTTTTTTCAATTAATTTTAAAAAATTAAAAATTTGTTGTTTTTTTATTATATTTTGTTATTCATTACCATTCAAATCATGAAAAAATAAAAAAAGTTTCAGATGGACAAAATATTTTATTATTACCATTTATATACAAAATGCTCTGAAACCTAAATTCTAATAATATAAAAGCATTTTATTTGTAATGATGCAAGAATTATAAATAGTTGAACTACATAATAAGTATAAAAAATAAAGGATATAACAAAGTGAAAGTTTATAATAACAATTTTAGGGTTTATTTAGAAATGAAGATATATGAGCAATTGTTTTTATTGTGTCCTTCATTTTTACTATAAGAACATCTTTTTAGTTTGTTCTAATTAGGTTGATTCATTTTGTGATATATACATGTGTATTTGTTGGTCTTTCAAATTATTTATGTCGGTTTAGGATGAAATTTGGCCTATTATAAGGAGATCAATATTTCTCATTTTGCATTAGATGAAATGACACCTCATAAATCTTATAAACATTATGGAGATTGTAAACTTGATCAACAAACATCAATAAGTTCAAGTGACAATAGAAACAAACATCAATGACATGAGAACAAAATAGTCCAAGAGCTTGAAACTCCCCAAAGTCACACCACCATTCATTTAATTTGACTTTCAACGACATAGAGGAATATCGAAGATGGGAAGAGACCATCTCTTTAACATCAAATTTTGAATTGTCTTAATTATATATCTGCTTATGACACATGACACATTGTTGTTGATTTCTTTCTTAGTGAAGCAGTAATATCTTCAGGAACCTGATGACCACCTTGTAACCTAGATGTTGTCTTTGTACCTCGGTCAACAAACCATGAATTCATTCTTTTGAAGGTTGTTATAGTAAAAACCTAAATAGGTAAGGATTGTGCTTCCTTCAAGATAGAATTTATGCATTTGACCAAATTAGTTATTATATGTTTGTATCTTTTGCCACTACTATAAGCCTGAGTTCACTTTTCTAGTGGTATTTGATCTATCCATGAAGTTGCATGTCAGAATTCTGCTTTCAACGTGGATAACTTAGCTTGAATTCTAAGTTGTTTTATTTCATAACTCGATACACAACTTAATAGTTGAAATTAAAAAAATTATTCAAAATAGAGAATATGTGTATAAGAGGGAAGTTACAGAATATACATATCCATGTTTATTAGTTATCTCTTAAGCTCCAGGTTTTTAAACTTCCTGTTGAAGTTTGATGCAATGTGATGGATGCATAACACTGAGTGCAACCCATACACCTCCCAACCAACCTATAGAGATTGTAATGCTGACTATATGACAATGCGCCTATCGATTATAAGGTAGACATTTGGTTGAGGTGTAACATATACATGCAGTAATTGAAAGAACCATATCATGGCTTCCTTTGTTTCTCCTTCAACAATTGCAAAAGTCATTGGAAAGATGTTGTAGTTATCGTCTTGACCAATTGCAATCAATAAAGTTTCATGATATTTTCCAGTTAAAAAGGTATTGTTACCTTGGACAATGAGCTTGTAATAATTAAACTCGTCAAAGGAAGGTTTGAAAGCCCATAAGGCATGCTCTAATATGTGACATGAGTTGTCTTGTACACCATCAAGAACATCAGTGGAGTAACATACTGTAGAATTGGGATCAAAAGACATTCTTATACAACTTGCAACTTGCAACCATCTAGGTAAATAATTGTGTATGTCCTTCCAGTCATCGAATTCCATGCCAAGAGTTTTTTGCTTTGCAATCCAAGCTTTTTTTTGTATGTGAAAATATAACCATACTAATTTTTTTTATCTCTACAATAAATTTTTTACCCAAGTGAAAGGATTTGTCCTTATCGAATTGACCTCAATGGATGCAATTTAGTGTGAATCAAAATTCACCTGATATTGAGAAACTACAATAGACAAACATGTGTGAGACGCTTCGATTCTTTTAATCTCCCATTAATCTCTAATTATACTATAAGAAGCTCGAAGTCGATATTTACAACCTCTTTTATATTGAATTCATCTTGCTATATGTTTGTCTGCCTTTGATTCCACAACCACAAATTTGTACCCTTGTTAAATATGGAATTGTTTTATCACAAATACAGTTGGCTCTTTTAAACTGAAACACATGTGTTCAGAAATGTCGTATTCCATATTCATTGGATCTATAATATTGGATTGGTATTGATGGATATGTTTGTGGGAAAATCATCTTCCTAATCCATGACATATGCATCTTCATCTTCTGAGTTATAATCATTCAGCATATATCATATAATTGATTTTTCCTTGGTCATTTAAGAGCTGCCAACACTGTAAAATTGTCCATCTAACACTTACAAATATATAAATATATCAATGCAAGATATATACAAATATATATATATATATATATATATATATATATATATATATATATATATATATATATATATGTATGATGAATAGACAATTTGTGATGGAGGAACATGTATTGTTGATATCAAATTCGAGCAATGAAGTAAGTAGTGAAGCACGACAATTGTTTCATATGTAATATACTTTTATAACATCTAGCTATGCCAAAACTCATTGAAACAAGTGCTCGTCTTCAATTTTTTATGGAAGCTTTGACCAGACAGGTGTCTCTATGAAATCTCCATACCGTGGCATGATTTAGGTATACATAAATTGTTAGGCGTGGGCATGATTTCAAGTATACCAAAATCGTTAGGCAGGGGCACGATTTCACGTGTTCAGAAATCATGACACACAACCATGAGTTTAGGTCCAAATGTGTTTAGAAATTGTGACACATGGGCACGATTTCTGTTGTGCCCTAAATCGAGCGATTTCAAAAAGATGTGCGAGCACTCTTCAATTCCATGAGCGTTTACAATTCAATTCCAATGTGCCATGTGAATTTATTTAGTTCAAGATTAAGTGGTGCTAGGATTCTCACACATGCACTAAACATAAAAAATGGCAACCTTAATTCACATGTTTTGGACGTTGTGTGTCTTAGAGTTGTTGGAATCTTACACATGCACTATAGGGTTGACATCCTTAATTTAGAGGTTGCAACTTGTTGTGTATCTTAAGATGTTTGAAATCTCACACATGCACTAGTGAACAGTTGTTGCAATCAATTATTTGTGAATTTTATGGGGTACATTGGTTTGAAAATTGAAGGCATTGACAAGCATTTTAAATACATTCAAAGTTGGTGGTTGTCTTGCCTACTTATTGAAGAATATAGTTCATTTAATTTCACACAGAGTGTGGTTTTGGAAGCTTTTTCTGGCAACAGACAGAGATGAGGAGTATAGGTTACAACTCTTTCATGGTCTAACAAAGGTAAAAGTTGTAGTTCGTTGTAGATTACATATTTTTGAGGTAAACCTAAAAACCTTGGTTGTAGCTGAATTAAGTTGCTACAATAATCATTGTGCTTCAATGTGCGAGAATTAGTATGCATGAATGCTTATGTTGCATGAATTAAGCAAATAAATGTATAATAATTTGATTACATCGATGAGAATTATGCTTCTATTGCATGACAATTACTCCAACCAATATGTTTCAAGTGCATGACAATTATGCCAGTCAAAGTAATTTCAAATTACTAATTATTATATGGTAGCCAAATTTTTCTTATTTAATTTATATAAGTTTTTAATTAAAATATTTGACAACAAAGTGAAAGTTATACACTTTTTACTAGCATAAATATAGGCAAATATATTTAACACTTTACAAATATTTATTTATGACAAATATTTTATGATTATATAACATAAATATAGGCAACCTATTTACTATAGCACCCATTTTTACTAGACTGTCACTTCTTTTACTAGTTGTAGTCGCCTCTTACATGGACCTCCTTTTCACTAGCTAAACTCATTGTTTACTAGTTGCACCCCTTTTACTACTTGTACCTCTTTTTACTAGTTGCACCCCTTTAACTATATGCACCCCTACTGAAAACATTGCAAGTAGAGATCTAAATATAAATGATATACAATCAACGTCTTTTAGCTGATATGTCGTTATTGTAGCTTCAACAAAAATATGTAACGAAGGCAATTTGGAAGGGTAATAAAAGATTACTTAGCCCTCGATGACATGTAATTTGTTGTATTAAGGATCATGATAGACTTGATAATTCGGTTAAAATTTTAATTCATCCTGCTAGGTTTGGTCACTTCCTGACATTGACTCATATTGAGATCAACCACCACTTAGACATTGTCTTAGTGGAGAGGTGGAGAACAAAAATTCGCACCTTTCATCTACCACTAGGAAAGGCAACAATGACACTCAAAGATGCGGTTGTCGAGCTCGGTCTTCCTGTTGATGAAGAACTCATCACAAGTGTTAGTAGCGGTGACCTTGTTATCTTATGTGAGTGTCTATTAGGTCTCATGCCACCCGAAACAATACACAGGGGAGATACCATCAAATTATTTTGCTGACAATTCATTTTAAGAGATTCCATATGATGTAAATGATGTCATAGCCCAACATGCATAAGTCCACATACTGATTTTGATTAGAAGTTTATTAATGCTAGATACATAAGGAAGCAGAATCCATTTGATATATTTGTTACTTCTAAGTGACCTCAACAACTTCTCAAATTACAATTGGAGGTTAGGTGTTTTGGTGCCTTTATCTTGCTTCTGACCATGTAGTCATTTTTAACCAAGAGAATATTGAAGAATGCATGCTACTTCTACAATGCTAGACATAGGACCACATTACATGTCTTTCTCTACCTGTTCAACCACTAATTAATGCAGATATTGCTAATGGTCTTGGTTTCCCACTAGTGAAAATGTTATTTTAATTTTTCTTTGCCCATACTTTACAACCTTCATCTATTTACCATTGCTTAAGAATAACATATTTATTTTTCATTTAAGGTGATCTACATTGGTGCAACACAGGATAACCACATCGACCACCACTATTCCTCAGTTACGTAACATATTGAATCAATTACAACCGAAACAGGTTTTCCATTTCAACTATCCATACTATTATTGTACATTTTTCCATAATAGATGACTTACTCATGCTAACTTCTTTTTTTTCACAGTTATTGTGAACTCCTTATCGCTTTAATGAACAAAGTCGTATGATTACCATTGACATTTCCCCTACGATTCGGGCTGTAGTTTCTCTCATATGTTTTACAACAATTGAACTAAATTAGGTTGATCAAGTTATGCGACAATTTAGGTTCGACCAAAATATTCCAACGAACCCTTTAAACCTAGATCAATTACATATGGAGGACATAAGGGAGAGAACTGATCAATATTGGCCTCAATATCACAGGACATGGGTTACAATGCGGAATGAGTGTCATAATTGTGTAATTCAAGGAATTCCATTCACAAAAAATGGTCACTTGCATGATAATACCCCTTATATACAATGATATATCAAACATATTATTTGATACATTACGCCATCGTAACCTTCCTCTGACGAAGATGTAAGTATATTTGTCAATTGTTATATGTTATTGTATTTTCATTCAAAGTAAACTAACACATTGTTTTATATCAGATAGTCTCAAAAACCATACCACCACAACTTTCACTTTGGCTCTTCTTCCGAAGCTGATCCACATTGTCACAACTTTCACTTTGGGTCTTTTTCTAGTGCTTAACAACATGCTTTTGGTCAACCAAGTCGAATGTTCGGATTTATGTACTATCACCAAAACCTGCAATCGTAACTTCCATACCAATTCTCTGCCAGTTTCACTACTTTTACATCGCAAGAAAATATGTTTTTACGACATGAACTTGTTTGCTACTTTCACCATAACACCACTATCAACATTTCGTCCACTACCACTCACACATTGTTATCGACCAACCATGACTTCACAAGGATTTGATAATCCATAAGATGATAGTCCACTAGCACCACCTCCTACAACCGAACATGAAACACAACGACAATCTCAAAGGCAGATAAAAAGACCACCATGTGACACATCGTCACATTGATAATCCTTTTTCCATTAGTGTAATAAAAACAATCATATCATTCATATCAATGTAAATTATTTTATTTCGTTTATTATCAATTTATCTCACTTTAAAAGCTTACTAAATTGCATTTAAAGAATGATCTTTACAAAAAAGTGTGTAATTTCTTTGTCTTTTGATATTAATTAATTAAATTAAATATAAGAAAAATAAATCCAATAGTTCAAATTCATCAAGTTTAACGCTTCATATTAATTGGTTGTTTCACTTTGCAAGTTGTTGTTGAACAAAATGAACACAACAAATTACTTGTAATAATTACTTGTAAACACATTTCAATTTATTAAATTTCAAATATAAAATTGATCAACACATTTTTAAAAAAAAATTGAAATATATAAAAAAATAAATATACATACTGCATGGTTGAACGAGAGCTAGAAAATATTACAACTAAAATCATGCCACAACGCAATAATTCTCATTCTATTTCTTCCTATAAATTGTGTCGTGTTGACACAATTTTAGTTCTATTTCTACCCATTGAAATCGTCCCGTTGTCACTCGATTTTAGTTATACTTTTTTATACTGAAATCGTGCCATGAAAACACGAGTTTACTAAAAGTTAAGTAAAGTTTGAGGTATGTTTGGATTGAATGATGGATTTGAGGGAGAGGAAAATGATGGATTTGAGGTGATTATGAAGAAAAATGAAGAGAAAATTTATGAAAGTTTCGGATTGATATGATGGGTGTGATTGATAATTTATCTTTTTAATTGATAAAATTGTAAGATCACAATTTAATTTTAATTTATTTATATTATTAATTTATTAGTATTATATAAATGTATTTATATCATTATTTATTATTATTTATTATTAAATTATATTATATAATTATAATCAATTGTATTATAAGTTTTTGATAACATAATCCCTTATGTGCGAAAAAATGTATAATCATTCATGCATAATGGATTATCCTTCATTTGGTTCTCACCTCTTTTAGCACATATGATCTCCACTAGTCCTAGCATCACCACAAAACCACCCCTCTTTATCTTTGGGTATGAGAAATTGCACAGTAAAAGTAAGAGCACTTGTGTCATTACAATGCATGTGATGTGACTTTTCTCTTTATTCTCTCCACATGAGTGAGGAAGGTGCACACTCTCTCCGGAAATCCATCTTTGCTTCGCCTCACACATACATGAATACAAACACATTTTCTCCCCTCAAATTAGTTTACATGTAAATCGCTTACAAAAAAAAAAAAAAACACAGTATTGATCCAAACTAGTACTTAGATTTACAAACAAACCTAAGAATAATTGATCAAGGTAAGTTCATTACAACCTAAGTTGTACATACATGTCATAGTGTGTAAGAACTCCCTCTCAACCTCTCATAACTTGATATCTTAGTCTACATGACCTAAACTATTAGTGAAACAAGGGGATATCTATTGTAACATAAGTTCTCTACTTAATACACAACTCAAACAATAGTTTATATACCATCCCAGATTTGTGACCTCATATTCATATAATTCTTATAATTTCAACAACCATTTTTCATATAATATGAATCACTTAAATAAAACACAATTCAATCAAATATACAAATCAATATTCTATTAGTTTTATATTTAATATTCATATTCAATCAATTAAAGAAACAAAAAGAAAGAATGAAATCTCTTTTATCTTAAGCGAAAAATTGCTTCACTTGAGTGAAAACTTCTTTTCTTATATGAAAATGTAGTTGAGAGCAAGGTTAAATTTATGCAATATTTTTGCTTGAGCAAAGATGGAACTGAGAGGGAAACTCGATTTAAGAATCTTCAAAATTTAACATGCAAGAAAATGTTCATCATATCAATATCTCAACAATGATATTGAATTTAAAGTGTTCTAGAACAATCATCCATTAACCAAAAAAATTCAAATAGCATTCTACTCGATATCAAACATTCATACTTTTAAAGAAAACTCCATTTCTTACATAGAAATCAAAATATTGTGACTAAGTCATTTTTACATCCAGATCATCTATTCTAAAGTTCTATAAAAAAACATAAATAGTCTCCCTTTCTTATTAAAGCTTGTTTACTCAAACTTAAACTTCCACTTCTCAATCATACTGGAAGGTTAAACATGTACATAAAAGTCTCATATCAACAATCTGAACATACCCTTATGATCTTATACCAACAAAGATTCATTTTTTTTCCTTAAAAAAGTCACATGTAAGGATGCAACTTTTCTCATAACTAACTAAAAACAATGTAACAAGAAATTTACTGTAAAACAAATTCTGATAAAATATATTTGCTCTATTTTCACTAGATCTCTGAGATAAGTTTAGATCTACCAAAAAATTAACAATTTTTAGAAATTTAAAAAAAAAAAACTAACAAAAGTGTTTTAAAAAACTATATGTTTTGTAAAATAAAGTTTGAAAAGTTAATTTTTCTATTTATAAGTTTTTTTCTTAAATATTAAAATATTTATGTTTTATCTCATTTAAATTATTTTTATACTTAAACAATTAACTAAATTAAGTAACTCCTTACAATAATAGCTCCATAACTAACATATAACTAATAATCATCATTGGTTGAATCATTAAGACTAGTTAAACCTCATTGGAGATCATGGATATAAGTTGATGAAAATACTTGTGTACATGGATCCTAACTCAACACAACAAATCATGAGGTAGGACAAAAGTTTCTTCTTTTTCTGTTTTCATATAATATCAATTAATAGATAAAAAAACATAGAACCTTGTCTTAAGTAAAATTTAGATTAATTATATGTTTATAAATGGTTAGTAATCCAACTCTTACAATATCGAAAAAATACTAAAAAAGATAATTAGTAAAAATAGTAAAAAGAAAAATATGTTAAGGATAATTATATGGTCACACAATAAGTTTTCTCTTGATTGTGAGCAAAACAATAACCACATATGACCTGCACATATGTGTACAAGTTACCTAAATGAATTTAATTAAAGGTAAAATAACACTATAGTTTGAAGGGGTATTTAAGATTTTGTCTTTTAAATTAAAAACACTAAGGTTGGAGGGAAATTTAAAAATTTATAAAATACCAGTGGTAAATAAATTTGACCCTTCTACTTCATAAGTTTGAAAGGTCTTGTTCTATAATTAATTATTCACTTTTCTTGAACTTGACTTGTTCTTTTTTAATGGTGTCTTTCTTGCAGGTGGCAAGTGGTAATATACAAGTATGGAACATCATAGCAGTTTTTTATTGACCAAGTAATTTAGATTTTCATAAGTTTGATAATTTCATATCAATTTCATTACTATATCAATGTAAGATTCATTAAATTTAAAACTAACTATTTAATAATTTATCTACTATTTAAATAATTGTGTGTTTTAATTATTTTATTATTTGATCTTTAATTTTTTTTTATTTCAATTTTATTTGAATTTGAAAGGATGGATATACTTCAAATACTTACTACCTGTTTAATTTAATTTTTCTTTATAACTGATTTAAAACATAGGTTATAAAAAGCCGAAATTAGAAACTACTTGGAGATGTTTGCTCAGATTTTTATTTCTACTTTTTAAGTGTTTTAGTAGGGTGCTCATAGAACATTTATAAAAAAATATGCTAAAAAAATAGAATTTTGAAAATAAATCAAAACTATTTTTATAAAAAAATAAAAAAATCATAGTTTACTTTTCATATGAAATTCTTTTTTAAAAAATAATAGCTGTCATTTTAATGCCGAAAGGCAAAGTTTACAGTAAAACACTCTTTTCTATAAAAGGTGTGCAAAGATATCTATATCAAAAAAGTGCAAATCGGTGGAAATTAAAGAAAGTTTAACATTTTATTAAACTTACAAAGTTTTATTTATCTACTTTAAGATCACCTGTCCATATTAGATAAAAATAATTAGAAAAAAATATTAAAAAGATTTGAAAAAAATATTTTAGAAGAATCATGACTTGATCTTAGTTTTATAGTTATATATATCAAATTTACATGGGGAACTTATAAAGATATAATAGAATTAACTGTCATGTGAAGACTTATTAAATGTCCAACAAACAAACAAAAATATCTAGGTGTACCTCCATACCTGAATGTCAAAATTAAATAAAATTAATTTGGAGTAAGGTATAACTATTTTAAATGAACTTTTTTTTTAAATATTTAAATTAATAAGATAATGTTCAAAATTGTTATATATTAATTTATGTTAATATAAACATAAACCAACTGGAAAATTTCAGCTTCCATAAAATATTTAAATCTTTATATATTTGTTTAAAATTTAATAAAAAAAAGTTTCAAAAGGCAATTTAAAAGAACTAAAACTATGTTAATTCCAATGAATTACCTTCTTTAACAAAATAATTATTTTACTATAAATAAAATTGTAAATAAAAATAAAAATATAAATGAAATACCTTTTTTTGATTATTTTCCTATTTGTAACCAAAATCAGAGAAATTCATTCAGATTTTTTTTCTCTTAAATAAAAAATTCTGTCACATCACAAAATAAGTAGAAAAAATAACTCATTTAAACAAGTCAATACGCATGCCTTTGTAAATATTATTTTAATTTTCTACTTTTCCTTGTTGGTTGTTAAATTTTATACTCCAGTTGTCAAACCTATGCGTACATCTAAACATAAATAAATACTACCATAACAAACTCGATTGGCCGTCATTGATATAATTACTTAAAACATTAAAAATATATGTTTATGAGAGTTTTAAATCATATAATTAATTATGTTAATGTTAATAAGTAAAATTGATTAAAATTAAGATATTAGCGACATTAATTAATTAGCCAAATATATCAACTTGTCAAAAAGTTTGGCAAATTAATGTATGTAAGTTTATTTATGCTCCAAAAGAGATATTTTACTAGATTTTAATTTATTCCTTTTATAAAGTTTACTGTATTGTATTATTTTTAATTTTTATTTTAGTATAAAAATCTTATAAAACTTATATTCTTTAATTAATATTTTATTTACTGTTTAATATATATAGATTTTGTTTTTTACCTTTTTATAGCTTAAAAGTATTAGTTTTATGTTATATTCACTAGACATATTTTATAAAATTTAAATGTAGTGTAAAATGTAGTATGTAGCATGCAAGACTATATCCAAATTTAGTATATAATTTATTAACATAGAAGATATTTTTATTATAGTAATACTAATTAATTTAGCCAAGACTTAAATGAACTCACGATTAACATGTTGGTATGTAAAATATTGAAGGATACGGAATTTGCACGCTTTCCAACACTTTTTTTAATATTGATTCTGCCTAAATATCCTGTGACTGCCCGAAGCCTCTATACGCGTATGGTCAAGCTGCCCGAAATCTGAACGGGCAGGTCCAAACTCCAAGAAGACTCCCACACTGAGATTATTATCTATCACCCTCAGAGGAGTTCGACCAGAAACACTTCCACGTCACCACCGTGGGAGGCGGCGCGTGGGGCGGTTTCCGGCCACCTCTCTCGGTGCAAAGTGGTGATCGAGGAAATGGGTCAGAGGCTGAGTTGCGTACAGCAGCATGAGGACCATGGTTTGTTCCCTGCAGTTGCTACCGGAGAACTGGAGGTTGTTGAGACCATGGTGGAGGAAGACCCCACTGTCCTGGAACACACCACTGGCCATGACAGGCTCTCGCCGTTGCATGTAGCTGCTGCCAATGGTCGGATCCAGGTTGTTCTCTTGGAGTTGAATGCTGTTGTGTGCTTTTGTTGCTCTGTCTTTTTATGTGTTTTTGATCATTCTGCTGTTCTTGTTTTTGAGCAGGTTCTTTCCATGTTGCTGGACAGGTCTTCCAATGTTGACATATTGAATCGCCAGAAACAGGTGTTTGTTTCTCTTGTCTGTGTTTATCTGTAACTGCAATTCAACTCTTAGCTTTAGGATAAACATTATGCACAAGAAAATAAGAATTTAAAATGACTTGAGTTCTTTAATTTCAAATTAATCCATGTATACTTCACCTTTTTATGAGTTTTCTCATTCAAATCCTGCAAAATTTGATTTTAGTTTACCAGATAAACTCAGTTTTTCTACTTTCTTATTTGTTTTTCTTTAGTAAGTGTCTATAGAGAAGTTTACTTAAAGAGAGTACTAGTCCCTACTTTTGTGAGTTTCAAACTATAGGTTGTACCCTTGTTTAATTTTGTTAATTAACTACTAAAATTGAATTACTTGTGTTTTCTTTTTGTGTGTAGACCCCGTTGATGTTGGCAGTGATGCATGGAAAGACTGGCTGCGTTGAGAAGCTTATCAATGCCGGAGCAAATGTATGTTTCGATTTTTGTTTTGTTTAGTTTTTGTAATATAATATTTTGGGTTTGTTTTAATTTTGAGAAGAGTTGTTTGTGGTTTTCTCCTAGTTAGGGTAATGACAGTGGTATGTGCTTCTAATGTTCCAGATATTGATGTTTGATGCTATACGTCGGAGAACTTGCTTGCACTATGCTGCCTATTATGGACATATAGATTGCCTTAAGGCTATTCTTTCTGCTGCTCATTCCACACCTGTTGCAGATTCTTGGTTAGACATACAATTTTCTTCTTTCTCTCTTTATACACGCACTTGTCTTATGGATCCGTGCACATACAGGCATGAATTTTGATGCTTAATTCTTCGATGAAATTGCAGGGGATTTGCAAGATTTGTCAACATAAGAGATGGAAATGGTGCTACCCCTCTGCATCTTGCAGCTCGCCATAGACGGTCTGAATGTCTTCATACCCTTCTTGACAATGGTGCTCTTGTTTGTGCTTCAACCGGTGGATATGGGTAATTTTTCTTAGAAGTTATGCATTAGTCAGTCTTGTATGAGTTTTGATGGCTTTTCATTCAGATTGATGAAAGTAACATGTGCAGTTACCCTGGAAGCACACCACTGCATATGGCTGCCCGTGGTGGTTCTTTGGACTGTGTTCGGATGTTGCTTGCTTATGGAGCGGATCGACTTCAGTTAGATTCTTCTGGGTCAGTAAATGCTGTCTACAGTTTAAAGATCTATTATAGCTGTCAGTGTAGATCACCATAGTAAATATGGAAAAGACTAGAAGGATCACTCATGAATTATCAGTTTATAGTGAGAAGTTGCTAAATATGCATATCTAATTCGTAAATTGCTTACTAATTTCTGTTTATAAATACAAGAGTTAAATAATTTTTTGGTACCTCCAACCTGTATTGAAATTGGTACTACCAAAATTTTTGCAGTGCTTTTCATATTGAACATCTAATAAATATGATGATTTGGTCATGACAATTACTTCGTTCCTTTTGAAATAACAATGTTGACATGTTTGCGTACTTACAAATATCTTACTAGGATGATTACATGTCAACATCGTTAGCTAAAGAGTAATAAATTTACTATCAAGACTAAATCAGTAATATTTATTAAATGTCAGGTATCCAAAACACTGAAAAATTTTGGTGGTCCAATTTTAATACCGACCAAATTTGGAGGTACCAAAAACTTGTTTAACCCTGAATAAAAAGAAGGAATGAAGCAATTGACAAGCTTCAGTTTTTTTTTTTTTTTCCATAAAAGTGAATATGTTAACTGACTGAAACTTTTAAGTTTGTTTTTGGTTAATAAATAGTTTGTAAGTCTCTGAACGGGATTTCTACACTTAAAAACTGAATCTTATCAGATGAAGAAACAAATTCCTTAATGAAAACTGAAAAACATAAGCTTATTTGCGGACTATTTGACTATAATTTGTGCTTGATAGCTGTGTTGTGCACCTAGATATCTCAAGAGATGTAAAATTTTTGTTTTTCCTCAGTTAATGTCAACAGAGAATGATTTCCTTCTTCAGCCCTTTTCTTGTCCTTTCCATAATTTTTAAAAAAATTCTGGATTTTTTATTCATCCCAAGCAAATCTGTTAAGACCTGGCCTAAATATTCTTTTTCAGGAAAATACCATTTTCAGTGGCCCTAAAGCACAAGCACAAGGCATGTGCTGCCCTGCTGGATCCTTCATCAGCAGCACCACTTGTTTGGCCATCCCCGTTAAAGTTCATCAGTGAGCTCAGCCAAGAAGCAAAGGCCTTACTGGAAAAGGCCTTGCTTGAAGCTAACAGGGAGAGGGAAAAGGCGATTCTTAAGGAGGTTGACATGCCTCCCTCCCCTCTGCATTCTGAGAGTGAAGACAGTAATATGGCCTCTGAGGTACAACATCTTCCTCTATTGACTGCTATAGGATTTTTTTTACTTCAATGCATTTTGCAGTTTAGTATGGTTAAAGATTATGCTTTGGTAGAGGTCCCAAGAGTGTTCTTTAGGACACAATAACATTACACGCTACTATTTCATCTGCAATGTACTCTTTGGTAGGCTTTTGATGGCTGTATTTTTTTCCTAGTAATGAATGCTTCATTCCGAGACTTCCAGGATTTAGATGCAATAGGTTTATTAGTATCTCATGCCAATGCATGAGTGTGATTAATTGTTTCTCTGGAAACATGGAATGGACATTTTGTCTTTAAAAGATGATAAATTATTTATTTGTTGGTTATTTCTCTTCATATAGGCCGATGAAATGGAGTTATGTTGCATATGCTTTGACCAAGTGTGCACAATCGAGGTCAGACCCTGTGGCCATCAAATGTGTGCTCATTGCACCCTAGCACTATGCTGTCACAAGAAGCCTGATCCTGCTACTGCTTCCCGTTCTGGACCAGCTTGTCCATTTTGCCGTGGTGCCATTATTCAATTACTAGTTGCTAAGATTAACAAGAGCTGTGATACCGAAGTGGAATCTAGCCCTGTGAAGCCAAGGAGATCCCGAAAATCAAATTTCAGTGAAGGAAGCAGCAGCTTCAAGAGCTTGTCGGCCTCATTTGGAAGGATTGCCGGCCGCAATTCAGGAAAAATTACAGACGAAAAGCAATGGGAGGTTTCTTAAGACTTGATAACTGTTGGTGGTTATTTTGATTCCAAGCCGGCAGGAAATTGATCTGCATGATGGTTTTAATTTCTGTGGAATGGCTGCCTATATTGGTTTCTTGTATTCATTTTGTTTCAATTGTCCAAAGATCACTAAGATCATGAGATACAATAGTTTGTAATCGGTTTGAGTTTTGATTTCTGAAATCTGATTCTTAGTTGGAGTTGGAGGACAGAACGGTTGTGTATTGTTTCCCCCAAAAATATGAAATATAGTATGCAAGAGTTAAAGGTAAGTTTCTTTACTGCTTTAACAATGGTAAACATATATGGATTCACACACACAAGCAGTATTCATTCTTAATAAAGACAGACTGTACCTTCATTAAAATGTGAGTGTTCATTTATTTAAGCCGAGTAATTGGTTTCACATCGTTTGAATAGTTAACATCTGATGGAAAAGTGAGAATTAGTTTTGATTAATCTCAATATGGACAAATGATCAGCCAGGAAGCCTTAATCACCAAACTTCAACATTTTATTTTATTTTCTTTTGTGAAGCATTTTCGCATGACCTGAGATGTGATTTCCCCTTGAAATGAAGGAAAAAGGACTTGACATACTAATCATCACTGGTGATCCCCACCAATATAGAAACAAGCACAAAAACCGATATGTAATAACTTCTTCCACACCAGAATGGTATGCGACTTCAGTAACTTAAATAGGCTTCAAATTTATGGTCTGCAGCATGTATTTATTGCTGTATTACTATCATAAAGAACTGAAGACTATATGGGGCAGAATGGAGTACGAATTGAACATCCTAATGCCTTGAAATTTAATTACCAAGCAGGAGAATCTCCTGAAACAGATAAAGAACTCCATGACCACTAAATGAAATATAAGGGATCATCACATGTTGAAATATCCAGCTAAACAAGAGAAAACTATTGGTGTTCCTTATCCATCACTCTTCTAGTTCACTTTTAGGATCATGTTAATGTCCATCATCATCACCCAATGAAGCAGATGGCCAATGATCAATTTGGCTACCCACTAAAAGTGAGGTTGAGTCTTGAATAGGGGAGAAAACAATTGGTCCGTAAGTCGTAGGACTCTGGTTCCTTCTGTATGTACTCACTGCTCTTCTCTCAGCTTCAAGGTAGTGACCAAGAGAGGGGGCATCATTCCCACTCACTGCATCAGTACTTAGCCTTGAACAAAGTGAAAACAACCAAGGCTTCAGCTTGTGAATCCTTTTGCCGTCCTTCGAGGGTTCCACCATTCTTCCTCTTGTTGATCTCCCTGAGAGTTCTAAGAAGCTAGAAATACGAATGAGGCTGCCCAGTGTCATGCTCCTGTCACGGAAGAATGATCCAGTGGACTATAGCAAGCCATGTCAAGTGGGTTAGGTAAAATGGCTTGATCATGAATACTTCTATAAACAAATAAAATATATGCCAAATTTCAATTCACATTCATTAACATGATTGAAAAAAAGAACAGTAATGAATGGGAGGGTAAATGTGCACAGTTTTATTCCCTAAGAGACTATCTCCAAGATTTGAATCCTTGACCCATTATGCCAAAGGCTCTCTCAATCATTACTAAAGAAGCATCTGTGAAAAATGTTACTCATACAGTCTTGTTTGTTTGATCTGTTTTACAATATTATTGTCCCTTTCTGACACTGTTGAAGGGTGGTTTTCTGCATTTAAATTTTTTTTTTTCCAAACCCTCTAATAAAAGACTCAAATTTCAACAAAGCGTGCTTCCGATTGATCTCAAAATGACAAACAGTATACCAACAAAATGGCAATTAAAGTGAAATCAACGTCACTCTCTGTCAAACAATTATGTGCTAGGCCATGGCATGGACCCCATTAGCGCCAAGCAATTATTTACACACAAAAGAAGCGAAGGATCCAAAAGAGACCGACAGGGGAAGAAATACGAAGCTTTATGGGCATGTTCATTACGTGGAGCTTCTTTTTCCTATTCATTTTCGGCTTGGACTAGTTCAAAAAATTAAAAAGCTTCATCTTCGTCAGTGAAATAAAACCAAAGTACGTAGTCAAAAGCCAATGTTCTAACAAGCATGAAAGAGTAAAGCGCGTCTAAGTTAAGACGAGTTGATAGGCAAGGGTTCAAGAACCGAAAAGGGAACATTGCTTTGTGAAGCTGAGAACAGCAAGAGTCACAATCAAACTTGATTAGCCATTGCAGGATGTGAAACAGTCATTATTTCGTACCAAAAAAGTTACATCAAGATATATACACACACATACAAAATATTTGAGATGTCTCTGTCTATGACTACGAACACTTATAAATAATACCCAAAACAATTAAAATGCTGCCATCATAGTAGTAAAAATACAAAATGAAACCATAAAAACAAAAAAACAATGACATGACAACATGCTAGGAAGGTCATAGCAGCTTAGGACAAAGGAACAGGTAGCAGTAAGTAGCAATGGCATCAATGAAACAAAAGGGTTGTCACAACACTATCTTGCATTAATAATTGATAATATCAGTAATCAATAATAATGATAAAATACGTTTTACCCTTCAATTTTACGTTAAAATTGGACTTAACCTCTGTACTTTAGAAACAATAATTTTGACTCCTATTTTAAATAATGGGTGAATTTTGTGTCTCCTACTATTCCATGTTCCACTAAGAAAAACAAAATGTATCCACTATCACAAATTCAAGAAACAAAACAATCAAACCAAGATAAGCTTTGACTGAAAATTGAGGATCTAAAACACATTGTACCCTAATAATAATAACTTTTGTTCTTGAATTTTTGTTCAAAGAAAATTTCGAACCTCCGTGTCAAGATCTGAGGAAGAATCAGTTGAAGGGGTATGAGAAGCAGTAAGCACAGTGCTGAAGGAGGCTGACCCAGAACCATTTCTCGCCAGTCCAAGCCTAGAATTCAAGAATCTCAATCCCAAAGGCCACCCTTCTTCCTGCATCAGCAGCAACAACAACAACAACCCTATCACCCTTCAAATTTGAAAGTGAAAACCAAAAACTGAATCTGATAAACAAGCTGCTGTAACAAAAACCCTCAAAATCATTTCAAAGCACCCCACTTTATATTCAGATAACATCAATGAGTATGCACCTTATGAGTGTATTGCGTGTTGTGTTTGTGAGAGAGAAAGAGAGAGAGAAGGGAAAAGGGTACCTGTTGAGCCATTACTGTGTTTGTTTGCCAAATGAAACGGAGGAGTAGAAGTGAATAAGAACAACACACTGAAACAAAATACTAGGAAACTGTCCAAACAAGTGTCACTTCAGACAAAGAAGTATGACCTCGAGATTGAGCACCCTCTGACCAAAACACCATAAAAAGTCAAAATTTACTAAGAAAGTGCAAAAACAACAAAGGAGTGGCACCGACATTGAACAGAAATGGTATAAAGTTGACATTCGACCAAGGAGAAAAGACGCAGACGTAACAAAGAGGTTCTTTGGTCCAAAGTGAAGCTGTTTGAATGGTTGATTAAGCACATTAATGTTGGCTCTGAAAGTCACACATCGAAGAGAGAAAGGGTGTGAGGTGAGAGTGACATCTTACCTCTCAGGGTAGATTGGGAGGCTCTGCATAGAATCTGAGGGAGGCAGAATAGTTTGGTATCAGTTACAGAGTTGAGAAACGCAAAAGATGGCAACTTCAATACACAGCGATTGAGAATATATATAT
>Ga0209489_101663_pt1 | contig 45722 bp, 20 predicted proteins | sample SiratrowhiteBW_FD_187527 | JGI IMG/M metagenome (GOLD analysis project Ga0209489, IMG submission 187527) | Root nodule microbial communities of legume samples collected from California, USA - Siratro white BW (SPAdes) (version 2) | ecosystem: Host-associated > Plants > Roots > Nodule | place... | reverse complement strand
TTATCCTTAAGTTACTAAATAATATAATAATTAATAAAAAATACATGAAGAAAAAATAGAGAACAAATAATCTTAAATTAATAAAAATATATACACACACATATATATATATATATATAATTATATTTATATTTATATATATATAATTTATGTTAAAGAAACTTTCAATGTAAGAATGAATTTGAATAAATATAATCCAATCAAATTTTATTCAACAATGTAAATTTTAATTGAAAAAAGTACAAGGGACCTATTTTCTCTCTATATATAATAAAATATTATTACCTACATAACTAAATAAAAGAAATTTTTTAAACCAAACATAACAATTACAAAATATCTCATTATTAAAAAAATTCATAGTTAACTTTTTGTGTAAATTTTAAAAGTTCCACATTTTTATTTTTTTTTTGGAAATTTCACTAGAAAATATTAAACGTATAGTGAGTTACTTTATTGTTATTTTTAACCAAAAGTGACTTTCTTAACCTTTTTTGTTCATTCTAAACAACATAAAATATCATATTTACCCCTTCTATTTCTTTCTTTATTTTTTTCCGTTCTTTTTTTAACCAAACATATCATAAACCGTTATTTGTATAATGTCTATTAGTAATTTTGAATAAGAATCCTAACTTCAATATTATTTACTCATAAAATTTGTTTGGATCATAATTTTATTCTAATACAAACAATAATATTTTCTTATTCTACTTTATTTATCGTCAAATATAATGATTTTGGAGCCTTAAATACACATAATGTTTCTTCTAATAAATTGTTATCATAGGTCTCAACCAATGTTAATTATTGAATAACAATATGCAAAGTAGTTTATGTTCATTCCTAAGAAAGAAATTTTAAGAAACATTGTCGAAGGGAAAAATTATAGTTTCTCACAATGTAAACAAAATTATGAATTATGTTAAAAACATAGTTATCTTTAGTGTGCGATAATGTATCCAACCAAATTATCCTTGGAAAACACAAATGAAAAAGTAAGAAAGACAATTACTAATCTGTACCAATAATATTTCAAATAATATAAAGGAGATTTTTGTAAATATATTTTCATTACTAGTATTTCTTTAAATGTCATCCTTCTTCAGTTTTGTTCGTGAATTTAGTGCATCTTGCTATGTCTAAACAATAGCAACACTGAAGAATAGGACCATCAAATCACCTCTACTCGTTTTCTGCATACGCTAAAATTGAATACAAAAGATGAACTCCCATTGTTTACCTTAAGCTAAAACATAAGTCATTATTGCATCACTTATTCATAAAAATTCACAGGATTCAAAGTCAAATACTTGGCAATATTGTGAGACTCGGTAGCTGCATGCACATGATTAAGTATTGTTCTTTGTTTTATGTATGGTCAGTTTGAGATAAGCTTATCTTCATCATCACTGTTATTAATTATTGTTATCTTTTTCTAACACCAATCATTTCAATTAGCAAACTAATGAAAGAATGTTTGGGAAGATGGGCAAAATAAGATAACTATGATTAATTAGTCAGTGTCAGTCCATTAAGTTCCCGGGGGCATGACATGTGTCAGCTTGGGAACAACTCTTGAACTGAACACAGTTAGAGATCATTACATTTGTCCACTGATTAATCATAACTGACTAAACATGCATACAGAGACATTAATAACTACAATTAATCGTAAAATGATAACTAATTAGGAAAGGTTATCATCATCATCATCTTATAATTATAATAATTAATAAGTTGAGTATATCTATAGATATGGATACTTAAGCGAAATCTGGAGATCTGCGAGTGTAGGAGTTGAGACTGAGCTCCAAAGAAGCACGAGAAGCATTCTTGAAGGCGTCTTCAGAATGATACCAACCGTTTCCATCATAGTTGTAAGAATTAGTCTTGAGGTTGCAGTAGCCATGAATGTCATCACCGTGCATAGGGAATAAAGGGAGAGTTTCAATCTCAGCACCACCATCTTCTTCTTGATCTTCTTCAAGGGTTTCTTCATTTGGCCTTATTTTGTCAAAGAAGTTGGCGTAGGCTGAGGAATAAGGATCCACACCAACCCATCCCAAGTTGTGGTTTATTCCAACATGGCCACTGCTACCCCCAGCAGATATTGAACAGTCCTGAAAAATTAGAACAAATGAAGAATTAACCAACACTTGATTGAAAGGGTTTAACTCTTTGTACAAATATTTCTAAATCTGGTCTCTTTATCTCTAAATCTGGTAACTAGTTATGAGCTGGTGAACCATTGTTTGAACTTTGAATAACTTTGAATGCTATCTGTATTCACTCTCTCGAGTTGGTGGCTTCAAGAGAAACGGAGCTTTTATTTCATGAAAAGTTTTCATACATTGCTTTGTCGTTTTAGAAGAGTGAAGGGACCAGTGGGGTTGGTTCTTCCTTTTATGGAAGTTTCAAGGAATGAACAGTGTAAAAGACTGATTGTCGCTCCATTTTGTTGTTAAAGATCATCAATTACTTGCGCTCTGAACATGGATTGTGATGGATCGTGGATATTACTTTCCATTTAATGCATCACAAAGCTACATGCGCATTGATTAGCAACGATAGAAGGGTTAAAAATTACAGAAAAAGTCTTTCAGGTTCAAATATAAAATCCAAACTTTAGGAGTCATTTTAACTTACCCTAAAACTTTTCTCCATGGGCACAGAACCATAGCCATAATTCCCCATCTGCCCGACAGTAATCATCTCAACAGAAGAAGATGATGCAGAAGAGATCCCTGCACATAGTAAAAGGTGAGACATATACTTAATGAAGAAAGGAGTTTGTTTTTCCTTCTTGTCCCAGCAAGTTAAAGCAAGTTGAGATAAGAAATGAGAGGTTTACCTGTAGAAGAAATGTTAGAATACTTGGTATGATGAAGAGGATCTTGATCAGGTTTCCAAGGAGCAGCATTAGTTGGGGCAGGAGGTCTTTGCATGGGGACATTATCAGAAGTGAACCTTTTCTTCTGCCTTTCTCGAGCTTTGTGGTTCTGGAACCAATAAAAGACATTCTTGCCTTCAATCTTACCGTACTGCCTCAGCCTAGCAGAGATCCTCTGAATCTGCTCAGCACTTGGGGATCTAATTCCATTGTTGTAGTAAAGGTCCTTCAATATTCTTATCTGGTCGGTGGTGGGAGTCCAGCGTGTACTACTTTGCCTGCTGAGAAAGCCCCCTTTTGCAGTGGCAGCATCCTCGTTTGGCTGGCTCCCTTGTGGTTGTTGAGGTTCCATGATGGAGTGGAAACAAAGAGAAGCGAACAAAAGAGAATGAGGGTTGTTGGATAGAGAGAATGAGAGAGAGGGTAGGTGAGTGCATGAATTGGAGGGAATGAAGGTGAGGTGATGAGGGGTTATGAACTTATAATAGGTGTGATAGATGAGGCACAGGCACATAGTACATGGAGTGATAAAGAGAGAAAATCACAAAAAATATCTGGGAGAGAAGGACTGAGGGTGACAGAGTGGTGCTCATAAAAAGGGAAGGGACAAAAGAGAGCTTAGAAAGTGAGGGTACTATCAGGAATTACTTGGACGAAAAGGCATGACCAGGTATATATCAAATAAACTATTTGCACACATACTCACACACTCACTCAGAAAAGCTACAAAAATGAGGTATGATATGAAATGATATATTGGATGGAAGGAAAGCAAAAAAGTTGATGTTCTGAATGAATGAATGAATGGCAATGGAATGATGCGGCTTGTGATTTGGGAGTTCAATAGGTTCTTCTTTTCATGGAGAGAGATATCACACATGGCCCCTACACACATGCATACATTATATATATATACACACACACACACATCAATAAAGCCCTACTCTAAAAGCTACAAAGATATTCTGTACTTATAAATGTATTTCTGAACTTCTCATGATTCCCAACCAATGCATGAAGAAGCATGTAGATCTTATGCTCATACATCCAATTTCTTTTGAATATTTTCTTGTTTTTCATTAGGGTTGTTTGTTTATTTATTTTTATATATTTGAATAACAATTTTTTTAATTTATGTATAAAATGATTTATAAAAAGTAGAAGTTTTGAATTTGTACTTGTGAGGTAGAGGGAAGAGTAGTGATGATGCGTGTGCAATGAAGACTACACCCTGTGTGACAAAGATTTTCAATATACACAGTTTGAGAGAAAAGGGATCCTAAAAGCTCTTTTCTAATTGTTTCTTCGCATGCCTGCATCTTCAACACAAGAGCAGTCACCAAAAACAGAAAAATAATGTGAACACTTCTTCTCAAACTCTGCTTTGGTTATATGTACCTTTCAACTTATTAACCACAGACAAAATTCATTTTCTTCTCCCTCATTTTATCTTCATTTTCACGTTTTTCTATTTTGATTTATTTGTCGTTTGGAATAAATTATTTTATTTATTCATATTTCAACCTATAAATATTAACTAATTTTTCTTGTGAATTAGAATAATTAATGTTTTAAAAAATGTATCGCTCTAAATAACAAATAAAATGACAATTTTGCATATTAACGGTATCTTATCCTTGTTATATAACCTACACTTTTCTTTTTTCTTGGAATAAAGTGAACACACTTTATCGTACGATAAAGTCATCTCCGATGATAATACTTAGACGCGTTCTTAAGTTAGTTTTTTTTTTTTTTTTTAAATCTGTTCCGTTGAACAAAAGGTGAGTTTGATGTTAGCTAAATAATTTGTTTTTCTAAAAAAACTAATAAAAAATCATTCTTAATCGCACAGTAAAATAATAGAATTCATTTTGGAACAAATTAGGAAAAAAATGTATTGCATCAAAAGTTGCGAATACCAATTGGTTTGAATTTTTTATAAAAAAAAAATTACAATTACTCTAAAACGGAAATAGTAGTTTCTAAGTTTTTTAAGAATATTCTTACATATAGTTAAGATTAATTAATACAATACAAACAAATATTATAATAATTGTGAAAAAATATTTGTTTAAAAAATGTATTGTAATTTAATGTTTTTAATCAGTGTATTAAAACTTTTAAAAAATATTATTTTGAAATGAAAGAAGTATTAGTTTTCACTAATTAGATGTGATGAGAAGAAAAGACTCTCCAATTGTTGAGTGGAAGGAAAAGGACCAAGGTGAGAACTAATATTTTAGTTTGGAGAGGAAAGAAGAAATTATTTTTAAGGACATAGTAAAACTCTTTGTATTATTTTTTACATATTTTTATGTTTACTTACCTTATGTAGAAAGTTAAAATTATGTAGTTTTTAAAAAGCTATCTATTTGTTTATAGTTTTGTACTTTATAAAAATTAAATAATTCTTTTATTTTTATCCCCACTATTTTCCTCCACCTAACCGAACATTTTATTAGTAAAATAAGAAGAAGAAGAAGAAGAAGAAGAAGAAGAAGAAGAAGAAGAACTAGCATTTATTTATATGGATATATATAACAGTGAAGGTAAATAATGAATGAAATTAACTGTGGTACATGTCCTTAGGCCCCCAGAAAGTTAATTGTTGGTTTGGTATTAAATGTAAGAGATATCACATTTTGTGGAGTTTTTTCTGTATTTATATTAGGCTGAGATGAGAACTCGAAACCTGGGTTTCCTCATTCATCGTTTTATGTCATTTGCTTGTAACCCAACCCTTTGAAAGTGAGTGAGAGAGAGCACTGAATATTGTAGATTTCTAGAACCACCACCACTCTCCAATAAATGAATAAATAAAATAAATTATCCACAAAAAACTCATGTTCATAATTTGATTTACTAATCAAATGGGTCATGTCATGCCATGTGGGTGCGTACATATGCTTGTGTTGGGACATTATACTTATAGATATATAACTCCAAAATTAAAAATAATAATAATAAAGGCATGTAGGTAGGGAAATGAAAAGAGAAGAAGTTAGCAGTGCTTTTTGGGTTCCCTCTCGTGCATATAAGTCTACAGTAAAATAGTACCATTGTACAAGGTTTACATAAAAACGAACCAATCAGGGAAACTAGTGTGGATGGAACTATTCAATCTTTCCTTTCTGAACTCATTCTGTTGTAACAGTCTGGTTCATTTGATGTTTGATACAAAACAAAAACATTGGAAACAATATACTACTGATTTGAACGTTATTCAATCCTTCGTGTACGTGTCTCTATGTTTCAACTTTTTCAGATTGCATAATTTGTTTGATTTTGACACCGCCATCATGAGATTTGCCTTTCCTTATCATGCATTTACATGGCAATGGTCACATTCTTCTCTTTGATTTACCTTTGTATATGCAACACTTGATTTTCCAAGTCCTTCATCTCTATCTATCTCTCTCTATGCTTACCTCATAAGGGAGTGTGACCTAGCTAAAGAGACCTCACAGCCGCAGTGGTACACTCCCTAGTCTTACGGGTAATCATCTTCTTGCTCTAATTTTCTACCCGTATCTCCAAAGATACATCACAAAGATCATTCCATATCTCTCTCTTTAGCCTTCTACTTCTTCTGCTCTCATTTTCTTTTTGCTTTTCTTCTTTCCATCTTCTAGACAGTGACTTTGCAACCATATAGAGTAAACTCCTAGTCACACAACCCTTTTCATTTTCTTCATATTCTGTACGATCATTTTCAAATAATTAGATTCAAATGGAATATATATATATATATATATAGGGTTTCTAATTAATATTCTGTGTACTACTACTGATTTCGTGATATCCCCACGTAACATTTTGCAACACAACTCTGAAGTTCTGAAGGAAATAGTTGCTTTCGTGAGTTTAATATGCTGGTTTTTGTGTGATATGATTGTTGACTGTACCTATTTTAAACCCATTAAACTCTGCTTATTAACCAAAAAACAGCAGGAATTTATTGAGGGTAGAGAGAGGGGGACCACCCCAGCCATAACTCCATTGTTTAAACAGAGAAAAAATAAAAATGGTGATAATATTTTAAGGGATGGTTATGATTGAATGAATGTTGTGTTGGCAACTACAACCACCTTACATGCGCTGTTACTTTGAAGTGATGTTCTAGGTAATCATGGCTCCAATTTATTAGTTTCAAGGCATATTAGGGTGTTTGATTTCACTTTGTTGTGTTTTACTAAATAATTCGCCTATACATGTTTACATAAACAGAACAAAAAAAACAACACAATTTTAGGTAGTTCATTTGATAAGGATCGAAACTATATCCACTTGGTGTGAATCTCACTAACAATCTGAGAACCTCATCGGTGATTAAGGGGTTTTTTTTCATTTTAGCGTACTTTTCAATTTTAATTTCTAATATGGGTAGAATTTTTTTTTTCTTTTACTAAAATGATCAAATTATGTCATCTAGATAGGCATAATTTTAAATTGGTCAAAATAGAAGTAACATGTTGGCGATTTTAACTAATGATATTAATTAAAATTGTTTTTCTCTCTCTTCAATCATTTTTTAATATTTGATACTATGATTCTTAAGTTTAACAATTAACAAAATAAATAATAATAATTATTATTATATAATAATAATTAACAAAGCTATAACATGAATATTAAAAAATACAAATTTATTTTAAATTAAAATAAAATAACATAATGATAATAATAAGAATAATTTCATACAAATTTAATTTAAAAAATAATTATTATTATTATTGAATTCACTTATTATTAATTATTATTATTATTATGTTATTTTATTTTAATTTAAAAAAAATTATTATTATTATTAAATTCATATGAATTATTATTATTATTATCATTATGTTATTTCGTTTTAATTTAAAATAAATTTGTATGTCTTAATTTTTTTATTACAGTTTTGTTAATTATTATTATTAATTTTTTTGTTAATTGTTAAAGTAATAAACATAGTGTTAAATAATTAAAAAATTATTTATTAATTATTATTATATAATAATTATTATTATTTTATTAATTGTTAAACCTAATAATCATAATATCAAATAATTAAAAAATGATTACATGATTTTAATTAATATCATTAATTAAAATCGTCAGCACGTCTTTTATGTTGACCAGTTTAAAATTATATCTATCTAGCTGACAGAATTTGCCCATTTTAGTAAATAAATTTTTTTGCCCATTTTGAGAATTAAAATTAAAAAGTACACCAAAATGGAAAAAAAGTCATGATTGAGTGATTCTATGAATATCCTATGAAAACCTTGATACTTAACTATCTCGTTTGATTCATAAAAGATGAGCCGAGTTTGGATTATGATTAGATTATTTTAAAAAATAAATATTAAGATAAAGAATAACTATATTAACATTATAAGAAAAAAACTATTTAGAGACCAATTTTTAGCTATCAAATGAAATAGTTGCTAGTTGTGACTAAAATAGCCACCAAATTAGAATTTAGTTACTAAATAACTACAAATTTAGATTAAGTTAGAGACCAAATTAGAATCTAATGGTGTAGGTTACTAAAACCTTGGTAGCTAATGTTAGATACCAATTATATTGACTTAATTGGTCACTAAATTCATATTTTTGGTCACAATTAATAACCATTTCATTTGGTAGCTAAAAATTCTCTAAATAACTTTAATTTAGTGTAACGTTATTCAATAAATAACTTAATGTATTTTAAATAACTCATTACAATATATATATATATATATATATATATATATATATATATATATATATATTTGTATATTAAAAGAAAATATTTGCTATATATTTTTACTTATTTCTCTTCTTCTTTTTTTACCTGCGTGTTTTCTCTGTTTTTATTTATTTTATCTTTATACAAAACTTAATGTTGCTGATTAGTTATTATATTCAAATATTTATTTCACAAATGAAAAGAATTCCTAATTTTTTTATAATGGTGACAAATTTGAAACATGCTTTTTTAAATACTTTAAACCTCCACACTAAACAAACCCTTGAGGATTAATATACCACAATCAATTTTAAAAATAATGACGCGTGTTAAAGTTATTTCACTAAAATCATTACATGAAAATTTTAAAGTTTCTATTTTTTTAATGGTTTATGATTGAACATTACTTGGGGGCTTTTACTTCTCCACAACTTACATGTTTTCTTAACGTTTTCTATTATTTGATTTTTTAAGTTTTTTTTTATTTATAACTAACTAAACTGTATTAATTTTAGGAATTAGAAAAATGCATATTTATTTTACTTTATATTAGTCTAGATAGAAAATATGCGTATGCCTATAAGTGACCTACTTAGTTATGAGAACTTTACTTTTGGACGAGAGTGGAACAGATTATTCAAATCAATATAAATTCTCAATATATACGAATAATCATTTTAAAATGTTGTAGTATTTATATTTGATAAGGTTTGCTTCCACTCGTATATGAGAAAAAAAATAAGAAAATAAATTTTTCATAAAATAATTTATGCAGAAATTTAAAACAAAATAAAAGTCATATAATAAAATTTATATAAAACAAATTATGTAAAAAAATAATTTTTATAAAAAAAGTTCATTTCATTTTCTTCTTCTTATTTTTATCTCTTAAAAGTATTTTTTTTTTAAATTGTCCAAACATATCCACAATATTTAACTATTCATTATAATAAAAACAACCATCTTTATTATTCTTGAATAAAAGAAAAACTACTATATAAATTCTTTACGTAATCAAATTTGTAAAAATTAAACTTACTCGGTACATAGCGAACCAATTTTTTGTTCATGTTTTACATGTTCAATAGATGTTGAATACATTACCGTAGAATGTATTTTCCAATTAATGTAATAATAAAAAAAAGTAACAAGGTTAGAATTTTAGAAGTTCAAAAAAGAAAAACTCATGGTAGATATTGGATTTAACCAACTATGAAATTTAAAGTTAGAAATCCGCATGTGATATTGTTTATAAATATAAATGCGGACTACAAAATAAATAGAACTATAAAGAGATGTATTTAATAATATCATTAACTCTCAAAACATTTATATCTGTTTAACGATACTATCAACTGTTTAGAAAAAAAAAATAAGTGAGATTATTTTGTTTAGAATTTTGGTTGTATAAAAAGTTAAAAGATTTTTTTTTCAATAAAATGACTGTAACAACCTGTCATCCTATCCACCAACTATTTTCACTTCTAACTCAAACTCATTTCACATCTAACTCAATCCAAATTTTTAATAGGTTATTAAGTTATTCCATTAGTTTAAAATGTCTTTCCTAAATTAAATAATAATTGCAATTTCTTATATAATTTATATTACCTGATGATTTTACTAAGTTTTAAGTTTTTTTTTTTTGTTAATTTAGCTACTTTTAATTAGTCTTTATTAGTTTTAAAAAATTTATACCTGTTGATTGCGTCTGTCATTTTCATGTGATAAAAATGTGATGTGTGATTAATATGGAATAATATTATCGTTACTATAAAACTATGATTTTTATATATTTCATTTTCATTGAAAACTTTGTTAACCGGATCATTATTCCATTATGCTTCCTGATGGCTTCCACCATTAATAAACACCTTACATTTCTTTATAGGTAAAGATAAGTAAATAAAATAACTAAAAAAAAATATTAGTCAATTTCTGAAGTTAATGAAAAAATTTAAAGAGAAGGATCTCAACTGAAAAATATATATACATAACTAATATTGCCTTCAACTCAAAATTTTAAAATAATAAAATGTAAGTATTCTTTTATGTTATTTATTAATTTTCTCACTTCTATTTAACTATTTAATGTAATATATAGATTGACACTTAGATTCTTGCCTATTATAAAAATCAGTTTCTTTAAAATTTTGCTTCAATTTTTAAATATGACATAGGACTTAAAAGATCAATTTTTTTGAAAACTAAATACATAAAAGATTTGAGCACAACATAAAAAACAATTATCTCAAATTAAATCTTGTACACCGAAAGAGAATAAGTAGATTATAAAAAATGGATGCAAGTACGTCTACTTTAATTTACTGAAATTAAGTATATATATGCTAATAAAGAAAAAAAATACAAGACATTATAAGAATGGATGAATTCATAAATAAATAAAAAAAAATGCAGTGACAACTTATCTTGATAGCAATGTCGAGGAAGAAACACATAACAGTCTCACTAAAGATATTTTTTTCCTAAAAGTGTTACTTCATATGTTAATTGAGTTTATAACAAACATAAATTACCAAAAAAAAAGTTATTTTTTGAAGTTTTTTATGATAGACTTTTCTTTAATTGACATAATAACTAACCTTTTTATGTTAGTTATTTTTATGCCGACTAAATATATGGCCAAACATATAATATCTATATTAATCTTTATACGGAATTTCACGAACATTAGTGAATTATTTGTTTAAGCTACTAAATTCACTTTTATCAGAGTTTTATAAAATTGAAACGCAATATGATATTTTTATTTATGTTTAAAATTTGTTGAATTGAAGGTAGATATGTTTATATATTTATTATATAAGAAATTTTGTTTTAAACCTGATTTTTTCTAAGCACAATACTTGCTTTAAAAAAACATTCAATTCCTTATTTAGACAATCTATTATTATCTGAAACCTTATATTTATTTCAATTAATGATCTAATTGAACAAACACAAAGAAATATATATTTTAAAAACTATATTAAACAAAGTGAATATGCATAATTTGACATAACATTTGTTTACTCGAAAATTGAAGGTTTAATCACGGGGCATACTCAAACGTTAAAAAGTACGTATGTTAACATAGTTCTCTAATAAGTAATTAGTTTTACATAAAAAAAAGGAAAAGTAAAAAGAAGTTTTCACAAGTCAAACTAACAATATGCAATTGCATAATATATTTGTTTAATAATGTTAACATTTTTCTCTCTCATAAAAGATACTATATAATTTCATAACTATAATAAAGATCATAATAAAAAGAAGGATAATGTTTTTCAACAATATTTCAATGAGTTTTATAAAAGGTATTCTCCAACAAAAATGATAAAAAAAAACAATTAAATTAAATTTTCTTCTTGACCTTGAGTTTTTGCATTGTTTGATGTACAATTTTTTTCTAGAAGTATTTTTTTAAAGCGAAAGCTATAATGTGATAAAGCACATTGTTAATCAATTAATTAAATGAAAACTAACAAGAAGTGCAAGAAACACAAGGGAACTGGGCAAAATTCATGAAGAACGAAAGAACTATTTGTCATCCTATATAATTAATTAGAATTATTTTTTCACGATTTCTTCAAAAAAAATTGTATATACACTGATTTTAATTTATGAAAAGTTATTTCATTTTTTTTCATATTTTCTCAAAAACCACTACAAGAAAATCGTTTGGATGTGAGACTTTAGACAAGACATTAATAAGGATGAAGTTTTGCCAAATTTTAAACCATAATTGCCTTAATAAGTTTTTAAGATTTGTAACCACGATGTGCCTTTGTACAGAACCAGAACACACTAATTTGGCATCATGAATGAACCCCATGCGCGTGGGCTTTGTTCTTGCACCTAAGTTTTTATTCTATTTTCTGTGAATATTAATTGGATGTTATTTATTTTATAACATCCTCTGCAGATTCCTTTTCCGATTGATGAAAACATTGAAAAGTCTAGTCGTGTATCAGATTTTCAGACATTTATCGAGGAGAATTTTCAATTGTTGCCCCCAAGACATACTTGGTTGCAATGGATCATTGCATATATCGTCCCTAATTGTTAGAATTAATAAATCATTGTTTGGTCAGTTAAATAAATCTTTGTTTTAAAGATTTTTATTGGTTTCAGCAGTGCCAAAATTTAATAATATTATAGAAAATTACCTTCGCTTAAAGGAACATTGGAGTTTATAGGACTTAATGATACACGTGAGAGAAATCACGAAAATCAAAAGTTGAAGGATTCAATAGCTAATAACTATCTATCGATATGTTTGTTTCTATTGATTTTATTAATTTCTAGTTCATGAAGAAAGAGAAACCACTGGAACTTCAGTTGTTTGCTTCTATGAATGTTCTTATTATGAGCTGGAACGAGAAGAAAAATATTATTTTACTATTTTATCATTTTCCCTCTAAAATTCACATCCACTAAAAGAGACCTTTGGGGCACCAAATTCAGAAATGAACTTTTATTGATTAGCTTCCTTCTATGTAGGCCTTTTAAAATTAATTAGAAATAATTTTATGTACGCCTTTTAAAATGATTGTGAGAAATAATACTTTTTTTCACTGTCGAGTTGTTCTAATTAAAATTTTAATATAGTTTAACTTATTATATCGGAAACATGGACAAATAGATTCAGAACCTGTTCCGTCTCATAAATATGAGCCCACGATGGACGAATCAAATCCATAACTGATGGACCTACTAAATGCACAAAGCCCATTCAAATAACTGACGTGTCACCGTCAACTTTAGTTTTGAGATAAATAATAATATCATCATGCTAAAGAAGGTATGATAATATTTCATTTCAAAACAGGTTTAATATTATTTTTTGACTCAAATTTTTTTGTCAAAGTATAATGTAGTCCTCGAGAGATTTTTTTTCCGATGTAATCCTTGATTTTATTAAAACGATATAATATGCTTCTTTTCGTTATATTAATGTTAATGTTATTAAGAGAATAATAATTTAACAAATGAAAATTGATAAATGAAAAAATATTATAAAAAATCCTAGAAAGTGCGGGAATTGCACATGGGATTTGCGTATGAAATGTTAGGTTTTGAGAAAAAAAAAAAGTAATAACGAAAAATTTAGAATTTTGAAGGTCAATGAAAAGATGCACGAGAGAACTTAATTTCTCCAAATTTTATTTTTTCATATTACTAAAAGATTCGTCTCCCATTTCCAAAAAAAGAGATCAAAATTCTGTAGTCAATATCAAAATTCAGATTTCATTTGTTAATGAGTTTGTGTTTTAAAATTACTATGTAGTGGAAATAGAAGATGGAAAAGTGTGCCAGTAAAATATAGGATTTGTTGATGTTCTTCCCACAATAAAAAAATACTATTTTATAGATAATCATGTTTTTTCATATATTGATTTTCATTAAATTTGTTTTCATTAACGAAACAAATGAAGTCTAAGAATAAGTTAGAAAATTTGTCATTAATAAGGTTACTGGTGAACGTCAAGGAGGGAGAAAGAAAAATATCATACAATTAATTTTGACATTTATGAGGCTAAATAATTTATTTTTCAGCATTACAAAAAGAAAGGCATTTGTTGCCTAAGCAAATCATGGGCAAGGAACTAATGTTTGTAGTTAGCTATTTGCTATCAACAAAACTACTTATGATTAAGCCTCGTGGTTACTACTAATCCTTTAAAAAGATGTAGCACTTGTTTGTTTCAATAATTTACCAACTACAAAGCTATTGGTAACTTCTGAATTACTTCATATAGCTAGTCAATATTTTGGGAAAAATATTTTTTTATGATATTCAAATTATTACTTTTGAATTTTAACAACTAACTAAACATTATTATTTTAATACATTAAATACCAATGTTAAACTTAACTCATTTCAATATGACTACATATTTTGTTGTCCTTTATATTTGAACATTTTATTAATGTAATTCTATTATATTTAAACTTTTTAATTTAGGTCAATTTTATTTAAAATAAGTCAATGTCATCTCTTTCATTAAATTAATATTAATAGACACGAGAAAGTAATCGTCTGATATAACAAATGAAGAAAGTGATAACTTATCCTCGAGCATAAGTTCAATTTCAATATCCACGCAAATGAGTTTCAGCAGCTCCAAACCCCCCAATTCCAAACTTCAAAAAGACTATTTTTAAGAAAAATTGACTAAATTAAAAACTTTTAAAATGGTGAAACTATATTAAGAAATAATCAAAAACTATTTAGAAAAAAAATATAAATTAAATTGATCAATCAATTTAACTTGTTATATTACAAAATTCAAAATACATTATAAAAAATATTAAAAATGTCGTATTATTTTTTATTAAAGTTTATAATAATTATTATTGTTGTTGTTGAGTTTGAAATAAATTATTATTAATCAATAAAAAATGTTGATATAATTTATAAAATAATTATTAAAATATTAGACTATTTTACCTTCATTTTAAGGAAGTAAGAAAAAAAAAAAACATTGTCAAAGGTAAAGCAGCAAACAGTTGCGGCTAGCAGATGTTGGTTCTCATCGCCTTTGTTTCTCTTATTCATGTAATTGAGAGGAAGACTTGGTGAGAAAAGGATCCAGCTCAGACCTGTAATCTTCATTCCACTCAACCTCCGATCCTCACTTTTTCTGTCAAAGCAGGTGCTTCTCCCACCTTCTTATTTGTTTGATTGTTTTGTTGTACTTTAATCCCCTTTTACCAGATTCCACAATTCTAATCACTTTTCTTATCTTTAAGTATGCAATTTCATGTTTTAGCTCTTTTTGGTGGATATTCGGTTTCAACTTTGTTCCTTTGATCATGGGTTGGGTAAAATTTTGATCTTTCTCCCTTCCACTACGAGATCAGTTTCAAGTAGAGAAAGGGGTGAGATCTTTTATTTTTTGAAATAAGTATTGATACTTTTCCTGCCATGAAATTGTTCAGAGTTTTGGTTTCTTAGTTAATTTTGTTGGTTAACAATTTGATCGCTGTTCACCAAACTATGCTTAATTGACTACATCTTAAAATCCAAGTTTTACTTAATTTTAAGTAGAAAGGGGGGAGAGAGAAATGTTTTTTCGAGGATATAACTCATAGGAGTTAACAGCTGGTTGCTTAAGGTTAATTGTGTTTTTTTCCGGGCTGCTTTGTAGTGGCAGAAACACTATTGATTGTCTGTTTATTATTATTTCTTTTCCCCACTTTAACGTTTTCTCTGTCTGTCAGCGAGATCTAGCTTCAAACGTAAGTGTAGTTTTTTTGTTTAAGGTTGAGTTTGTGTGTGCTGTAAGTTGAAGACATAAACCATTGGTAACCAGGTAAGGCGTGACGTATAAGTCTGATTCCAAGAGGTTTGATATCAGACGAACTTCTAGTTGCTAAAGGTGGATGCTATGAACTTTCTGAAGCTTCAAAGAAGCAAAGAATATAGATTATGTACTTATTGTTGCTTTACTGGATACATTATTTTTAAGCATGATAAAGTTCTTGGTCGTGTTTATGGTACTTTGTTTGAAATGAGGACATTGGTCGATATATATCTGATTAAAGCACAAGTGGATTTAACTTTGTTTGCTTTGTTTTAATATGTATTTGAACTTACCGTGCTGCATCCTTCTAGTTATATAATTACTTTCAAAGCCCACTTTAAGATACCTGGTGTCTTCCTGATTACTCCTTGATGGAGCTTTGCCAAAGGTTTCATAAGATGAAACATTAGCCTTATTAGTTTGTTTTTATCACAATACATATCCTCCATATTGCGTTCTTAACATTTCTGTGAAACATTGGACAGGGCATGGCGACAGATGAAAATGCTGACATGTTAGATGTGAAATCCCGGCTGAGTGAATCACATGAAGCATGGAAGCAGGAGATTACAAGAAGTCAATCCGAAGTAGATATATTGCAGAAAGAACTTATAGAGGTAAAGGCTTGTAATCAGGGATCAGATGGAGATGCAAAGAAGGAATTGGAGGTTCTTTGGCAAAGAGTGAAGACTGCTTCTACATTGTTGACTTACTTGAAATCAAAAGCCAGGCTCATGGCTGTTCCTCATTTAGCCCATACAGCTTGTGGCATCAAACAATTAGAGGGGGTAGGCTTTGTTGACAAAAATGGGATACCATTATCCGGTTGGTCCAGCAATGTTGACCTTTCTTCATTTGATGACGCAGATGAAGAATGTTGGATGGAAATTAGCCATCAGCATGGTTCCTTAGACGAACAAGATGCAGCTTATACAGGAGAGATACTCAAGTCTGTACAGATGGTTGCAGATGTGATGGAAGCCCTTGTCAAAAGAGTTTTCTTGGCTGAGTCAGAAACTGCAATAGAAAAGGGAAAAGTAAGTCTAAGTCAGGAGGAAATTAAGCGGAAGTCTACCCAGTTAGAGAACGTGTCTATGAAATTAGAGGAGATGGAGCGTTTTGCTTTGAATACAAACAGTATTCTAAATGAAATGCGGCAGAGAGTTGAAGACTTGGTGGAAGAAACAACCAGACAGAGAGAACGAGCTGCTGAAAATGAAGAAGAACTTTCTAGAGTGAAGCGAGAATTTGAGTCTCTGAAATCATATGTTAGTGGTCTAATCACAGTAAGAGAAACCTTGCTTTCTTCAGAGAAACAATTTCGAACGATTGAGAGGCTGTTTGAAAAGTAAGTATATTATTTTATATGAACAATATTTTTACTTGTCTTAATAATAACCTGATGTTTGACCTAGATCACTTGGTTTGAAAATTTGCTTGCATGGTTTTTCACTAAGGGTTAATTGAAGCACCAGTTTCTGGTATGTTAAGATAACTTGGGTGTTGTGTTGGTTTGGTGTAACATGTTGATGCTAGGTGTGTGTTTGTATAGCATTCAATGACACAACGCCCATTCATGACCACCCTTTTACAAACACACCTTAAGTGTGAAGATCCACTCATTTGCTCATTGGTGGAGTTAAACATTTATTTCAATTCTCATGTACTATGTTCATTTCTACCTGTGATATGTACATTCATTTCTTATTGCCTGATGTTCCTCTGGAGCAGGCTAGTTGCAAAGACTACTCAGTTAGAGGGTGAGAAGATGCAGAAAGAGGCTGAAGTTCAGAAACTTATGCAAGAGAATGTCAGGTTGAGTGCACTGCTTGACAAGAAAGAGGCTCAACTTCTTGCGTTGAATGAACAATGCAAGGTAATGGCCTTAAGTGCTTCAAACATGTAAATGCCAAAGCATGCGAGAAATGGTTTATGCTGACCAATGGAGGCATCCAAAGTGAAAGCTTCACTGGATAAAGAACTTGATCAAGGCCCTCTCATCCAGAAGAGGCACCAAACAAGGGTTATCCATAAACATCATTAATGCCTTAATTTTATTTTCTGGTGCCATTTATTGTTGTTAAGATTGAAGACAGAAAATACTTGTGCTTGGAATGTAAACTTAGCGTGCTCTTTCACGGGTAAGGGAAAAAAAATGAGAAAGGGGTGTCTCTTTGCTGCAAATACTTTCAGACCGAATCCTAACCTCACACCATAAACTATTTAATTACCATCAAGCATCAGGTAAGTCATTTCAATTAACTTATACTTTATCTTATAATTTATTATTATTATATTAATAAAAAACAATTAAAACTAATGGATCTATCACAGCAGAAATGGTTAAAACTCAAAATAGATTGATAGTATAAATACTAAAACTACAGTAAAGAACGAAAAGATTAATTTAAAGTGGTTTTCAGCTTTTAGTTGGCACCTTATACCTCTCAAGGTAATCAAAACCACTCCATAATCAAACTACTTTAGAGACACCACCACATTGTCCCTATGAAGCTGCACCTAAACCATTATCAATGCAAACTAGTGAAACATCAACTGAATGCAAAGCAACATGTTAACGGTCTCCTCAGCCAACCATGCTCATCATCAATGCGACCATGATGAAATGTCCATGTGTGTAAATCATGCCCGTGGGTCAAATGAGTACTACAATGTCATTGTATCTTTCACTTTCTCTCACGTTGCAGCTAAACAACTCAACTGGCAACCCAACGCACGTTAAACTAGAACATTGAAACAAGTGAATAAACTAGAACATTGAAACTAGTGAATTTGGCATTAGATGACATAGAAAAACGCATGAACATGGTGGAAAGGTTGAAGTGTTGGAGTTTGTCGGATAGTTCTGGGACAAAGATAAGAGTTTGGAAATTTGAATAGAAGTATTTTGAAATTAAGCTCAAAAACTATTTAACTTCATTTAATTCCCCGGTGTGTCTGTTTCCAAAAAAGGAAATTTTGTTGATGAAAGGAAGTAGTAAAAGAAAAAAAAAAACAAGACAAAATTTCTATCTCTGCCGCAATTTCTACAAAGAAAGAAAAAGAACTGAAAACATGATAGGTTATGTCATAAATATTTTATTAATATTTATATATATAATTAATTATGTTAAAAACTTAATTGATTATATTTATGTAAAATTTTATACATAATTTAAATAAAAATATTATTAAATAAATATAATTAATTTAAATATTTGTGAGTGGTCTAAGGATAATAATTCTAACAAATTTAATTATGAATGTTATCTTAAAAAATGATTTTATATCTAACTTAATATTATAAATAATAATTATTTTTTTATACATTATAATTTGGGTATTATTTATAGTAATTGTGGAATCTTTAATAATACCAAAATAATAAATATGGAATAACTACCTCCCTTCTTGTATTTTTCTAAAGGAGTTATGTCTTCTTTTTTATTTTTTAGAAGCTTTCTTTATTCGAATTTCTTTTTTCTTTCTTTATTAAAAAAGATAGATTTTTTATTAAGTTAAAATATCTGGATTTTGTCAGGCAGGAGACAGCCAGCATTCCAGAATTTCTTTTATTAAAGTGTAACCGAACAACTGCCGAGGAATCACATCAAAGCAAGCAAGGCATAATCCAACAGTCCTATGAATCTGTTAGTACTAGTGCCAACAATTTCTCTAAAACCCTAAACCTCATTGTCCTGAGTTGTATCTTTCTTAATTTCGGAAACAAAACTGAAATTGGCAAATGTCTCACTCTCAACCCCTCAAGAGACAAGGTGAGCATTTGTCCGATGATGGTGCCTCCACCATTAAACCCTCTCGCCTCAAGATCGCAATACCATCTGAGGATTCCGACAAGAAGGTAACCCCTCTTCAGCTTCCATCATCAATCTCTTCAACCCTAATTCTGTCTCCTTGTTCCTCTAAGTCTATATGATTATTTCCTTCTTGGCTTGTATTTCCCATGCTTTTGGTTTTTGGGTACTAAATTTTTCCCTAAAGATTTTTTTTTTTCTGGTTCAGAATGCGAACAAGAGGCTCAAAGATGTTGAAATTTGTGTCCCGATTGTGTATGGGACCATTGCATTCTATCTTGGTAGGAAGGCCAGTGAGTAAGTTGGGTCTTTGTTTGTTTCCTTTTTTTTCTTTTTTGGGTCACTGGATTTCGCTATAGTCTCTAATTCTTCATTGCTACCAGGTCTCAGTCACACAAGTGGACAGTGTATGTACGCGGAGCCTCGAATGAAGATCTTGGGGTGGTGATTAAGCGGGTTGTGTTTCAATTACATCCTAGTTTTAATAACCCCACTAGAGTTGTGGAGTCCCCACCGTTTGAGTTATCAGAGAGCGGTTGGGGTGAATTTGAAATAGCCATCACTCTCTATTTCCACAGTGATGTCTGTGAAAAACAGTTGGATTTGTGAGTACAGTTGCTTCTTTTGATGTCTTCATATTTTTCTAATTGAATCAATTTCGTCCTCGAACTACTTGAGTACATTTTAAGAATTAATTTGCTTGCTTTAATATGAGAGGTGCTATTTAGCATGATTTCTAATACTTTTAGGGCTAATAGACTAGTTTGTTTTACTTAGAGACTTCATAGGAGAAACAGCAATATTTCACATATGAAATTGGTGGCTTATCTTCACTGATTACTTGGATTTGGTACTTGGACGATTGCATTATTTTGACTAATTTATGTTAATGATTATCGATATTGTAGGTATCACCATTTGAAATTATATCCAGAAGATGAATCTGGTCCCCAGTCTACGAAAAAACCTGTGGTAGTTGAATCTTATAATGAGATTGTTTTTCCTGAACCCTCTGATGGTTTTCTTGCACGTGTACAGAATCATCCTGCTGTTAATGTGCCTAGGCTTCCTGCTGGTTTGAATTTACCAAGTCCCGGTACTTTCCTTTAAATGTTATTCATATTCCTACTAGTATTTACAATTTTCCCTGTAAGACTTATTCCCTTAAGTTTTTCCTTATTTTGGTTTATGCAGTACCAATTGATACTATGAATGACAAGGAGAGAGGTGACACCAAAGATCATTCTCTAAGCCAATGGTTCTTGAACTTCTCTGAGGCGGATGAGCTCTTAAAACTTGCACAAGCACGCCAGCAGGTTATGGTTTATTATTCAATTATTCTATCATGCCTCTTGAACTTGGTAGTTTTGTGCTAGGGATTTATTAGTTGCTTTTATTCTGCATTAGTTTTTTGTGGATGCTATATATGCTATGTTATGCCATTTACTCTTCTTCTTTAAAGTAATATTATTTTATGCGCTATGAGGATTACCCTCTGAAAGTAAATATATTAAATTCACTTATCCATTCCTTATATGCAACTGATAAAGATAATCTTTTCACAAAGTCTACGAGACTAGGAGGCTTTTATTGGATGGTGAAACCTAATGATTTAGTCCATGGTTTTCACCAAATGTTTTATTTGTTTGGCACTGTTTTGGATGCATATGTAACTTAACTCTCCAGCTGCACATGTGGGCCTCTCTGTCTTACCGCTTGAAAGCATTTTTTTTTATTGTTTTACTGATGTGCTGTTATTGAATTGTTTAGTCTTTTAACAGTTAGTGAAGATTTTTGTGCTGACCTTGTTGCCATGTCCTAGGTGCAAGCTCATATTGTTAAGCTGCGAAGAGAATTAAGTTTGGTGGAAGGACTACCTCAGCTGTCAAAACCACCCTCTGGTTATGAATGTACATGATTTTTATTTTATAATTTTTGGGCTTCCCCTATGAGATCAAACTTGGAAGATCAAGGATGAATAATTATGTATATAGTCTTCGTTGTAGAGTGTGTTGAATATTTTTTATCTGCAGAAAATATTAGAGTTTTAGAAGAATGGACATGTTCAGTAACATTTATCCGTAAAGTCTATATTGGTTGTAGATATGTGTATTGGTCTTACTTTTAGGATTATAATATTTTATGTTAAATTTATATTTAATCTCCTGTTTAATCGTTTGAAAACCTAACTTAAATATAATTGTTACAATTTTGTGGCGGAAGAAGAAATGCCCCGTGTGTCCTAGTATCAAGACATCCTAAGCCTTTTTTCAGACTCATCAGTGAAAATTTTATGTATTACTTATAAGGCTTTTATCATTAGCTAGCTTAATTCTAACAATGATGATAAGCGTGTGCTTATCATCAATACTGTTTACTTAAACAATAATTAATTGTTAGTTAAAATCAAATAAATTAATTAAAAATGCTTCCATGATAAACTTTGTTTTTAGACTTGCAAACATATTGTGTCGGTTGTGTAGTTGACTTGGCTTATGCTGAGCACCTAGTGAAGGATAAAAGGGCTTATGACTTTAGTCAAAATGAAATATACAGATAAGAAAGTAAAGATTTCAGTACTATGTTTAGTTTATTGACCAAACAAAAAAAAAAAACTAAGTCGTAATTGTACGGTGATATATGTTACTGAGTATACAGTGTACAATATACCCAGAAGTACTTTATTGTTTGACGTTCGAATTCATACTGTTCCAGAAGCTCTTGTTCCACCAAGCAAAGTCCAAAGCAGGCTAGCTCAGTAAGCAAATTAGAGGTAGAAATTTACAAAATTGAGAGGGGCCAATTTTCGCCTCATAAACAAAGGAAAAAAAAAGACGAGGGGTAATTATTAATCTGAAAACTGAGAGCACTCCAACACATATATTTATGGAAAACTCAAGAAGAATAGAGGCAAGTTAGGCAACTAAGAAGGTGAGAAGGACTTCTCAGGCTTGGGAGAGTCAATTTCGTGGCTTCCTTTCTTTTTAGAGAAAAGCCATCCTATCAAAGGCATCAGTGGCTTCCTCTTAGTCTTCTTGACAGAAGGGGGTCTCTCAAGCAATTCACCCTTGTTAGGAATCACATGAGCAAGTGCATGAGGACTAGCGAATTTCACATATCTTCTCTTTTGGAACTCCACTGTCTCCTCATTCCTTTGTGTTCTGACCTCCACATTGGTTGCATCTGCAATGAACTTAAGGTCTTCAATCTCTGGATCTTCCCGTCTCTGCAGCAACCTTTTCTCCCTTGCTTTTGTGTCTTCAAGTTCTTTCTTTGTTTGCTCCAGTTCCTCCTTCAGGGACTTGATGCGCTGAACCAGCATGCTAGCTTCTTCTCTAGCTCCCTCAAGACTTTGCTTTGTTTCTTCCAGCTCAGCTGCCATTCCCCCTCCTCTGGCTTGTGCACTCCCTTCAGCTTGCATCTTAATCATTCCAGACACATGCACAATCACGCAAAAATTAATCAACAAATGCATCTTTTGCAATTGTGATATGCATGTTCTTAAGACTAGACACATAATTACAACATTTTAGCCAAGGCAAATACATTGATATAAAGGACGAGAAAATCATTCCTATCTAACTACACTTAACATGCATGATAAATTTGTTAACTATTGTGTCTATTATGATATCTTATTAACTGAAAGTACATGAAAACCAAAGAACAGAAAGAGAAATGGGAGAACCTCTTTGAGCTTGTTGGCATAAATCTCCCCAACTAACACTTTTTCTCCAAACAACATCACTGCTTCTTTAACAGACTTGAATGGGGCACGAGTGTCAATCTCTGTGCGTTCCATGATCACCATTTTCCTAGTGAATGTATGTTTGCTCTTGAGCCAACTAGTTGCCAAGTTGTCCTCAGTTGGTGTAGAAACTAAACCGTGACAGAATGAGAAAGTTGCTAATAACGATGGTAAGATGATGTATAAGTGAGTATGTGAAGGCAAAGCTCCATTTAATACAACAGATGAGGGGAGTATTCTTAAGGGTCATTAGTAATGGTTATTGGTGGTGTAATAATGGGGTAACTTGAAAAGAAACTTTGTAGAATCACATAACCTTTCTTTTCTTCGCGTCCACTTCACTGGTATTTCGTTAATTGAAGTTGACAAGGGTGGTTGGACTGTCCTCATAGTTTAGTTAGTTCAATCTACATGATATTGAAATTCTGATAGTATATCGTTTCTTTTTGGTTCCATTTCAGGGACCAGTGGAGCCCATGTCAAAAATTTTCAGAAACAAAATAAGACTTGGCATGTTCATGTTCTTAAGGAGGAGAGTTTCTTCATTCGAGTGCATCTCCCAATTTGCTATTTAAATAGGTATCCAACGCCCTCTAGTTAGACCTACTTCCAGATTTTAACATAAAGATATTATTATTGTTGTTAATTCCTAGTTTTAAGTTTGTTAATTCCTACGGTGTTTGTCTCTTGATGAAAATAAATTAATAGCTAATCACAAAACAAAAGATCTTTAGGTGAAACATAAACCATCAATACAAATAAAATAATATAAGATTGTATCGCATGTGATTAAATACGAATAGTGAGTGAATATTCTTTAAATTCAATATGTTTTTCCTATTTTAACAGCTTACACTGCTCAAGAAGTTGTGTTCAACTATAACCATTTCAATTTATAAGGTAAGCATAAACCGAATTTAAATCGTTTTATCAAAGTTTATGCATTAGAATAAATTAGTATTACCACGTTGGCATTAAATTATTTTAATTAAATTAATGATTTTGAGTTTGAATTTTTAGTATTCAATTGTGTTAAAATGTTGAAAAATATAGTATTCTTTTTATCATACTGATTATATTTAACTCAATTATATTATTTTCCATAAAATACATATCTTATAAAAAAACAGTATTTTTTTCGTTGTTGTGGTATATAGACAGATTTACCGACCATTTATTTATCTATATTTAATTATGTACATGTCTGATAACAATTTTTTTTTCAAACGGTATCTCATAAAATTGATCAAAAACTTTTAGCCAAAAATAAGACAAAATGAATACGCATTAGGTTGATATATAAATATAAAATCTTACAGTATATACTAGATATAATACCAATGAATGTGTTTTCATTTGAATGTGAAAAAATATGCTAAAAAACGTAACTTTTATATATTTATAGTTTATTGAATTTTTTATTTTTTTTTGTAAATACTCCTTTCAAGACAGAATTTGTATACATTTTTTATTGACAAATAATAATAATCATTTTTTAATAAGATTATAAAAAATAAAATATATCAACTACTATGATTTATTGAATAAATTTATTAAACACTTTTCTATAATGTGTATATGCTAATATAAATTTATTTCATTATATTTTAAGATGAGTTTTACAAACTATTTTTTAAAACAATGATAACATACGAACATTTTCTATATAGTATTGAATTTCATAACAATTTTTAATTAATAATATTTTATCAAAGATAGTTTTATACTGAAAATAATGCATTTAATATATATATATATATATATATATATATATATATTATTAACACTACAAAAAAAAGTCGAATTATCTATGAAAATTACATACAGATGAAAATCCATATGTAAAATTTATATTATATACAGAATTTTATCTACGGATTTATATTCGTATGTAAAATCAGCATTACATACAAAATTATCTACAAATTCAAATCCTTATATAAAATCAACATTACATACGAATTTTTACATACGAATTTACATTCAGGATATTACATACGGATTTAATTTGTATGTAAATTCATATGTAATATAATCTATATTAAAAATCAACATTACATATGAAATTACATACGGATTTTTTGTCTAGGATATTACATACGGATTTAATCCGTATGTAAATTCATATATAATATAATTCATATTAAAAATTAACATTATACGAAATTACATACGAAATTGTATCAAGACTTATTACATAAAAATTAAATTCGCATATAAATTCATATACAAATATTTATATTATTATTTTTAATATATTATTATTATAATAGTATTATTAAATATTATTATTATTAACATTATTATTATAAATATTATTATTATTAACATTAATATTATTATTATTATTTATATTATTATTAATATTTTTATTGATACTATTATTATTAATATAATAATATTATTGTTGTCATAAATATTAATCATATTAATTATTATTGTCATAATAATAATACTAATCATCATAATAATAATTATTATTATTAATATTAACATATTTATTATTATCATTATTAATATTATTATTACATTATTATTATTATAAATGCTAATATTATTATTATTATTATTATTGCTAATATAATAAAATTAATAATATTAGTGATATTATTTGTTATTATTACTATTGATATTATATTATTAATAGTATTGACTATTATTATTATTATTATTATTATTATTATTAATAATATTATTAACAAAATATTATTGTTGTGATTATTCATGTTATTATTAGTAATATTATTATCGTTATTATTATTATTAATATTATGAATATTATTAATATAATGTTAATATTAGTATTATTATTAATTATAGAAATTTTAATTACAATAATAATAATAACAATAATTATAATAAGAATGTTAATAATCATGTTATGACTATAATGTTGTTCTGGTTTAGTGGTAAATTCAGGTTTGTTAGTCCTTGTAGAACTTGGATTAGGACTTGGGTTCGAATCTCACCTGGTGCACATTGTAAAATTAGTAAAATTTTTTAATTCATATAAATTTTTTTATTTGATTTTCATCGAGTTGAAATTTTGTTTTGTTCCCTACTATAACTAACAGTTGATATTTTAAAAAATTAATTCTAAAATAAATATTATTTCTTTACCTATAAGTGAATTTTAGAGACCAAAAGTAATAATTTCATACTTTAAAACGGTCAAAATAAAATATATATTTTAATGGACAAAACCAAAATCTTTTTATTTTATAAGGATTAGATCGTTAAATTAAAAAAAAAATAGGAACAAAATACAATGGAAAAATTATAGGTTCAGAACTAAAATACACTCATTTTTATAAGAATAAAAATATATTTAAATTAAAAATAATATAATAATTTAAGGTTTCAAATTTAGAAGACAAATTTAATGTAGTGATTGATGTCAAAGACATATTTGATTTTAATAATGTGTTTTAAAATAATTACGATGTGTTATTTTTGTTTTATGCGTGAGTCGTGGAATAGTTACAAGTTTATTTTAGTTTATGTATCTCATGTTCATTTTGTTATTAGGAAAATTTGATTTTTTTTAAACTCTTTTAAAAGTAATAATTAATTATCTTAAAACATAATTAATTATCTTAAAAAAATCAATTATCACACTGTTGTAATTTTACTTATACTTTATTATTATGAGTTGATTATCTCAAATATTAGTAAATTATTTAAAATTTAATTTAAATAAACTTAACAACTAATCAATAATAACTAGAAAAAAATTGTTTACAATGTTCTTATTGAATTTTCATATTCAATTAAAAACAAAAACTTTGATTATTATTACGTATAATTTATTAGATCAATTTTAGATCAAATTATATAATGATTTTTTTATAGATTATAAAAGTAACAAACTCCACATAATTGCAAATAATTTTTGTTGATGGTCTATAACTCTCCAATAACAACATATTTTCGTAAAAATAAAATAAAATGTTTTAACTTGAAAATATTACGTACTATACTTACATAAAATCTTACTTTGGTGAAATATTTGACTTTTTTTTACCTAATTAACACCTTTTTTAGTTTTTATTTCCTTCAATAATACTCTTTATTTTTTATTTCCTTCAATAACACTCTTTATTATTTAATTCCTAAATTAGCATCCTTTTATTTATTTTTATTCTTTAATTAATATACCATTACATTAATTATGATTATTATTTTTTTATGATTTTATGATTGTATTTTATTATAATAATTTACTGATTGTATTTTTGTATTAAAAATTGATATTGAAAGAAAAAATTATAATAAATTATAAAATTATTATTTGAATTAAAATTTGTATTTTTCATTTGTTAAAAATATATTTAAATAATTAATAGCAAAAATAAAATAAGATTGTTAAAGTACTTTTGCAAATAAATATTAATTAAATGGTTTAAAAATTTTAAATAAAATTTAATTTATTTATGAGTTGCTTTTAAATTTTATGTTTATTACTTAAAAATTGTTAATTATTAAAATGATGCACATTGAATATAAATAGTAAAATAAATGACAATCATATATTCACTAAATAGTTTAGTTAATGATACACTAAATACTTTGTGTAAATTGAAACATAAATTTTATGTTTATTAAAACTCAAATTTTATCTTTATCAAAAAAATCAATTACATATTTATTATTGAAAATCAAATTTTATCTTTATAAAACATTAAATGATATTTTTAATCAAATATCAAATTTTATCTTGATCAAAAACTAAATTCTATCTTTATCAAAAATCAAATTTTATTTATATCAAATTTTTATTTGATTTTTTCCATTAATTATTTAGATATTTTTCAAACAAACTAAAAATACAAATTTTAATTAAAATAAAAAATTTATATTTTATTATAATTTTTGCTTCCAATATCAATTTTAATATAAAAATACAATCACAAAATTATTATAATTTATTTTAATATAATTTATTATGCCAAATTATTGAATCCACTAGTCATGACAAAATTGAAATAAAGAAATAGAGGGTTTGAAAATAAAAACAAAGACAATAAATTAAAATGACTTGAATTAAAATAAAAACAATAACAACAAAGATACATATAGTTCAACTATAAAGATACCTTAAAGATTAATTTTACAAAATTTTCTCACATTATTCACTTCAATTCTTATCCATCAATTTCAATTACTTAATTAATTCAACAATCCACAAATTCAATTTTAAAGTTATTCCGTAGTGAAGAAATTCTAAATTTATTTAATTTTTTATTACAAAATTTAAGCAATCAACATAAAGATCATAGACTTAAAATTTGGTTAATAAGTCTTACCTCAATCCCCTACAAATAAACATATTAGTGTTTTGACCTAAATCCTAAACAAACACAAGATTTATCAATCTCGATTAAAAATATGAAATTGTAATTTGGTTTACAAGGTCAGACAAACATTAATGATAAAGTAAAATAAAAAAAAACTAAATAAACCAATATTGTTGAAAGAGAAAAATAAAATACATGAGTCATATAACTATATTAACCCCAAAAAGTAAGGTTTTAGTAATTGATGTCTTAATAATTATACAAAATAATAAAAGAAAACACTAAAGGATCAAAAGTGTAAGATGATGTTTCTACTAATTTAATTTTGTGTTATAACTTTGTTTGTGATTTTTGTATGTTTTATCCTTATTTATAACATTTGAGTCAAACATTTTTTCGTGTAACTCACTCAAATAAGTGGTTATAGATAAAACACTAGTTGTTCTGTGTGAATGATCATTACTCATCTATTAAGTCATGTGCCTTTTGTTGCTTTCAAATCTCCTACAAGTTTATTTGGACAAACAACATTTGCTTAAATGAATTGAAGTTTAATTTGACTAAATGTATTGTATGATTATGATTCTCTTACTATTTTAGTAAAGTGTTTGCAATTTTTTCTTGAGTGAGAATTATTCTTCATGAAATATTGAAAATAAAATAAAAAGACGAAAAAAAAGTCAAATAAATTAATATATATTGAAAAAAGACTAATAAAAATAATATAAAAAATGTTAAATTATTAAATAATTGCTAAATTTAGAATAAAAATATATGTATTCAACATTTAACATGTTTTTGGCATGCTTTATAACAATTTAAGTCTCAAGGTTAGAGAGAGACTCACTGATGCATGATTTTAAAATGAGATTACTATGTTTATTTGTCTCTTAATATTTATATTCTATATTGGTATCTATTAAAAATCATTGAACTCACAATGTATTGACCCGAAATAATTTATTAGAAATCTCGAAAAAACCCTAACATTAATCATATAAGATTTGGTAGTGACTGAGACACGTGTTTCAATTTATTTTCAATGTGTAAATATTTATTTATTATGCATGTTAAGTTTGAATTAATCAAATATGAATATTAATTTTGAATTAATTGAATATGAATATTTTAAATGAGATGTTGATTTTAAAATGAGAAAAAAATGTAATAAAAGTTTAATATTTTGAATGATAATAACTTGCTTGAGAAGGGTACCATGTTTTTCAGCATTCAAAATTAGTAATTGATTTTTAAGATATAAAAAATGTAAACTAAAATTCTTCTTTTAATAAATGGTTAATAAAAGAGGGACATTACACTCAAAATGGCACATAAAAGAAGTAAACATATGAAAAAAAATAACAATTTTATAAGTTTTGTATAAAAAGATATTTTGCTTTATAAAAATACATTAATTATCAAGATGTATTATTATTTTTTTAAATGTGGGCTAGGTGACTTGAGTATTTTTTTTTCCATTTTGTCTATGTTTTTTTTTAAATTATTATAGCATTAACATGCATAAACAATTAAAATTTATGTTGCCTCTATCTGTATAGATTTTAATTTTCCTAATTTACATGTATTATAGGTAACTACTAGTTAGAAATCTTAAACCTTTATTTGCTTAATTACATTAAGTTAAAAGTTTTACCTAACTTATATTTTCAATATTTTTTTAAAAGAGTTGATATTTATAAAACATTTAAAATAGCCACTACATCCAAAAAATTTATATAATAAGATAAATAAAAAATATATATATATATATATAGAACAAATTTTTAATTTTATTTTTAAATAATAAATAATAGGTATGCATTTTTAGATTTTATTGAGAAAAGTTTTTTTTTAATATAATTAATATATTGTAAACACATATTAAAGATAAAATTTATTTTAGTTAATACATGTATTTTTAAATATAAAAGTTAAAATTTTTTGAAGATTATATTTATTTTGTAAATATTGGATTTCACAACTAAGTAATTAGAACTTTTATGAAAATTAATCACTATAAATAAGTAAAAATCATGAAAATGTTTTTGATGGATTTATATGAATTTGTAGTAAAATTATTTTGTTATAAAACTACTTGGAAGATTTAATATAATATTCCTCCAGTTTAAAAATGATTTATTTATTTAATAATTAAAAAAGCAAAAAAGATATTTTGTGGACAATAAATTAAATAGCCTGAAAATTATCATACAAAATAATGTACAATGTATGCATTTTATTTTAATAAATTTTGTATACAAATTTATGTTTTATTTTTATTTTTTTTTCTCAACCTTATTCGGAAAGAATATAGGTTGGTTTCGTCATAACATGTGAACTGCGTTTTAGTGGAAATTTGTGTAATTTTAAAATTTAAATGATAAAAATTGACTAAATTAAAAGTTTAATATTACAATGCACTAAATTGAAAGTGATAAAATTAGTAAATTATAAAAGTCCAATGATAAAATAAAATACAAAATTTGGAATACAATACATATTTAAGTTTGAACTGAAATTGATTTCTCATTATCCTGAGTGATTTAACAAACCAAATATATAATTTAAATATTAAAATAATAAAATTTTTGAAATTAAAAGTCCTGGTCATATAAAATCTGCAAAAATATAAAAAGTGGGTAAAATTCTGCTTAAAAGAAATAATTTACAAAGGGTAGAGTGGTAAATGAGTTTTTATATAAAATGAAAGCACTACCCTGTGGAGTAAGTCCAATCCCGGTGGTGCCGAGTCGAGTCCCGCAGAAGGACGAGAACGCGACACTAGAAAGAGGAGGGAACTACTGTTTCCAAATGCTGCTTCTTGAGCCCTAACAATTTCTATATACTCTCTAACTCAGTTAGCGCAAATTATTCTTCTCTTAACTCTTGCTCTCATGCTTAAAATTGCTCTCTCCCAATTGCTAGAGTGACAGGTCTTGTCTAGGTTGGTGGCAGCAGAACCTTTGAATTAGCGTTACTTCATTGAACCCTAGAGATAGAATCATAGAATCGTTCCTCTCTCCCAAAATTGAACTAGGGTTCGAGCCTCTTCTCATTCCGCTCTCACTTTCACAACGCCAACATGAGCCCTGTTCAGAATTTCGAACAACATTCTCGTCATCTCGTGGAGGCTGACCTCCGTATGCTCTCTTTCTCTCTCTCTATTGCTGCAACAATCATAATTTATCATTTTGTGTGCTATATGTACTGTTTGATTGCGGATTGAAATGAAAAGGAATTTGCGGAAACTTAGACACTGGGTGCTTTCACTATCTGTTTTCGACTGTGGTTTTATTTCTTCTTATTTTCGTGTTCTCTTGCAGTAGGAGAACGGATTCGACTATGCATGTGATGTATTGGCATTTAACTGCTTTCAATTCTACCTCCTTTGACATTTGGCGCTTAATTTCATGTTCTTTTGCAACAGGAAAATGGATTCAAACGTGTCTTTTTTTTTTTTTCGCATTTAACGGCCTTCAGTTTGTTGTTTTGACATTGATGCTTATTTTCATGTTCTCTTGCCGTAGGAAAAATGAATAAACTATGCCTCTGTTGTATTGGCATTTAAGTGCTTTCAGTTTTCATTGTTTTGATATTTGACAATTATTTTCGTGTTTTCTTGCATTAGGAAAATGGATTGAATTCAGCTTTGCCTGTGTTGTACTGGCATTTAAGTGCTTCCGGTTTTGATTGTTTTGACATGCAGCACTTATTTTTGTGTTCTTTTGCAGTAGGAAAATGGATTTCAATATGTCTAAGTTGTAGTAGCAATTAAGTGCTTTCAGTTTTTGTTGTTGACATTTGGTGCATATGTTTTCACGTTCTTTTCCAGTAGGGAAACAGATTCAACCATTCCTGTGTTGTATTGGCCAGTTTTTTTGTAGTTTTGACATTTAGCATTTTTTTTATTAATAATTGCTTTTTACCGGTTGAAAACAGCGATTCAGGCGAGGCTGCAGATGGTGATGGAGGTTAGGGACAGTCTAGAGATTGCGCACACTGCTGAGTACTTGAATTTTCTGAAGTGCTACTTCAGGGCATTCTCAGCAATACTTCTACAAATTACGAAGCCACAGTTTGTGGACAATCCAGAGCACAAGCTTCGGAATATTGTAGTTGAGATATTGAATAGACTGCCGCACAGTGAAGTTCTCCGCCCCTTTGTTCAGGACCTCTTGAAGGTTGCCATGCAAGTGCTTACCACTGATAATGAAGAGAATGGCTTAATTTGTATTCGTATAATCTTTGACCTTTTGAGGAACTTTAGGCCAACTCTTGAAAATGAGGTCCAGCCGTTTCTGGACTTTGTCTGCAAGATTTACCAAAATTTTAAACTGACTGTTAGCCATTTCTTTGACAACATGGCAATGACTGGGGAAGATGTCAAGCCCATGGAGACTTCACTTTCTGATCAAGGTATAAACACCACCACTGCAACTGGTTCACAGCTTAATCCAAGTACTCGCTCGTTCAAGATAGTTACGGAGAGTCCTCTGGTGGTGATGTTTCTGTTTCAATTATACAGTCGTCTTGTGCAAGCTAATATTCCTCAATTATTGCCATTGATGGTTGCTGCTATATCAGTTCCTGGCCCAGAAAGGGTTCCTCCTCATTTGAAAACGCATTTCATTGAGCTCAAGGGTGCACAGGTTAAGGTATGGTAAAAATAAAGGCTGGCTAAATTTTAACCTAGATTTTATTAATATTTATATTGGTAAGTTGAAATTTTAGTATTTTTAGTACTTAGAAGAATAGTACAACATATTTCAGTATGGCTAGTGAGATATGTAATAACATCAAAATTCTCTTGATCTCCATCATCGTCATGAACACCAACTACTTGGATTTTGAATTTTTCAACACCTATCACATAAAATGGCATAATTTGGCTACCAATCACTAGATAAATAAAGCTGGTGTCTGACTTGCTCTCTGCCCTAATTTTCAGTTGATTTTTTTTCACTAATAATTAAAAAAGTGCCACACTGTTTTCACTGTGTTCCCTATTTACAAACTCCTGGGAAAGAAATGAAGACAACCTTTTTTGTTTCAATTTCGTCCTAAACTAAAACAAGGTGGCTTTTTTGTAGTTATTAGTGAAAACATATTAATTGCATCAGAAAACAATGACCTCGAATATTTCCATTTGTTGAAGGCATCATAGAACTTATATGAAAAATTGTAAAGACCACATGTTCAAATGAAACAATCACTTTTGTTTCCTTAAATATCTAGCTGTTGTGTCATCCTTCTTTTACTCTTAATTTTGCTGCTTTTACCGTTTGCTTCCTTTTGGTCCCTTGTTGTCTTGTCTAGAAAGACAGATTTGAAGTCCTTTAAGATTTTCAACGATAGTGATTATGAGAAAAAGTATGAGGTGAAAGACACACCTCGAGTTGTCAATTTTGGCATTTGGTTCACTTGTGGGTATATATTCTGTTTTATCATAGATATTTTGGGCTGACAATTGAAAATGAAAGCCACATTCATTAACTAATCCTTCTCCTGATATAATATAATTATACACTCACTAGTTTATTTTTTGTTATTGCAGACAGTTTCCTTTTTAACTTATTTATTGAAGAGCTATGCTGATTATATAAGGCCACATGAAGAAAGTATATGTAAAAGCATTGTGAATTTGCTTGTAACATGCTCTGACTCTGTATCCATTAGAAAGGTGATACTGCTGTTACTCTTTTCTTTGTTTTTTTTTTTTTTGTTTTTTTTTTTTTTTTTTTTTTTGTTTTTTTTTTTTTTTTTTTTTTTTTTTTTTTTTTTTCTGTTGGATTTCTCTTTCATTGGTTTAAAGACAAATATGTTGGATGCAGGAGTTATTAATATCTCTGAAACATGTCCTTGGAACAGATTTCAGGAGAGGTTTATTTCCTCTTATTGATACTCTACTGGAAGAAAGGTAACACGATGACCTATTCTGAGAGCTTGATACAGATACACTTTAGAGTGAGTCCAAATAAGGGACTCCTGTTAATACTATTTTACATGAAATATAAATAACTGTTTGAGTGTCGAGTGGCTATTATGTTATGTCTACTATATTAGCTTACATGTGACTTGAAAAACCAATGTCATTATTATTCTGTCAAAGTGCATATTTATCTAGAGAACATTTTGGTGATTCTCTTTTCATTTTTGAGAAGGTCAATAGTGGTGCAAAGTACAAACTATACTGTCGTAGAGTTTTCTAATAGGACACTCGTGTAGTTATTGAGTAAAGAGGAACAGAAATATCATTTGATTCACCGATCCTCAAAAAAAGAAATAAGCAAAGTTCAGTTGTTAAGTGATAAATGGGAAATTCATGGAAAATTAGAATCACTAATTAAAATGTACGAACTGTTCTTGCATCGGTATCTGTCAATTGTATTGAGAGTCATAATTTTTGTTGTTTATTATCCATGTTTCCGTAGCTTCTCGGTGTGGGTTTGTGTTTCCAATATTAGATGTTTGAGATCCTAGATCAAAGTAAAATTTTTCAGTTGTGGGGAGGGTATCTAAATGGATAAAACCATGTTTGTCAGGAAGCAGAGACTTTAAAAAGGGGACCAGGAATTTAACGTGGTCAAAGTAAATAAATCTGAACATCTATACAACTCTGTTGAATGTTCTCTAATGTTGTAGATAATTCAAACTTTTAGGGTTCTAGTTGGGACTGGACGGGCATGTTTTGAGACATTGAGGCCCTTGGCTTATAGTCTTTTGGCAGAGATTGTACATCATGTTCGGCAAGATCTTTCCTTATCACAGGTATGATATTTTCTTCCAAGTTGTTTAAGCCAGGAGTTGTTTGTTATTAAAGCAATTTCATGCAGAGTAGTAATTGGATTTTTTTCAAGTGTCATGCCATCTTAAACAGTTGTTTACTGATTAATACTAACTATTGTATAATATAGAGCAGTATTATTAATTGTGGAATGTATTTGAAGTGTCAATTTGGTCATTGAAAGATTATGACATCAAAATCTAATGATGAATTTCAGACATTGACTATAATTTGGTTCTAGTAAATATTAACTTTGGACTCTTGATGTCAAAAAGTTTCATTTTGGGACCAAATTAATCTTTCAAGGACTTCAAAGAGGGTTTTTCTTAAACAAATCATATAATTTTTGTCAAAGTAAAATAAAATACTATTGGAAGCCTATAGTAATTCAACCAAACATATGTTGGAAACTAAAAATTAAAGTTGATCAGCAGTAAAAAGGGAGGAGTGATTCAGCAAGACCTATTGTGTGGGGAGTTTGGAGCAATTATGGATTTTGTGAGAGTAAAATAGAGAAGGTTTTTTGCTTCTTTGTAGGGAGACTGAAGTGATTTGGTGCATTTAATTGGACAGGATGAATGTTTTCAAGGATAATGTTTTGTTGTTTGGAATGGAAAAAAGTAGTGTTATGAGCGTTTTTGTGATGCTTAGCTAATGGCTAATCCAATGGGGGTCGCTGTTGGATATAGAGAAAAATTTGAGGCCTAGTTGAATTGTTTTTTTTTTATACTATTTGAGTTTGAGTTTCATTTTGGAATATAATATCTGTTACTCCAATTTTCCTTGTTCTATTGTTTAATTAAATTTCTTCTCATATATAAAAAAATGTTTCACAAAGAAAGGAATGTACACACCAATAGTGGAAAAACAATAACAATTAGTTTAGGGAAAAGTAAGAAAGGGATATCAATTAGTTTATGAATACAAAAAAGGTTTCTACATTTAATTTTGAAGGGAAGAAAACTATGTTGCTCAAGCAGGTGGATTTACTAGGGTTCTATAACGAAAAGCAGTGTCTCCTTCGAGTTCAATAGTTAATTATTTTTTATACATTTGTTCCCTAATTTAAGTGGAATACTTCGGAACTACATATAAACGATAGTTCTATTATTTTTATCATCAATAGAATTTGTGAGAAATTTTAAACATTTGAGGGGGGTATGACAAAAATTGATATTTACATATACATGGAAACATGTTCTGAGTTGGCTGACAATATTTTTCCCCATTGTGTTTCTGCACATATTTTTAACTGACAAGGTTTCTGCTAGACGTGATCTTGCTAATTTGAACTCTCTGTGGTTGCAGTTGTCGCGAATTATTTACTTATTCTCAAGTAATATGCATGACGCCTCTTTATCATTGAGCATCCACACCACTTGTGCTCGCTTGATGTTGAATCTGGTGCGTATCCTATCTCTTCTTAATAATATAGTTAATTTTATTCTCTGGTTCAATTTTCCAACTTCAGTCTCCATGGACTATTAGCTCCAAGGGTTTTGTAGAGAAAGTACTACTATTAGTTGTGATGTTCATTTGAGCTATTAAAAACAGAGGGAGCTGCCTCCTATAACTTAAATTCAGGGCCTGACTATCTGCTTTTCATGTGGTCGGGGTGTGTGTTGTGTAATTATTTTTATTTTTCTCTTATGTTTTTTCTATTCTTCTCTCTCTTTGGACTATTCATTGTTTTCTATATCTTGTAATTTCTTCCTAAATAATACCTTTTTTGCTTGCTTCTAGAGTGTTTTCCTTTTAGTTATTATTTGTCCATTATTACCTGTATTCTGTCTTCTCCTTTGCCCCAAATTAGGATTTGCTATCTGATCAAATTCTTGAAATCTTCTTATCTTTCCATTTGATATAGGTGGAACCAATTTTTGAGAAAGGGGTTGATCAGCAATCTACAGATGAAGCGAGGATTCTATTGGTCTGTTGCTTGATATTGGCTATATTTTTGCAATTTTCTCCTTATGGGATTGACATTAATTGTGTTGCTTTGTAGGGCCGCATTCTGGACGCATTTGTTGGGAAATTCAGTACTTTCAAACGGACAATTCCCCAGGTTACTTGGGTCAATTTATAGTTCAATGTCATGTCTAACTATTTCGTCATTATAATTGTGCATCTGCAGTTTAATTATTATGGAGTATTGATGGTAACCTCTCTTGGGGCTGGGCACAATTGTTTTCTTGGAATACAACACATTTCTAAATACAAACGTGATGTCCTAATATTTTTCTGGTCTGCTTGTGCTATTGCAGAAACCAGGACACTTTTTTTTTGGCATTGTCTGGCTGCAATTTTCATTAGAATAAGCTTTTTGGGATTTTTGATGTGAAGTCTTCCCTAATCATCTGGTTTAGTTTCAGCAGATTAAATTTAAAGATTTTGGTTGTGGTAAAGAATCCAAAATTCTAGGGGGCCTGGCTTTGCCTCAGTAGCTCTCTGGTGTCTAGGATGGCAAGGGATGCTGGATTTTTCAGGGGAACTTAACATTTGGGAGATTGTTGTTTTTTTTCAGCTTGTCTGTGTTGTTTTGCTCTTGATATTTGTTAAAACATTTTTTTGTTGCAAAGCTGAGGTTGAAATACTTCGTTACAAGTTAAAAAAAAAGGCATCCTAACTCGAAGGTTTCTACTAAACTCTGAAGCATATCAAGTTAGGAGAAGTATTTAAAGAAGGCACAACATTTGAAGGGAGAATGAATAGGGGATTAGAAGCTGTTGAGTTGTGCCAGGTGATTGTCATTATTGAATGGTGTGCTGTAGTGATATGTTCTGGTGGTGGTGGGGCTTAAAATGTATTGGTTAGTATGATGGGCAATAACAGGAGGAGAGGTGAGGGGATGGTTGGTGGCAAATTGTGAGTAGATATGGAGGTAACCCTCTCGGGGTGCTTGTGGTGTTTCAGTATTCCCCTTTTCCTGTTACAACAAAGCTATTGATTAGTTTCTAATTGCAAACAATTCCGAATGATTCCTCTTTTAGACTTTACTCCTGTCCTACTATTCCTGCTCTTTACTCTAACTGTCTAACTAGTTCTGTAACTGTTCATAACACCTATTCAAGTCTGTGACTATTCTTGAACTGCTTTATCTTTTTTATTCTTCTGTCCTGGGTCACCATTGAAGACAGATTCTTCTGATATCAGCCGTAGAGAAGTTATTTTAGCTGTTTTCAATCAGTGCAAGCGTTCTCTGCTTTTTCCGATTTCTATCATTTTACCTATTTATAAGTTCTGTTATACCTAGTGTGGTTTGAAGTTGTTCCGCAAACATTTCCTTTGTGCAATCAATTTATGGACAACCTAGGCTGCTTCTGACAAAGGAGCTTTGCTTTTGTTTTTAGGATCTGATGGAGAGTTCGGTTACCACCTGAGCCTTTTGTTCAGGTGGCTGATCTGGAATCTATAAATAGTCTCACAATGTTTACAATTTATTGTGTTTTACTTCAATTAATTTGGATCTGCGGGTTATTGTTGCCACGTTTTTTCATACTCTATTTGTAATATGATTTATTCCTATTTTTTTATAGCTTTTGGAAGAAGGTGAGGAAGGAAAGGATCGTGCTACCTTGAGATCAAAGCTTGAACTCCCTGTGCAGGTTGTTATAAAAGTTCTGTTTGCAATTCTCTTTCAGGCTATTTAATGGCACTTAGATGTTTATCTTCACATTTAGCATGGTGTCAGATTGTCGTGATTTGCATTGTTTTGTACTATGTTTGCAATTTTCTGGAAAGAAACAAAGAAATATTACTCACCAGTAGAGAAAGGAAATAAATTAGGATGGTTAACAATTATCCATCGTGAATTACTTTTTAAATGAACGAGAGAAACGGCTTATTTTTGTTTTGCAATTATAGGTGAATATTGGGGGATATAAATGAGAGAAACTGCTCATTCTTGTTTATTAGAGCTGAGGATATGATGCTTAAAATATACCCTCAGTTCTCTAATCTTGGGGGATATTTTATAAGCAACATCAATTAATCATTTTCAGTTTTTCATACTAGGTGGGGTTGGGTGCTTGTATTATATGACTAAATTCCTCTAATATTTTGTGCTAAGGTTTTATTTGGTCTTCTATTGGAATATTTTCCATTTAATGAACCCTTTTTACTGTTACTTCTATGGATGTTCTCCATCTTGGGATCACAGAACTCTTTATGTTATACAACAATTGTGCATGTGGTCTAAACAAATAGGGAAGGGGGAATGAAGGAGAACTCAAGAAATCATATTGTGAAACTAGGAGGAAGTAAACACATGTCTTTTTTGTGAGAACTATTTCGGTTATTTTCTCTATTTAGAACGAGGTTTTTTTTTAGTTAATTAGAGGCATTCTGACAGTAATTAGTACTAATTGATGTGATTAGTGGGTTTAGGGGAGATTAGTGGGTGTTGGGTTGTTGTGGGTTTTAAATAACCCACAAGTATAAATAACCGTTTTGGTCAAGTGACAGACGGGTGTAGTGTAGGTGAAAACCTCAGTTTGTAACTCTATTTTGTGTGGTTAAGTTAAAGTATGAGATGACACTAGAATCTATCCTAGTGAGGTTTTTTGGTCTTATTGTACCACTTGCTATTGGACTATCCATAAATATTTAGTCTCATGGTTGAGATGTCTAGTCATTAGCATGAAGAGGTGTATTGAAGATCTCACATTGATATGATATATGGGTAAAATATAGTATATAAGTAAGTGTAAATCTTATTGCACAAGTTGGTTCTGTGAGGTTGAGATACACTAAAAGTTCACTTTCTAAGACTTTGGTTACACTTGTGTACATTTCTTTTTGTTACTAAATACAGTAAATCAGTATTTCTTTCCAATTTCTCCCTCCTTTTGGTTCTTAGAATGATTAATTCTTTGGTTTGTAGAAAGAACCTAAGACCTGATGATTTTTTTTTTTTTTTTTTCTGAATATAATCATATATTAGAATAATTAATTTTCATTATAAATGTGCACACTACTTTTTTGTGTGCATCCTTTCTACTTTTGATGGTTTTATGAACTGTATATATTGAGATTTTAGTTTTCCATTTTGTTAAAGGGATTCTTGTTCTTGATTCGTAGTTTTTGTTCACATTTCTTTTGCTTCCTTCCTACTTTAAAAGACCGTGGTGCCTTGCCATGCATGTTATCCTTACTTTTGTATGTAATAATATGAAATGGGAAAATTACCGTTCCTCTCTGTTTTCAGACGATATGGTATCCCACTTGCTTTCTATAAAAGAAAAAACACTTAATACTATTAAACTCTAGGGAAGAGAGAAACATTGAAATGAAACCGTGTGTTTGAGAAAACACAAATGCTTTATTTATATGGAGCAAAAGAAATCAATACAATAAATAGAGAAGATGTGATATCCTCTAATAACAAAGATATAATACAGGAATAAATGAAAATGTTCGTAATGTTAAATATATAGTGTAGATATTCTTGATTATATAGAATCAAATCCTTATTTCTATCGATTTAGCACCCTCCCTCAAGCGGGAGCATATAGGTCATACGTGCCTAGCTTGTGGCAAATATAATCAATCATCTGTCCTCTTAGATATTTGGTGAATATGTCAGCCAATTGTTCATTAGAGTTGACAAATCTAGCTGTGACGTCTCCAAACTCCAGTTTTTCTCTTAAATGACAATACATAATTGTTTTTAATTATGGTTACATCAATATATGTTGAGTTAAAATACTACCTCTATTGATGTTATTTTTAATTACGGTTAGATCAATATGTCTTTTGCTCTGTGTGATTTTGTTCTATTTCCCTTGCAGGCAGTTTTGGCTTTGCAGGTTCCCGTAGAACATTCGAAGGAAGTAAATGATTGCAAAAATTTGATAAAGACATTAGTAATGGGTAATTTATATCCTTAAACCTTCTGTAGTGCATAAGGGTGATCATGGTTTGGGCTGAGTAAGGTTTGACAAAATGAATTCCAATGTGATTAAATCTAACTGTGTTGGATTAGATCTATGCTGTTAAATTTTTTCAACTAACCGGACCCAAATAAACTTGATTAAATGGTTGGAATCTGATCAAGTCATTGGATTGTCATATATATATATATATATATCTATATATTTTATTTATTTATTTATTATGTGTTAGTTATTAAAATGTAATATTATAGATAATCAAAATACTGATAAAATTCGGTATTATACATATATTTGTATATTTTCTTAATTTTTATAATTATTAATAATAAAATCCAAATAAAATAGAAAAATTAAAACTAAGATTGTGCGTTCATTGGATTTGAGATTGAATGATCATGTACCTAATTTGGTAGATGGTGCTGTGAAGCACTTTTTGATCCGTTTTAATACAAATATTTGAAGGAACCTGTGTTTCTCTAGTTTGGATTGGTGTTGGTCAGATTTACTGATTGAATTGGGTCTATTTGTCAACCTTAGTAGTTTCTTATCTTTACTTTTTAGCAGAGCCATACGTTCATTTAATTTTATTTCTTTTGCCACCTTATTTTATGACTGATAAATGTACACATTTTTATTATATGTTTACATTTTTAAAACTTTCAGGAATGAAGACCATTATATGGAGTATCACCCATGCACATTCGCCTAGGCCTCAGGTAATGAAAATAATTTCCGCCTCTGGATTTTATCCCACCACTGCTTAACATATGTATTTTTTCTCAAATATGAATTTTCCCTATCCATGGATTATTACAGACTCTTGTCTCACCATCTTCCAATCTATCACCACCTCAAGCATTAAGGGGCATGAGAGAAGATGAGGTACTACAGATAGGCTTAACTTTAACATCTGTGTTTTTATTGCAAAGTTGACTTAAGAATCTTGTGCAGGTGGTCAAAGCTTCTGGTGTTTTAAAAAGTGGTGTTCATTGCTTAGCTCTTTTCAAAGAGAAGGATGAGGAGAGGGAAATGCTGCATCTCTTCTCACAGATTTTGGCCATCATGGAACCTCGAGATCTTATGGATATGTTTTCTCTGTGTATGCCCGAGCTTTTTGAGTGCATGATCTCCAACACTCAACTTGTCCATATATTCTCTACCCTTCTAGCCGCCCCAAAAGTGTACCGGCCATTTGCCGATGTGCTTGTTAATTTTCTTGTGAGCAGCAAACTTGATGCCTTGAAGCAACCAGATTCACCTGCAGCAAAATTGGTTTTGCATCTCTTTCGATTTATATTTGGTGCTGTTACCAAAGCACCAGCTGATTTTGAACGGATTTTGCAGCCTCATGCTCCTGTTATAATGGAATTTTGCATGAAAAATGCTACTGAAGTAGAAAAACCTCTTGGCTACATGCAGTTGCTTCGTACAATGTTCAAGGCACTTTCAGGGTGCAAATATGAACTTTTGCTCCGTGACTTGGTGCCCATGTTGCAGCCTTGTCTCAATATGCTGCTAGCTATGTTGGAAGGGCCAACTGCAGAAGATATGAGAGATCTTTTATTGGAGCTCTGCTTGACCTTACCTGCACGTTTAAGTTCTCTGTTACCATACCTTTCTCGTCTTATGAAGCCTTTGGTATTGTGTCTCAAGGGAAGTGATGAATTAGTGAGTCTTGGTCTAAGAACCCTTGAGTTTTGGGTTGATAGTTTAAATCCTGATTTCCTTGAACCCATTATGGCTAGTGTTATGTCTGAGGTGATTCTTGCCTTGTGGTCTCACTTAAGACCATCTCCCTATCCCTGGGGTGCAAAAGCATTGCAGCTTCTTGGCAAGTTAGGAGGCCGAAACAGACGATTTCTTAAAGAGCCTCTGGCACTTGAGTGTAAGGAGAATCCTGAGCATGGGCTTCGCCTGATTTTGACATTTGAGCCTGCAACTCCATTCTTGGTGCCACTTGATCGGTGCATAAATCTTGCTGTGGAAGCTGTAATGAACAAAAATTGTGGCATGGATGCTTTCTATCGGAAGCAAGCTCTAAAATTTCTTCGAGTGTGCCTGTCATCTCAGCTCAATTTGCCTGGAAGTGTTGCTGATGATGGATCTACGTCCAAACAACTATCTGCACTGTTAGTTTCTACAGTTGATCAAACATCACGCAGGTCTGAGTTAATGGATGTCAAGGTTAGTTTGTTATTGTTTAAGTACACTTAATATCCTATAAAAGTTTTTGGTGACACTTTCAATAATTAAACTGTGAAACTAAATAACTCTTAGTTCACTGTATTCGTGAATCTCTCTTCCATGATGGTGTAATTTAATTATAAACAATTTTGCTGCTGTTTATTACCGTTAGTTTTTTTTCTCTCCATCACGTAACTTATTTAAGATACCTTTAGGAACTATCTACTTCAACTTGTCTCTTATTCTCTCCAATATATACTGAGAGTACTTACATAAGTTAGATACGTAGTATAATGTTTATGCTATAAAAAGTAGTTGGTCTTTTATCCTCTGCAATATTTTAGTGAGTACTTACATAAGTTAGATGGGTGTATACCGTAGCATATTATTTCAGCAAAATTATGTGACACTTCATTTTCAGGCTGACTTAGGTGTAAAGACAAAGACCCAACTTATGGCTGAGAAGTCTGTTTTTAAGATTCTTTTAATGACTGTCATTGCTGCCAATGGTGAGACCGATCTCACAGATCCCACAGATGATTTTGTTGTCAATATATGTCGCCATTTCGCTGTGGTATTTCACATCGATTCTTCATCCAGCAATGTATCAGTAGCAGCACTTGGGGGTTCATCACTCTCAAATAATGTTCATGTTGGTTCTAGGCTAAAAAGCAATGCTTGTTCAAATTTGAAGGAGCTTGACCCTCTAATATTCTTGGATGCTTTAGTTGAAGTACTAGCGGATGAAAACAGGCTGCATGCCAAAGCTGCTCTTGGGGCTTTAAATGTGTTCGCAGAAACACTTGTATTTCTTGCTCGTTCAAAACATACCGACTTCATAATGTCTAGAGGGCCAGGTACACCTATGATTGTTTCTAGTCCATCAATGAATCCTGTATATTCTCCACCCCCTAGTGTTCGTGTTCCTGTATTTGAACAACTGTTGCCTCGTCTTCTGCATTGTTGTTATGGGCTAACATGGCAAGCTCAAATGGGTGGCGTCATGGGGCTTGGTGCTTTGGTTGGAAAGGTCACTGTTGAGACTCTTTGCCTTTTTCAAGTAAGAATTGTGCGTGGTCTAATATATGTCCTTAAAAAGTTACCCATATATGCTAGCAAGGAGCAGGAGGAGACAAGTCAAGTGCTCACTCAAGTTCTTCGAGTGGTAAATAATGTTGATGAAGCTAATAGTGAGGCACGAAAGCAGAGCTTTCAAGGAGTTGTTGATTTTCTTGCTCAAGAGTTGTTCAACCAAAATGCATCTATCACTGTGAGAAAGAATGTACAATCATGCTTGGCACTTTTAGCTAGCAGGACTGGTAGTGAGGTGTCAGAATTACTAGAGCCATTATATCAGCCTTTTCTCCAGCCTCTAATTGTGCGATCACTCAAGTTGAAGACTGTTGATCAACAGGTACATGTTCTTTTGCTGATGATGGTCTATTTGATCTTTCTCTTAGCTTTCTCTTTTTACCACTTTATTATATCTTCTGCAGGTTGGAACAGTTACAGCATTGAATTTCTGTCTAGCATTGAGGCCACCTCTTCTCAAGTTGACACCAGAGTTAGTTAACTTCCTGCAAGAAGCCTTGCAAATAGCAGAATCTGATGACAATGCCTGGGTTGCTAAGTTTATCAACCCCAAAGTGATGACGTCGTTGACTAAACTTCGTACTGCTTGCATTGAGCTGCTTTGTACAACAATGGCATGGGCTGATTTTAAAACTCCAAATCACTCTGAGTTGCGTGCCAAGATTATTTCAATGTTTTTCAAGTCTTTAACCTGTCGAACTCCAGAAATTGTTGCTGTTGCAAAAGAGGGCCTGCGGCAGGTACAATTAGCTTTTATGATATATAATTTATGCTTCTTCATTTGCTTGATTGTGTGTGTGTGTGTGTATATATATATATATAGCCCTAATGATGTGCACGCACCTGTTATTTGATAGAATATTTGAACTCTTCATGCCTATGATCCATGATCATTTGTTTCAATGATAATTATCAACCCCATATAGTGGAGCAGTCATACCCCAAAATGCTATAATTGGATAGTGGATCCCAGGATGGATGCTATA